>Ga0123519_10007892_pt1 | contig 16383 bp, 14 predicted proteins | sample YelNatPaOPRAMG02_FD_87396 | JGI IMG/M metagenome (GOLD analysis project Ga0123519, IMG submission 87396) | Hot spring microbial communities from Yellowstone National Park - Yellowstone National Park OP-RAMG-02 (version 2) | ecosystem: Environmental > Aquatic > Thermal springs > Hot (42-90C) ...
AAACTTTTTTACATTATCGATACAAAAATCAATTGCTAAATCTAAATCAATTGTCATTCTTTCTACTCCATGAAGAACAACTGCAACCCCGCCGCAAACAATAAATTTAATCTTTGATTTTGAAAGTTCTCTAAGGATTTCTAATAAATAATTTTTATCTGAATATTTCATAAATTTACTAATATCTTAAGCACATAATTTATATAAATTTCTTCTTTACACTAAAAATGTAATTTGAGAATATATTATTCATTTCAAAATAAATGGATGAGAATTAGCTTTTATTCCTGTTGGTAAGGCGGTGCGAATCTTATAAGCAAGCTCTATTGATGGTCTTACGTCTTCTATTCCAAATCCCCTTCCTGCTAGTATTTCGTTATAAACTGTTGTATGAAGATTTGTAAAGCCTTCTGAAAATTCTACTTCGTTCTCATCTATTGTTATTGAACGATAAGTTGTTTTGTTTTGAGATTTTGCTATCTCTGGCAAATCATTTTTATCTATAGAAAGAAACCATTTAATCTCGGCGCGGTCTAATTCTAAAAATCCTGCTGTTTTTTTTGGATCTGCTATATGAACTTCCGATTTAACTACCGAGCCAAAAAGCCAGATCAAAAGATCAAAAAAATGAATTCCTATATTTGTTGCAAGTCCACCCGATTTTTCTTGTTGTCCTTTCCAAGAAACCAAATACCAGTTGCCACGAGATGTAATGTAGGTTAAAACAACTTTATGTTTTTCTTTTGGTTTTTCTTTTAACAATTTATTTCTTAGATCAATAAGCGAGGGATGAACCCTAAGCTGTAAAATTGTGCTTATTTTTTTGCCCGATTCCTGCTCTAAAACAGCCAAAGCATCAAGGTTCCATGGATTAATAACCAATGGCTTTTCGCAAATTGGATGCGCACCAATTCTTAATGCAAAACGAATATGTGCATCATGAAGATAATTAGGAGAGCATATACTAACATATTCTATTGGATTACCGGCACGGCGTAATTTTTCTGCATGACGGTCAAAACGTTCAAATTCTACAAAAAAGCTAACATCCATAAAATATCTGTCTAAAATCCCTACAGAATCTTTAGGATCACATGCAGCCACAAGAATATTACCAGTATCTTTTATCGCCTGTAAATGTCTGGGAGCAATGTATCCTGCCGCACCAATTAAAGCAAATTTTTTTTGCATTTTTGTTCCTTTCTTTATTACCGCCAGATATACCTTTCCCCCGTCGGCGGTACCAATTGCCTACTTTAAGTTTTTAAGCCCATTTCCTCTAAGTTTTTATAATATTACTTTTTTCTTAGAGTATTTTTATTTTGATGTTAAAACCAACATCTTATAATTTTATTCAAATTTACAAATTATCTTTTGTCAAAAACTTTTATCTCTTTTTTTAATTCTTCTAATTCTCTGCAAATTTCTTCGTATTCATTCATTCTTTTTTCTAAATATTGTTTTGTTATTTTTATTTTCTCATTTATTCCTTTTGGTGTTAATAAATACTGCCATCTAATTTTTTGTGGATTATTCTTTAACTTTTTTGCCTTTATTATTCCCTTTTCTATAAGACCACAAAGAACATAATTAACTTTTCCCAAACTAACATTAAGCTTTTGGGCAAGTGTTCTTTGGGTATGAGAAGGATTGATTTCAATTTCTTTTATTATTTTATATTCTATCATATTATTTTGTTCAATTGTTGAACAAAATAATTAATATATTTTCTAAAGTCAAATTTATAATTTTAATTCTTCAACATTTAAATAAAAGTATTTTTATATTCATGCCAATTATTTTTTCTGAATACAGAATTCCTATAAAATCATGGTGTAAAAATATAGAGCCTGGTGCAATGAAACAGGCGATAAATCTAACCATGCTTCCTTTTGTTTATGATCATGTTTCTCTTATGGCCGATTGTCACGAAGGATTTGGAATGCCAATTGGCGGTGTTATTGCATGTAGAGATACAATTATCCCAAATGCAGTGGGGGTTGATATAGGATGTGGAATGTGCGCCGTGCAAACAGATTTAAAGGCTTATCAGATTAATCAACAAACAATACGAACCATATTAAATCGTATAAGAGCTTTTGTTCCTATGGGTTTTGATCATCATAAAAAATCTCAGGAATGGAAAAATTTTGACAATGCTCCAGATATTCCCATTATTCAAAAAGAATTAGAATCTGCTAAAAAACAGCTTGGCACGCTTGGAGGTGGTAATCATTTTATAGAAATTCAAGTCTCAGAAGACGGATTTATATGGTTTATGATACATAGCGGAAGCAGAAATTTTGGTTATAAAATTGCAGAGGAATATCACAAAAAAGCTCTTGATTATTGCCAAAAACACAACTTTGATTTACCCGATAAAGATCTTGCTTTTTTGCCAATGGACACAAAACTAGCACAGGAGTATAAACAAGCAATGGAATATGCCCTTTCTTTTGCATACGAAAACAGACAAAGGATAAAAAACGTTTGTATAGAACAATTTAAAATTGAAACAAGCTGTAATTTTCTTAAAGAAATAAATATTCACCATAATTTTGCGGCAGAAGAAATACATTTTGGCAAGACTCTCATTGTTCATCGTAAAGGAGCAACCCGAGCATATAAAAATCTTGAAGGTATTATTCCGGGAAGCATGGGTTCACCATCATACATAGTGAGAGGATTGGGTAATCCAGACAGTTTTTATTCTTGCTCTCATGGAGCAGGAAGAATAATGAGCAGAAACGAGGCAAATAAAAAGCTTACTTACGAAGATGTTAAACAGGCAATGAAGGATATAGTTTTTGACTGCTGGCAAAAGGGAAGAAAAGGCAAATTAGATTTAAGCGAAGCTCCACAGGCATATAAAAACATTGATGAGGTTATATTGGCTCAAAAAGATTTGGTAGAAGTAATAGTTAAACTCAGGCCCCTAGGAGTTTTAAAAGGATAATTTATTGTATTATTTATTAGAATATTTTTATATGACACAAAAATATTAAAATCTTGCATCAGTAATTTTTTTGCCATTTTTATCAAAAAATCTTAAATAATAGGTAGCAAAATAAGGGTCACCCTTTGTTCTAACATAAATAAAGGCATAGTGAATTTTGCCAGGAAGTAAAAATCCATTTACTATTGGATAAGCAGAAAGATCACTTTTCATATTATTCCCACCGCCAAGTAATTTTGCAACAGTATCGGCAGATAAAGATTCAAATTCGTTTCCCGAACCATCTAAAAATTTAACATGATCCAAATCTAATAAAAGAGTATCTGTTCCTTTATTTTCTATTCTTATTGCAAACACTCCTATATTCTTTTTAATAGATTTACGATAACATGATTTGTTTTTGCTTTCAAATAAAGGTTGCTTTACGGCCCAAACCAAAATACCGGATTCTGGATTGCTTACAAAACATTTTTTAAAATCAAGCTCACTTATAGAAATTAAACGATAAGCACCAGCATAAACAGTCAAAATAGCAAAAATTCCCAATAAAATAAAAATTTTAGATTGTTTCATTATATATCCATTTAATAAAGTTTTCATATCCATCATAAACAGGTAAAGCAAGTATGCATGGACATTCGTAACTATGAATAGACTTAACTTCTTTTATTGCCTTTTTGAGTAATTTCTTTTTGGTTTTTGCTATCAAAATAGATTCTGAACATTTTTCTAATTTACCTTGCCATCTAAAAACAGAAGTTATATGCTCAACTATGTTTGCACATGCAACTATTTTTTTATTTACAAGATGTTCGCCAATTTTTTGGGCTTCGTAAGAATTAGAACAAGTAATGTATAACAATATTATAGATTTAGTTTTTTTTGTCTTAGATTTATCCATAATTAATAAAATTTTATCTTTTAATACCATTATTAAATTAATAATTCTAATATGAAAATGATATTTGGAAAAATAAATTACAAAAAATTTTATTCTTTGTTGTGATAATTGCAAGAATGATTTATTAATTAATTTTTATAATTGCCGTTGAATAAATTATTTTAAAATTCTTTAATAATTTTCTTAGAAAGGCAAAATTTATGAAAGGCAAAAATGTTATTATATTTGGACCACCAGGAGCAGGAAAAGGAACACAGGCAAAAAAAATGGTTGATTTACTTAAAGTACCGCATGTTTCTACGGGTGATATGTTTAGACACCATATTAAAAACAATACAGAACTAGGCAAAACTGCAAAAAGTTATTCTGATAAAGGACAGCTTGTACCAGACGAAGTTACAATAGCAATGGTTAAAGAAAGATTAAATCAACCCGATATGAAAAATGGTTTTCTTTTAGATGGCTTCCCAAGAAGTGTTCCGCAGGCTAAAGCTTTGGATGAAATACTAAAAGAACTTGGCACAACGCTACATTACGTTATAAATATCTCTGTTTCCGACGACGAAATTCGCAAAAGGCTTCTTAAACGAGCAAATATAGAAGGTAGGGCAGATGATGCAGACCCAAAAGTAATTCAAAATCGCATAGATACCTATAAAAGCCAAAGCGAACCATGCCTTAATTATTACAGACCACGTGGAATTGTTAAAGATATAAATGGAATTGGAACAATAGATGAAGTTTTTGATAGAATAAAAAAAGTTTTTAATCAATAAATATTACAATGGTTAAAAAATCTTCTATTTTTATATTTTCTTTTTTTTTAGCTTTATTGCTTTTTATTTGTTTTTGCACAAAGCAAGCAACAAATAAAAACATTATTTACAAAGAACTTTCTTTTGTAAAAGAGTCTGCCTTATCTCAAATACATTCCATTATGAATACTATTGCATTGCAAAATAAGGCTTTTGCTAATATTTTATCTCAGGATAGAGATTTTTCTATGAAATTCTTTGTTGAAAATAATAAATCTGCTCCAGAAATTTTAGAAATAGCAAGCAAATATATTTCTCCAATGGGTTTTTCTTTTCTTACTGTTACAGATTCAAAATTTGAGATTCTTTCCTGTGGACATTTCTTGGCAAATGCGGGGTCAAAATTTGAATCTGCAGAACTTTTTGGTGATTCATCTGTTTTTGTTATGGATAATATTAAAGGAGAAAAAGTTCTTTCGCTTCAATCAAAAACAAAACTCAAAATTCTGGATACAGACTTTTATGTTTTTGGTGGAATTAACGTAGAAAAAGATTTACTGCCCAAAATATTCTGTCCCAACGACTATTCTATTTTTATCAAACAGGGCAAAAATATTTATGGGAATCAAAAAATAGAATCAATATCAGAAATTAAAGACAGCACAATTATTATAAACAATATTATATATCCTGCATTTTCTGTAAATCTACCTTTTATTGGTTCAGAAGAAAACCTGCAATTGATTGTTGTGAAAAAAACTTCGTTAAAATAATATTATTTTTAACATGATTATTGAATTATTCTTTTATAGATTTTGTATGGTTTATAATTTTTTTAAAGAGTTTTTATACTTAATTTAACATTGTTAATGCTTGCTGATTTAATGGAATAAATCCAATTTATGCAACAGAATTATTATTGGAATATTTAATTTTTAGTATTTTAAAAAACAGGTATTTTTTAATTTTTACCAAATTGGTATAGTATAGAAGTGCTACAAAAAAACCAAGTAAAGACAAATAATTATTATTTGTCAATATTAAAATTATAATTAATAATATTTATAGGATATTTCTTAAAGTCAGAATTAATTCGCACTATCATAACCCATAGTAAACAAAATTTATTTTTAATGAATAATTTTGAATAAATAAAAGCTTTTTCTAATAAATAATTTAGATCTAATTTAAAAACTAATTACCTAAAAACTCCTAACTCTAATAATGTTTATGGCCTTTTAAACCATAATACATAAGATATAAATAACATATAATTGGAATAAAAAAAGAGTAATGATATCCATGCATTATATCTGCAACTTTACCTTGAAGAAGCGGTATAAGAGCACCACCTAAAATCATCATTACAAGCAAAGAAGAACCCTGAGATGTATGTTGTCCTAAGTCTTCTATTGCAAGTGTAAAAATATTTGACCACATTATTGAATTAAATAATCCTATACCCAATATTGACCATAAAGCAATCATACCTTTTGATGACATTCCAATAACAAGCAATAAAACAACTATCAAAGAAAAAATAGTCAATGTTTTTGAAGCGCTAGACTTTCCAATAATAAATCCAATATATTGTAATATTAAAAAAATTATAAAAGGAGCAATATTTACAAAAAGAAATGTCTCCTTGCTTTTTAGACTTTCTATATAAACTATCGCATATACAATAATAAATGCTGTTAACGATGCAAACACCATTTTAATGTACATAGAGACTTTTGTGCTATTATTCCCAAGAGAAATTGCGCCTAAAAATCTTCCTATCATTGCTCCACCCCAATAAAAAGCAAGAAAAGACTTTGCTTTAATTTCTGGCATATTTGCTATTTCTTTTGCATAATTTATAAACAGACTTCCAATGCTTACTTCTGCGCCCACATATACAAAAATTGCAATCATTCCTAATACTAAATGTGCATATCTTAAAGCACCAATCCCTTTTTCTATTTGTTCATGCGAAACAAAAGTTGGAAGCGGTGTAATTTTTATGATGAAAGCTAAAAATAAAAATATACTAGCGAAAATAAGATATGGAATTTGCACTCCATAGGCAGTCATAAAAAGTCCTGTATCTGTTGTTATAGGTAGTCCTGTAGAATTTAGTAGAGCTCCTTCTGGAGTTGTTTTTGTAAAAAAGTGAAAAACCAAATACCCGCCAATTATTGGAGCTATTGTTGTTCCAAAAGAATTAAAAGCCTGAGAAAGATTTAATCTAGAAGATGCTGTTTTTGGATCTCCTAACAATGCAACGTAAGGATTTGCGGCGATTTGTAAAAGAGTAAAACCAATTCCCAGAATAAAAAGCATTGTTAAGAAAAATCCATATTGCTTTACAATTGCCGCAGGGTAAAATCCCGCACAAGCAATTGCAGATATTATTAAACCCAAAATTAAACCATTTTTATAACCCATCTTACTCATTGGATCACCAAAAAAAACAGAAATAATAAAGTAAATTAACGAACCTACAAAATAGGCACCAAAAAAAGTAAATTGAACAAGCATAGATTGGAATCTGTTTAATTCAAACATTTTTTTTAGAAAAGGAATTAAAATATCATTTAAAACAGTAATAAATCCCCACATAAAAAATAGGGAGGTAATAACTATAAAAGCAGTACGATATTGAGCCTTTGAATTTTCTAACCCATTGGAATTTGTCTTTGATTCTAAAATCATTGATTGAGTAGCCATTTTAATTTCCTTTTTATTTTATAAAATGAATATTTTATTTCTTAGTTTTAAATATTTTGTACGCAAATTTTATACCTATTCAACAGCTTAAAAAAAATTTGTTAAAAAATATTCTTATTTATTGATTTATTGTAAATTAAGATATTATTATTTTTTATACTTATCTTGATTTTTGCATGAATTATGTTAATAGCTTGCACATTTTTTAGTCAATAAATCTAGATAATAAAAATATCTTAACCTTATTAATTATTTATCAAATTATGCGTTTGCGGAGTATTGCATCTTATTATTGTATTTAATAATCAAAAATTTTCCCTTAAACATTCCTTTAAAGTTAGTATCCTGCCATAAAGTCAGATGCATTTAATGAAAGCTATAGGCAAAGAAACAGTCTGCTTAATGAAGAAGTAATAATTTTTGGCGATTATTCATTTATATCCGCAATATAATTTTTGGTAATGATATCCAGTAATAAATCAAAAATGTCTTTTTTTAGGTTGTTATATTTAAATTTTAGTTCTTTTAAATACAATATAAATTTATCCCTTGAAACTCCATGATACTTTAATAAACGCTTTTTGCATAGCTCCAAAAATCTTCTATGCAATTAATATACACCTTATTGAAGGAGGAAGCAGCGGGAAAAAAATCTCTTTTGGATATTTTAGATTAATTTATTAAGGTTATATCTTTTTTATAATAACACAAAATAATCAAAAAATAAAAAAACTGGAAAAACTAAGAAAAGCCTTTTATGATGGCTGGCATAATTAAAAATTAAAAAACAGAAATAAATATGGCTCTAGTATAGAAGTTAAATTCCACAAAAATTTTCCTTGTGTATTATCTCCGTTTTTAATATATGTATATCCAACCCATGCCGCATCTGCACTTATTCTTAGACAAATGTTTCTGTTAAAGTCAAAATCAAAATTTAATGGCATTCCTATTCCAATAGTACTTTCTGTATGTGTAAGCCAGAATTCGCTGCCAAATTTAGGCCCAAGTGAAAAAACAAAAATATTATTTCTTAAAAGATAAAAATATAAACCACATTCTAAAAAAAGAGATGCCTCATTGTTAGATGTTTCATTATTTGGTTGTTTTGTTGCAGAATAAATATCATGAATTCCTAAAGACGGAGTTATTTCAAAATCATTGTTCATAAAACGAAAAACAGGTCCTGCTTTTATATCAAAAGTGCTATTAGAAACATCGGCCTGACCCGGGGTATGATTATTATTGTTTTCAAATCGGTTTTGCAAGATTATTCCTAAAGACACATCAGAATATGCAGCCGTAATCAAGAATAAAATAACAAATATAATGGTCTTTTTCATTTTATTCCTCCTTATTATCTGGATTTTCTATTTGTGATGTTGGCGATTCTATTTCTTCATCATTTGAAAATAATATTTCAAAATTGCCGTCTTCGCTTGGACCAATATGGCATCTTGAAACTTTTTTAGATTCATCTCCTATATACAAAAGCAATTGCTTTGATATACCAGGAAGAATGGTTTGGTCTATTACGGCATCGGCATTTCGGGCACCCGCTTCAACAGAACTACAGCTATCTGCAATAATATCTATAAGCTTTGGCGAAACAGATAATGTTATCTGATGAACTCTTTTTAACCTTTGAGCAACATTGTCTAGTTTCATTGCAACAATACCCTTTATTACTTCTTTTGTTAATGGCTTAAAAGGTATTACCTTGCATCTTGCCAAAAGAGCCGGCTGGAAATGAGCAGAAAGCTCTGGCTTTATGGCACCAATTAGCTCTTGAGATGTTGGCATTTCTTCACCTTCTTTTGAACATAATTCTATAATTGTGTCGGAAGCAAGATTTGATGTCATTATTATTATCGTATTTCTAAAATTTATTTCTCTTCCCTCTCCATCACGCATAAAACCTTTATCAAAGACCTGATAAAAGAGATTCATTACTTCTATATGAGCCTTTTCCACTTCGTCAAGTAAAACAACCGAATAAGGCTTACGACGAACAGCCTCTGTAAGAATTCCGCCTTCGCCATATCCCACATATCCCGGTGGCGAACCTTTTAACTGCGAAACAGTATGCTTTTCCTGATACTCAGACATATTTATTGTGGTTATAAACTTTTCTCCTCCAAAAAGAATATCTGCCAATGCCCTTGCACATTCTGTTTTACCCACACCCGAAGGGCCAGTAAACAAAAATACTCCCAAAGGAGCATTTGGATTTCCCAGCCCGGTTTTTGATGCTCTTATTGTGGTTGCAAGAGCCTCCAGCGCCTCGTCTTGTCCAATAATTCTTTCTCTGAGCAAATTTTCTAGTTCTAAAAGAGTTTTTGCTTCATCTTTTATCATAGAACCTATTGGTATTCCGGTCCAGTCTGATATTACCTGCTGACAAACCTCTGCCGAAACATAAGGAAAAACCATTGGATCATCTGCCTGAATTTCCTTTAATTTTTTTAGTTCTATGTCTATTTCTTTTTGAATATTAAGAACTTCATCTGATTTTGTTGGGCTATTCTTTTTTGCTTCCTTAAGTTTATTTTGAAGTTTGTTAATTACTTCAACCTGAGATTTTTCTTGATTCCATTTTTCGTTTAATATCTCTATTTCTTCTTTCTTTTGTGCTATTTTTTGATTGCATTCTTCAATTTGCTCCTGTGGAATAGGAATTCCATTATCCAAATCTTTTTCAAGCTTCTTTTTTTGCAACTCTGTATTATAAAGTTCTCTCTCTAAAAAATCCAGTTTGGCTGGCTTTACACTCTGGCTCATTTTAACACGGGCGCAAGCAGTATCTAATACATCAACAGCCTTATCTGGAAGCTGCCTTCCAGAAATATAACGATGAGAAAGACAAACCGCAGCATTTATTCCATCGTAAGAAATATGAACGCCATGATGTTTTTCAAAACTTTCTGCAACACCTCTAAGCATGGCGCTGCAAATTGTTTCGCTGGGCTCTTCTATTTTAACAAGTTGAAATCTTCTTGCAAGAGCAGGATCTTTTTCAAAATATTTTCTGTATTCAGACCATGTGGTTGCAGCAAGAGTTCTTAGTTCGCCTCTTGCTAATGCTGGTTTTAAAAGATTTGCAGCATCACCCTGGCCCGCTGCACCACCTGCACCAATAAGAGTATGGGCTTCATCTATGAATAATATCGTTGATTTAAAATTACTTTTTACAGCATCAATAACATTTTTAAGCCTTTTTTCAAATTCCCCTTTTACCGAAGCACCTGCCTGCAAAAGGCCTAAATCAAGTCCCCATAGTTCAACATTTTTAAGGTTTTCTGGAACATCGCCGTTAACAATTCTAAGAGCAATACCTTCAACTATTGCCGTTTTTCCAACACCTGCTTCACCAACTAAAATAGGATTATTTTTTCTTCTTCTGTTTAAAATGTCAATCGCCTGTCTTATTTCTTCATCGCGGCCCAATATTGGATCTATTTTACCCAGTCTTGCCTCTTCTGTAAAATTTGTGCAGAACTGCGATAAAACGTCTCCCTGTTTTTTTGCTTGAGCAGTAGATGTGTATTGCTTTTCTATTTGTTCTTGCAAAGTCTGCTCTGAAGAGGTTTTGACAATAGATAAAAAATCATTCTTTAAAGATTCTATATTTATTTTAGACAGCAAATCCTGATAAGAACTCATCAAAAACTGACCTTTTTCAAGCATTGCAATAAAAAGCAAACCAGAGGTTATATATGGCAACGAATAGCAAAGTGTCCCAATGCTCCAGGCATGTTCCATTGCTTCTACCAATGGAGGTGAAAACGAAGGCCTTCCCGTATTTCCTGCTCTAAGATTTTCTAACTCCCTGTTTATTCTTTGTTTTAGATGTTCTATACTAATGTCATAATGTTTTAAAATTAAAGAAACATCACAGGAAGGGTCATCTAAAAATTCACCCAATAAATGTTCCCATCTTACTTCATAATGTCCCCTGTTTACACATAAGCCAACAGAAGATTCTAATGCCTTTGTACAGCATGCATTTAGCTTTTCTAACAATAATCTCAAATCTTTAACAATCATATCATATCCTTTACTATTTAAATTTTTATATTTTTAAACTATTCTTTTTCATAATAAGATAAAGAACCCATTATCTCTTTGTAAACTGGCAAAAATTTTTCAAAAAAAGAAGGTTTTGACCAAAAAGCCATTCTTATATTGTATGTGGCTACATTAAAAAAGAATTCAATAAATTTAAATTCATCTTTCTCGTATTCCCAAACAACAAAAGGAATGTTGTTTATTGTATCTTCATATATGCCATTGTCTTTAATCTCGCTGCTTTTATTTATTCTTTGAATAAGTTTTGCGTATTCCATATTTGTTTCGTTTAAGTTTGCAGCAATAGCCCTTGTACCATGAGTTTTTTCTACTGTAAAGCCAACAAAAAGAAGCTCGGCACCAGAATCGTGCAACAATTTCGCATAAGATTTATGCTGCTTCATTTTATTCGGATCGGTAACAATCTCCCAGTTTCCAATAAATTTTAAAGAAAATCCCAGTGCCTTGTTCTGATATATTCTATCTTCTGAAAAATAAAATCCGGGATAAAACTGTTTAATTGTTGCTATGCAATTTAAAAATAAAAAAAATAATGCTATAAAATAAAATTTGATTTTCATATTAGTTTTTAGGCTTAACAATTTTTTCTTCTGTCTTGAATTCTTGTTATATTTACACCAATAGATAAGAGCTTTTGGTCTATTTTTTCGTAACCGCGGTCTATTTGTTCTATATTGTAAATTCTGCTTACTCCTTTTGCTGCACAGGCGGCTATTAGCATCGCCATTCCGGCTCTGATATCTGGGGAGGATATTGTTGCTCCCACAAGCTGAGAAGGACCGCTAACAACTGCCCTATGGGGATCGCATATTATTATATGCGCGCCCATAGAAATTAGCTTATCAACAAAAAACAACCTAGATTCAAACATTTTTTCATGTATAAGACAGGTTCCTCTAACCTGAGTTGCTACAACAACCATTATAGACATTAAATCTGCAGGGAAAGCAGGCCATATATTGTCTTCTATTTTTGGAATCGCCCCTCCTAAGTCACTGCAAACTCTTAAGTTTTGTTTTTTAGGAACATAAATAATTCCTCTTTTGCTATCTGTTTCTACTCTAATACCTAAGCGGGCAAATTGATAAATTATCATTTTCATATAATTAAGATCAACATTGGTAATCTTTAACTCCGACCTTGTTGCTGCTGCAAGACCAATATATGAACCGCTTTCTATATAGTCGCTTCCTATTGTGTGATTCACGCTTTTATAATTTTTTGTTCCGTATATTGTAATAATATTTGATCCAATACCTTCTATTTTTACGCCTGCTTTTTGCATAAATCTACATAATTGCTGAACATGTGGTTCTGAGGCAGCATTTATGATTGTGGTCTTTCCCAAAGCACATGATGCTGCTATTATTGCATTTTCTGTGGCAGTTACCGAGGCTTCGTCTAGATATATTTCTGAACCTTTTAAACCATTTTTAGCCTCAAGAACATACATTGTTGTTTCTGATTTGTTTTTGTTTCTTATTTTTCTGCATGATATTTTTGCGCCTAAAGTCTTAAATACCAAAAAATGAGTATCTAATCTTCTTCTTCCTATTGGGTCACCGCCGGGTTGAGGAATTTTGGCAATACGATTGCGGCCCAACAAAGATGATGCAAATAATATAGAACCTCTAATCATGCCAGAAGTATCAAAAGGAAGAGTATCCGAAATTTTTCCACAAGAGTCAATTATTACTTTTGAATCATTGACTTTTGATATTTTTGCTCCCAGTTCAGAAGCTATAGAGAGCATGCTGTTTACATCGCCTATATCTGGTACATTAAATAAGCTAACAGAAGTATTAAGCAATATAGCAGCAGATATAACAGGCAAGGCTTCGTTTTTGTTGCCCGAGGTTTTTATTTCGCCAAAGAGTCTTGTTCCGCCCTTTACTATAAAAACACTCATAAAATCCTTTCCAATGAATAAAAAAATAATTTTTGATTATAAAAAAACATTTTATTTTTTAAAAAAAACATTATATTTATATTAAATTGCTTCGTCTTTCTCGTAAAAAAGATATTTTTTGAACTAACACTATTTTAAAGGGAATTCTTCTTTGGGCTGCAAGCTTATGCCATTTTGTTAAAATGGACCTGCGCGCTGTCTCAAGGGAACAACCACCATTTTAATTTTGAGGTCTCAAAAAAGTATCTACGAGCAAAGACGAAGCTTTTCTTAATGTTTTTTTGTATATTTAATAGTTATGGTTATTATAAATCCTTCTTCTTATTGTGCTCTGGCTTTAGATAATATTTCTTCTCTTAATGATGTTAGACATATTATCAATATAACAAAGCCATTTTTTGACACATATAAAATCGGACTAGAGCTTTTTACCCGATTTGGATGTTCTGTTATTGATGTTGTTGCTAATTCGGGGAAAAAAATTTTTCTTGATCTTAAATATCACGACATTCCTCAAACTGTTGAAAATGCAGTAAAAGTAGCCTCGCGGCTTGGGGTGCACTATCTTACAATTCATACTCAAGGAGGCACAAAAATGATGAAGGCAGCATGTAATGCTGCCCATTCAATTTTAGAAGAAGGAATAACACCTCCAAAAATTATTGGAGTAACATTACTCACAAGTATTGATTCTAAAACCCTTCTTAACGAACTAAATGTTTCTGTTTCTATAGAACAGCATATAAAAATTCTTGCTCTTCGCGCCGTAGACGCTTTACTGGATGGCATTGTTTGTTCGGCAATAGATCTTCCTCAGGTAAAGCCTTTGCTTCCAGATGGATTTGAAATTATAACACCGGGTATTCGCCTCCCTACCGATTCTTTTCACGATCAAAAACGAGTAGCAACACCAAAAGAAGCCATTCAAAACGGAGCTACATTAATAGTTGTAGGTAGAAGCGTAACAGAAAGTAAAGATCCCCAAGCTGCTGCATCAGAAATAATTAAAAATATAGAATCATAAATATTATTTACTTTTTTTCCTATGTGTTAGCCTTACTTCCTTCCATATTCCTGTTATTGGTTCTTTTACTAGTTTTAAAAAAGGTGTTTCTCCACCATCAAAAATCATAAGTTCATTTTTGGTAATTACTGTTCTTCCGGTAAATGTTACACCCATTTTATTTATCATTCTATATTGAGTTATTAAATGATTCTTTATTTTTTCAAAATCTTCTTTTGTTTCATTAAAAGAGAAAAAAATAGTTGCAATACCCAACTCATATAGCCTTTTGTAAAGCATTAACGGAAAATGTTTAATTTGTCTTGTTTTATAATAATACTTTTTTTGATATATAGAGGATTTATCTGTAAATAAAACATAACAAAAACTTGCATTAGGAAAAAGAAAAGACAATGGAGTAAAAAGATTTTCTATCAGGTCGTCTGGATTAATTGACAGCTTTTCTATCTTGCTTTCTAACACAAGGATATATCTATGAAGAAAATAACGATAATCAAATAATCCATCCAACTCTTTTATATTTTCATATCCATATTTTCCTCTTCCTGTTTTTTTTAATATAACCAAATTGGGATATTTTCTTATTTTTAGAATATATTGTTGAGTATTTGCCACAATAAAATCATCTCTATATTCAGATTTAAACCTTTTATCAAAAATTCCGCCTGTTTTGCCATGGATACTGTAATGCTTAAGCCAATATTTTGTGATTCTTCTAGATATTCTTTCTGCTATATCACCTATAATATTGCCCGATGAATTGTCATTAAAAGAAATTTGAGGCTCTATTAAATCTTTAATGGTATATAATGGATAACTAATATTATTTATTTTATACTCAATTATTATTTTCTCTATGTATTCTCTATTGTCATTTATTTCGTCTTTAGGATTATGAAGAATATAAGAACTTTTTATTCCATGGTCTCTTCTTAGAGAATAAATTTGAGATTCTTCATTAACATCAGACTCTTCTTTAGGAAACCATCCTGCGGGTTTAAATTGAGAAAAAAGTAGATATGGATCACTGCTTTTATTCATAATTCTATTTCTAATATAATAAAATAATAATCACTTATAATTATAAAAAACATTTAAATATTTATTACATGAATAGTTCGTTTTGCTCAAAATAATTGAATCATAAAACATTACTGTTTTATTTTAATACTCATTTATTCTAAATTATTCTTTCGAAAATAATCCTTTTTATTATTTATTTTGATAATGATAATTCGTCTTGCGTTTAAGAATTTTATTTCATTTTAATTTTGACATATAATAATAAATTTATTTTATAAAGCCAATTTTTAAACTACAACAACTTAAATATTTCTATAATAATTCTAATGCATAATTTAAGTTTATATAATTTCTCAAACACTTTTTTAATCCATAAATTTATTTAATATCAAATTACAATCTCTCATATAAATTCTTGCAAAATATTAGTGTTTAAATACATTTTTAATCATTATTTTATATTTTATTAATTTATTTATGGTTGTTAAATGCTTTACGATCAAGAATTAAATATCTGCATTAAAGCTGCCCTTTCTGCCGGCGGCATTCAATTAAAATACAAAAATAGGATACATAAAATTAAAAAAAAACAGGATAGCTCTCCTGTAAGTGAAGTTGATAAAAAATGCGAAATAGCAATAAGAGAAATAATTTTTAAGCATTTTCCACATGATGGTTTTTTAGGCGAAGAAACCGGTGAAGAAAAAGGAACAAGCGGAAGAAAATGGATTGTTGATCCATTGGATGGGACAAGACCATATCTTAGAGGAATTCCAACGCATAGTGCATTAATTGCATTAGAAGAAAACGGTGATATTGTATGCGGGTGCATGCATCTTCCTGCGCTAAAAGAAACATATTGGGCAAAAAAGGGTGGTGGAGCTTTCCTCAACAACAGTAAAATTCATGTCTCAAAAACAAAGAATCTTTCTTTGGCTATTGGAAGTGTTTTTGGCTTTATTGAAAATCAGCATAAGTCTTCTGGAAAAGCCCTTATTTCTCTGATGAAAAAAT
>Ga0123519_10007894_pt1 | contig 16382 bp, 18 predicted proteins | sample YelNatPaOPRAMG02_FD_87396 | JGI IMG/M metagenome (GOLD analysis project Ga0123519, IMG submission 87396) | Hot spring microbial communities from Yellowstone National Park - Yellowstone National Park OP-RAMG-02 (version 2) | ecosystem: Environmental > Aquatic > Thermal springs > Hot (42-90C) ...
ATGCTATAGCTTATGAAAGGAATGGTTTTCGCTATTTTCAAGGAGAAAAGATGATGCGGATGATAGATAAAGAATTTCAGCCCGGGGGAAGGCTTTTTAAGCTCTTAGATAATAGTCCTTTCCGACGGCGCTCTTTTTATAATTCGGTTCGGGGAAGGAGCTGGGCAATTCATGATGGGATATTAAAAGAATTAGATGACCCAGAGCTTGAGCACTGGACTCCGCCCAAGATGTATCGGATGGTGGGAGAGTATTTTAATATCCATACCTGTTCAGAGGTTGGTTGGTAGGAGGGAAAAATTATGTATGAGAAAAATGTAGAGCGGATTGAGCAATTGGTCAAAGAGCAGAACCAGTGGCGCTTGAATACCCTTAACTTGATTGCCAGCGAGAATGTGATGAGCAAAAGAGCCAGAGCCTTGATGGGCTCGGATTTCTGTCATCGCTACGCCGAGGGTCATCCCGGCGAGCGCTATTATCAGGGAACTGAAAAAATTGACGAGATAGAAACTCGGGTCAAGCAACACCTCAAAGCGCTTTTGGGATGCAGGCATATTGAGGTTCGTCCCATTTCTGGCACCGTGGCGAATGATGCGGTATTTTCTCGGTATATTAAGCATGGTGATATTGTGATGGTCAATTCCACTGCGGGTGGAGGGCATATCAGCCATCACCGCCAAGGCTCAGTCGGAAAATATACCGAAAATATCATCAGCTTTCCTCTGACCCCAGACGGCTATCATATTGATGTTAAAGAGACCATAAAAATTTTGGAAGAGGTGCCGGTCAAGGTGATGATTATCGGTAAAAGCCTTTTTTTATTTCCGGAACCAATTTCAGAGATTGCGCCGATTTGTAAAGAGCGGGGCGTGACCCTGATTTACGATGCCGCCCATGTCTTGGGGCTGATTGCCGGAAAGCGCTTTCAGGACCCGCTCAAAGAAGGCGCTCATCTCATAACCGCCAGCACTCATAAGACCTTCTTTGGCTCCCAGCGAGGACTGATTTATAGCAATATGAAAGATTCAGAATGGGCAATGATAGATAAAGGTGCGTTCCCCGGAAGCTCCAGCAATCATCATCTTGACACCCTGGTCTCGCTTGCGGTCACCACCTATGAGTTTCTGGAATACGGAGAGGAATACGCAGACCAGGTGGTGAAAAACGCAAAAGCCTTAGCCAAGGCACTTGACCAGAAGGGGTTTGATGTGGAAGCCAAAGAATTCGGCTGGACCCAGACCCATCAGATAGCGGTCAATGTTCAGGAACTGGGCGGTGGAGATGAGGTGGCAAGAATCCTCAAAGATAATAACATTATCCTTAATATGAACCTTCTTCCTTTTGACCCATTGGAGCGGGTGGGAAATCCCAGTGGAATCAGAATCGGAGTCCAGGAGATGACCCGATTTGGAATGAGGGAGAAAGAAATGGAAATCATTGCAGAATTTTTCAAGCGCGCCCTTTTTAATGGAGAGTTTGTCGGAGACGAGGTTCGGGAGTTCCGACGGAAATATCAGATTGTCCATTATTCTTTTGACCCGGACTATCTTGAGCTCCGAGCTAAAACCAAGGCTAAACTGGTTGCAAGCTGATGTTCCAGGTCAAAATCATAGATTGGTTCAGCGCAGGACACTGCCTCCGAGGCTATCGCGGTGAATGCGAAAAAATCCACGGGCATAATTTTAAGGTGGAGCTGGTGGTGGAAGGGGAAAACCTGAATTCTATCGGACTGCTTATAGATTTTAAAGAGCTAAAACAAATTCTGAAAAATACCCTTTCTGAGCTTGACCATTCTATGTTAAATGAGCATCCTTTTTTTTCTAAAAATAATCCCAGCTCGGAAAATTTAGCAAAATATATCTTTGAAAACTTGAAAAATAAATTGCCCAAGGGACTAAAACTTGCCCAGACCTGGGTCTGGGAATCGGAAAAGGCAGGCGCAGGCTATCAGCCATAAACTAGTCAGTTTAAAAGTCAAGGAGTAAAATGAACTATGAAAAAAGATGTCCAGAACCAAAAAGACCACCGCCAGATTCCTATTGACCGGGTCGGGGTCAAAGAAGTCCATTATCCAATTATTGTCTTAGACCGCGCTAATCGCTATCAGGCAACCGTCGCCAAAATAAATATGTTCGTGAACCTTCCTCATAACTTCAAAGGAACCCATATGAGCAGGTTCATTGAAGTCCTCAATCAGTATCACGGCAGAATCAGCATCCAAAATCTTCACCAGATTCTTAAAGACCTGATGAAAAGCCTTAACGCCCGCTCCGCACATATTGAGCTATCTTTCCCCTATTTCCTCAAAAAACAGGCGCCGGTGAGTCAGGAGCAGAGCCTGATGGAGTATATCTGCCATTATATCGGAGATAGAAAAGGAAATAACGAGGAATTCCTGGTCGGGGTGGAGGTCCCGCTAAGCACCCTTTGCCCCTGCTCCAAAGAGATGAGCAAATTTGGCGCTCATAATCAGCGAGGATTGGTCCGAGTAATGCTCAAGTTCAAAAAGTTCTTCTGGATAGAGGATGTGATTAAAATAGTGGAAAGCTCTGCCAGCGCCCCAGTTTATGCGCTCCTCAAACGCGAGGATGAAAAGTTCATCACTGAGTTAGCTTATCAAAACCCCAGATTTGTGGAAGACCTGGTTCGGGAGGTATCTCGCAAACTGAAAAAAAATGGCAATTTCCCCTGGTTCAAAGTGGAAGCGGAAAACTTTGAAAGCATCCATAACCATAACGCCTACGCAATGGTAGAGTGGAGAGAGCAGAAGAAAGCTCGCTAAATTTATTTATTTTTCCCGGAAATCAATGGCCAATGCGCAACAAAATAATAAATCCCGCTCCAGATGGTTAGAATCAAGGCAAGGATAAAAAGAACCATCCCTACTATATGTAAATTCGCTCCTCCAATCGGATAATAAAGCACCAGAAAGCCCACACTAAAATCCTGAAAAACCGTCTTGTATTTGCCTAACCAGCTCGCAGAAATCACCACCCCCTCTGAACCTGCTAAACTCCGCAAGGTGGTCACACTAAGCTCCCGAATCAAAATAATCACCACCATCCAGCTCGGTATCCGATTTAGCTCCACCAGCATTACCAGCGTGCCCAAAATCAAAATTTTATCCGCCAACGGGTCCAATAATTTACCTAAATTGGTCACTAATTGATATTTTCTTGCCAAGTAGCCATCAAAAAAATCAGTGAAACAGGCGATGGTGAAAGATATGGTCGCCAACACGCAAAAGACCAGGTTTAATCCCTCTGCAGATGGGGACTCTATCCTTCGCCAGCTAAAATCATTTATCTCCGGCTTAACCAGAGCTAATAAAACCAGAACCAATGGCACCAAGATAATCCGACTGGCACTCATTATATTAGCGATATTAAAAAGCCTTGGGGAAGGCGAGGTTTTATTCATTTATCTAACCACCTGATTTATTGCTTGGGCGCGGTTCGCTCAGATAAAATTATTACCTTGCTCTTAGGCAGATACTTACCTTGATATTGCTCCCTATATTCCAACACCTTCTTAACATAATTCTGGGTCTCTGGATAAGGCGGAATACCATTATATTTATCCACCGCACCCGGACCCGCATTATAACCCGCTAAAGCCAACCGCTCATCCCAGTGATACTTGACCAGTAAAGACTTAAAATAAGCAACCCCAGCATAGATATTCTCCCGAGGATGAAACGGGTCAATCAACCGAAGCATCTCCGCGGTTTTAGGCATCAATTGCATCAAGCCCTGCGCTCCCTTTTTAGATACCGCATTCGGGTCAAAATTGGACTCCACCTTTATCATTGCCCGAACCAGATTTTCTTCCACCCCATAAAGCCGACAAGCATCTTTAATATAATAATCAAAATTGATGTCCACATTTAATTTAATACTACTATTACTCTGCTCCGGCCAGACTATCATTTTGTTGAACCGCTCATCCCTCCGGGTATCGCTGAAATGCCATACCCCATTCTCATCTATATAATAATAAAGCGACCCCGCCCAAACCTGGGCTAAGGGAATCAATAACAAAAAATACAAAAATTTCACCCTCATATAATCTATTTTACCTTCTCCTTCCGCCTAAGTCAATTTTTAAAATCCAACTCAGAAAACGAGCCAACCCGCTTCCCCTTTATCGGTTTTAAACTTTCCTCGCACCAGGCTTATAAATCAGCACCGGCATAGATGATTTTCTCGCAACCTTCTCTGCCACACTCCCTAAAAGCAGATGCTTAAAACCACTTTTACCCGCACTGCCAATGATAATTAAATCCGCCTCCTGCTTCTCCGCAAATTCCACAATCTCAAAATAGGGCGCACCCGCTAAAACATAAACCTCACACTCTATCCCCAACTCCTTCAACCGCTCCTGGTATCTCTCTAACCGGGACTGCGCGGATTGTTTTATCTGGTTAAGTAGACCCGGCTCAGCCAAACTCGGAACCGCACTCGGAACATCTCCCAAAATCTCTACCAATTGCGCAGATTGAATAATATGAACCAAAAAAACTTTAGCGCCCAGATAATTAGCCATCTCCCCGGCATAGCCTATCAATCCCTCAGTGAACTCCGAAAAATCAACCGCCACAATAATCTTCTTTTTACCCATCCAATAAATATCCTAATCCCAATCAATAACCAGGTCAAGAATCTACAAACCAAATCAAATCCAATTCTTGGCGTTTTTATCCACTGAGGATTTGCAGGAAGGGTAGCTGGAAAAAGAAGCGCTTTTTACAAATTGCTAAAATTATATGAGAATAAATTAGATTCGGATATAATGATTGAGAAGAAAGGGTAGCAAGGGTGGAGTTTAGTTGGAAAGAGATGGTCGTGGTCTGGGTTCCGCTTTTTGCGATTATAGACCCGTTTGGCGGTATCCCGGTGTTTTTAAGCCTGGTTCAGGGGGAAAAAAATATAGCCAGAATCGCCTTAAAGTCCTGCTTGTTCGCGTTCTTGGTGCTGGTGATATTTTTATTTGCGGGAAGAATTATTTTGGATTTTTTTAGGGTATCTATTCCAGCTTTTCAGGTCGGTGGAGGGAGCATTATTTTTTTGACCGGGCTACCGATGCTTTTTGCCTATCCATTGGGCTTAAAGCGGGCAGGAGCAGAAATTGAAGAGAAGGAAATGGAGGGGGATATATCTTTGGTTCCGCTTGGGGTGCCAATGCTTGCTGGTCCGGGCGCTATTACCACAGTCTTAGTGTTGGCGGACCATTTCCAGAGTTTTTATGGGAACTTGATGATTCTTGGGAGCATATTTTCGGTGCTAATGATTAGTTATCTTCTTTTCTGGCAGGCGGAGCGGATATTGGGTTTGATAGGCAGGACCGGATTGAATTTTCTTACTCGGATAATGGGCTTGGTGTTAATTGTGGTTGCGGTTCAATATATTCTTTCCGGGATAAAAAATTTCTTCCATTAAAACCAGAACTAAAGGAGTGGATAGATGACGGAATTAGGGATGGGTCAGGAGAACAAAATTATTGCCACAGTGAGCTATATTCATCAGCGGGTAGGTTTTTATGAGCCTCCCTTTTCCTTTAAACTTTTTTTTGATGAATTTTCTGGGTATCAAGTGATTGGTGCCAGATTACCGAGGGGGTATGATGGAGAATTACTGGCTCGGGGGCAAGATAAAATTATTAGATACCGACTGGAGGGACGCGAGCCCTCGGTCCGGTTCACTATTGCCCATGAAATCGCCCATTCTTTCCTTCACCGCACCCAGAATCATCGTTGCCAGGTTTCAAGGCGGTTTCGGATTTACGAGCCTCCGGAGCTGAGCACTAAGGAATTAGAGGCGGATTTTTTTGCTTTAGAGCTTTTGGCGCCAATGCCCATGCTCAATCGGCTCTCGCCGGGGCTGGAGAGTATTAGCCCTGAGCAGTTCAATAATTTAGCTCGGGAGTTAGCTCGGATTTTTGGAATCAATACCATCACCATGAAAAGCCGACTCAAGGATTTAAAGTTGTTTCGGAGATGGGATGAGGCGGAGTGGCTATAAATCTGATATAAAATCTGGCGTTGGTCCGGAGCGATTTTTGACCCTTTCAGAAGATAGGGACAATTATCTTTTTCTCTTGGATTTGCGAGACCGGATTCGGGATTGGCTAAAAGTCCGAGCTTATTTAGAGGTGCTGGTGCCGACCATTTCGCCAGAAACTGTGCCGGATTTGAACCTGGAATCAATCCCAGTTATTTTTCAATCGGTCTTTAATCCGGCTTACAAAAGAAAGCTTTATCTTCAGCCCTCGCCGGAGCTATTGATGAAACGGCTTTTAGTTAGCGGTTTTAAAAAAATTTTTTATTTAGGCTCTGCTTATCGTCAGGGCGAGTTAGGAGAGGCGCATAATCCAGAATTTACTATGATAGAATGGTATCAAGTTGGCGCTAATTATCAGGATTTGATGGAGGAGCTGATTAGTCTGCTTGAAGAATTATCTCCGGGCTTAATTGGGCAAGTGGAGAAAATTAGCTTAAGAACTGCATTTTTGGAATTTTCTGGACTGGATATTTTAAAATTAAAAAAAAGAGACCTGCTCGCCTCCGCGATAAAAAAGAAAATCCCCTATTTTAAGAGCAGAGGCTTTAGCTGGGAGGAGCTTTTTGAATTTGCCTTTAGCCAATGGCTAATACCAGAGCTTGAGAAAAGAAGAGTGGTGTTGATTTATGATTGGCCTAAAGAACTATCTATGCAGGCAAAATTAAACGCTCAAGAGCCAGAGCTTTGCCAGCGATTTGAGCTTTATCTTAAAGGCATAGAGGTTGCTAATGGATATACTGAATTAACTTCTGCTCGGGAGTTAGAAAAAAGGTTTAAGCGAGAACAAGAGAGGAGAAAAAAAGCGGGCAAGGGGGTTCTGCCTTTGCCACGGAAATTTTTAGAGGGTATGAAATTAGGTTTTCCAGAATGTGCCGGGGTCTCCTTGGGCTTGGAAAGATTGGCGATGGCAATTAGAGGAATTGATAAGCTTGATAAATTATTGCCCTTCCGGGAGATTTAGTTTATGGACTTGATTTTCGCTCTGCCCAAGTGGGTTTGACAGTAAATAATCTGCGTGATAAGTTAGCCAGATAGATTTGGAAACTATTTTAAATTGGGGGAATTTATGAAGCCAAAAATTTGGATGGTGATTTTGTTAGGGTTAATTATTTCTTTCCCTCACTGTTCTCGTAAGCCTAAGACCTCCTGCGTTTATGGAGATGATATTCCCGCAGATCTTCTTGAGCAAGTGCTGGAGGTTGGGAACGAGATAATAAAAGCGCTGGAAGAGAAAAAGGTGGATGAGATTTATGACCGGGGGAGCGAGCTTATGAAAAAGGGGCAAACCCGGGAGCAATTCAAAATGATTTTAAATTTGACCATTGAGCATTTTGGCGACATAGAATGGACCCAGCTTCAGGAAGCCTATTATCTGAAGAATAAAGCCAGTCGCAAATACCAGATTGTCCCGGTTTCCTGTGAACTGTCTGAGGGCGCCAATGATATTTATCAGGTGCCTCCTAACAGTGAGGTGTTTTCACTTATTTACAGTGGGGTTGCCAGGGGGGAGAGCGTGCAGATTTTGGTGGAACTGATTAAGCAAGCTGAAGGCTGGAAGCTGGTCTCATTGGTAGTGGGCGCAAAGACCATTAGAAGTATGACCGTGGATAGTTATGTGGAATTAGCCAGAAAAGCAAGAGAACAGGGAAAATTCCGTTTAGCGGTTTTGTATTATCGGTTAGCCTATATCTTAGCGGACTTAAGCCCGAATCTGGATGAATTTGTCGCCCGGAGAATTCTCCAAGAGACGCTTCAGATAAAAACCGATTATTTACCCCAAGGCATCCCTCAAATCTGGAGCACGCAAGATAATATCCATTTTGAGGTTTATGATGTGGATGTCTCAGTGGATGGGGAAGGGGTCTGGGTAGAAATATCCTGGCTAATAGATAATCTGGATGATGGGGCAAAATTAAAAGAGCTTTCAGATAAACTGCTCTCATTTAGTATTGAGAAATTCCCAGAGTACCGCGAGTTTTTTACCGGCATTATGGTCAGCGCTCATAGTAAATCCCCTAAGCAAACCGGACAGGTTTATCGCCAGAAAAAGAAATTTCCGACTAAATAAACTGAAAGTGAGGATAAAATGTCCAGTCCTCTTTCCATAATTTTTATGGGCACACCGGAGTTTGCCCAGAATATTTTAAAAAACTTAGTGAAAAGTGAAGATAAAGTGATTGCGGTGGTCTCCCCGCCAGACCGGCCCAAAGGAAGGGGACAGAAACTTGAGCCTTCCCCAGTAAAAACTTTTGCGCTTGAGCATAAGCTTTTAGTGCTTCAGCCGGAAAAGGTCCGGGAACCAGAGTTTATCAAAAAGGTTTGGGATTTGAGCCCGGATTTGATTGTGGTCTCTGCCTTTGGACAGATTTTGCCCAAAGAGCTTTTAACAATTCCTAAACTGGGCGCAATCAATGTTCATGCCTCCTTACTTCCTAAATACCGAGGCGCAAGTCCAATTCAATGCGCGATTTTGAACGGAGATAGTCAAACCGGAATAACTATTATGCAGATGGTGGAAAAGATGGATGCGGGAGCAATTCTTCTCCAGAAAGCAATACCGATTGAGCCTTTTGACACTGCGGGAAGTTTGAGCCAGAAGCTTTCAGAGTTGGGCGGAGAGCTTTTAATAGAGGCTATTAAATTGCTCAAGGCGGGAAAAATTGAGCCCAAGCCTCAGGATGAATCTCAAGCGAGTTTTGCGCCTCTGCTCAAAAAGGATGATGGAAAAATTGATTGGCAAAAATCCGCAGAGCAAATCTGGAGGCAGATAAGAGCCTTTAATCCCTGGCCCGGAGCTTTTATTGGAGAAGGGAAGAGCCAGATAAAAATCTGGGAGGCAGAGCCGGGGCAAGCTCAAGCTGAGCCAGGACAGATTCTGGAGGCGCATCGGAGATGGATAGAGGTCGCTTGCGGAAAAGGCTCTTTGCGGATTAAGGAGCTTCAGCCGGTAGGGAAAAAGAGGATGAGCGCAGAGGCTTTCTTAGCAGGACATAAAATCAAAATCGGTGATAAGTTTTTTTGATATTACTGGAATGAGTTTGGGCTTGAATTTCAATTTCACGAAACTCTGAACAGGGCTTTGTTTTACCTGAACCGCATAAAAAAGGTTTTAGCAAAATGCCAAAGACCAGCTATTCCTACTGGGAAATTATAACAAGTGCCAGGTATGTCCAGAACCACAAACCTTCCCTGAACCACATCGCCTTTAACTAATTTAAAAATCGGGTCATAATCCGAGGGTGAAATTTTAATGGAAACCTTTGCAGAATAAGACTCCTTGATTATCTCCCTTGGGCGAATCAGCCAGATAGGATTGATAATAAAAAGCTGTCCAGGACCACCCACATTAAAGGTCTTATATCCAAATACCGGCGGAGCTGGGTCCTCTTTCTCCCCTTTCTCTCCCTCCATACTTAACACCTTTATTCCCCGACGAACCACACTGGCACTAACATAATTATCCTTTTCCTCAAAGCTAATCTCTGCCATCTTCTTGGGATAGCCCAGTAGCTCCCGACCATAAATCAACGCGGTGTCATCATCCACTAACATCCAACAACAATGAACCCCTTTTCCCAATAAAGTCCGAACCTTAATCAAAAGCCCAGTCTCTTTATACGAAACCGTGAAATTGGTCTTGGTGTAATTGGCAATGAACAGAAATCCACTGCTAGGCTCTCCTGAGCATAAGCCTAAAGGCAAAATCCGCTTCACCTCCTCCTTGTTCAATAAAACCTCCGCAATGATAAACCTCGCATCCTCCAAAAGCCGTGCCTTACCAGACAGACTCTCTATACCCGCACGCAAAACTGAGGATGCGCTTATCTTGGAATAGCTTAATAATGTCATAATTCCCCTCTTTATTTTTAAGTTATACTCATCATTGCACTATGTCAATTATGGACAAACCTGCTTTCAACCGATGATGGGTATTTGAAAAAGTCAGCTCGCCCTGCAAAAAAACCGAAAGCAAAAAGCACGATTTCAAGTTTTTCTAATCCACCTTTGACGGATTGCTCGGCTTGCTTGGTGGCAAATTTCTAATTCCTTTTTAGCAAATTCATCCGCCTTAGTCAAATAATCGCCCATCTTTATCTACCTGGTTTTCTCATTATTCAGCAATCTCCCAAAGCTGGTTCTTGAGCCCCTTATTAACCTAATTTTATCAACTCTGTCAAGCCCAAGATAGGCACAAAAAGCCTCTCCTAATATAGAATTTTGAGTGATAGAATTAAGAAAATAACCTTTAATTTGGCTCTGAATCTAACCGCTCTTTTTTGACCAGCTCCTCAATCTTCCCTCTATTAAACCGCCAGCGATTACCAATTTTTATTCCCGGAATTTTTCCCTCATTCGCATATTTATAGACCGTGATTTTATTTAACTTAAGATATTGAGCCACCTCCTCCGCGGTCATTATCTCCATCATCTTTCCCTCCTTGAAGAAATTTCATTCTGAGTTTCCCATCAATCCCTTTAGATTCAAAAATGGCCCTTTGCCTTGCATATAAAATAATCGGACAAAAAATAACAAAGTTTAGCTCAATTTAATTTATTAGGCTTTATCCTTATCAAAAATCCTATCAATGCCATAAAGGAAGAAAGAGCAAAAAATATGCCGATTCTAAATGACCAGGGCGCATAAAAAATCTCTACCTCCCGAGATCCAGCTGGAATCTCCACTGCCGGGAGAAAATCTATTCTTTTCAACCCCTTATCCACGCCATCAATTCTTGCCCTCCAGCCCGGATACCAGACCTGAGAAAGAAAAAGCCAGCTTTGCTTACCCGTATTTGTCTCAAAAACATATTTCTGTGTAGAAAAATTTTTTAGACAGACCTTTTCTTGAGACCGGGCAATCCCTGCTGGTAAATTTTGCATAAACCCATCTAAAAATTCCTCATCAAAAAAGGATAAGCTCTCTAAATCCTTAACCTTATCTTTCTCCACCAAAAAATATCCCGGAACCGCCTCCGGATTACGATAAAACCAGAATTGCTCCGAGCCAATCAGCTCCAAAGAAAAAGCCTCTTCTTCCTTGCCAATCCGCAAATCCATCCATCCAGACCAGTCAAAATCCGGGCTTTTGTCTGGCAGGGTGATTAACTTTAAATCCTCCCCGCTTTTTAGCTCAATTTTAACCCTTCCCAAACTCCTTTCTTCTGGCTTCTCTCTGGGATGAAGGTAGCGAGCATATTTTAATCCGCAATCATTCATCATAATGAACCAAACCCCATCTGGCTCTTTATCAATGGCTTGAGCCTGAAGCTCGGGAGAAAAGCTCAAAAAATTTTTTACCCCCTCTTCTTCCGAGAATGCCCCTCCCCATCTAATCATACTGGGAGGATGCTGATAAAGCACCTTCTGCTTCGCGCCCCCTTGCTCAAAATAAGCTAAACCAATATGAGCTACAGAAGGCGCTTTAATAAACCCCTCCTTTAAAATCCTATTTATCGCTTGAGAATAAGGTAGAGGGCTTTTGCTGATGATATATTTTACCCCTAAAAGCTTAAGAAGCGGATGCTCAATTCTTTCTGGCATTACTTCAAGATAGCCCAACTCTGGATAATAATAGCCAAGACCCTGTTCCCGAGTATGACCATTGATAAAATTCACCACCTCAACCAGCCTCTTGGGATAAAGCCCATCCATTGTCCTTATATCACTAACCCCAAGCAACAGGTTCAAATTCGGCGCAAACAGCTCTTTATCAAAATAAAACCTCGCCCCCTTTTCCTCGCAAATCTGCTTAAAAAGAGAATTCTGCCAAAGCGCTGGCAAATCATAATCCAAATAAACCCGCTCCTGCCAGCTCACCCGGGCTAACCCAGAAACCAAAACCAAAATCACCGCCAAGCCATAACCAACCGCCTTAACCCGACTCATCCCCAATGCAAAAACTAACCAGAGCAAAAATGCTCCCACCCCTGCCATCTCCAATATGCTCATCAGATTGAGCCCAAGCATTCCTTCTCTATATGGGAAAAAAATCAAAACCAAAAATAAACTGGCTAAAATGCAAGCCCAAAGCCTTTGCCGATTGATTTTGCCAGCAAAAATCCTATCCAAAATCATTCCGCCAATCAGGCTAACACTGAAAATCATTGAGGGAAGAGAGTGCTTGAAATTGCCAGATAAACTAAATGGTGGAACCAAGCCTAAAAATTGAAAACCCCCTAAACCAAAAATCAACCCCAAAAATATAATCATCCAGATAAATAAAAATAAATACAAACGAGATAGCCTCCTCGTCTCTATCAAGCCCAAAACCAATAGCGGTAAATAAATCATCCCAACCCCTGGAACCAACCAGGGAACACTGCTCTCCTCATAGCCCGGAAAAATCCCCAAAAATTTCCCCCCGATCTCAGACCGATGAAAAAACCCAGAGCCCGGCTCGCTCCCTCCAAAAAACCAAGGCGAAAAAAATGCCAGAAATTCCTTAATAGAATAATGATAAAGACCCGCATTGGGAAGATGAAAATGATAACTTTGTCCCCAGTTCTCCAAAAAAGGAACTATCATTCCTAAAGAGAGAAATAGCCCAACTAAATTAGCCAAAATAAATCCAGCCAAACCCCGAAGCTTCCCCTCTTTAGAAATAAGGCTCAAGGCCATCAAAAAAAATACCACCAAAAATAGCCAGTTATAAAAAATCGCCTCCGGATGACCAGAATTAAAAAAAGCAAAAAGAGATAAAATAAAAAACAATAGCCACTTCCTGGCAGGTCGCTCCAAAATTTTTAATCCCAGAAAAATCAATAGCGGAACCAGAAAGTCCGCATTTAAATAATTCTCATTCAAAAAAATCTGAAAATACCCAGAAAAACTAAACCCAATAGACACGAACAAACTCCCACCAATTGATAAGCCTAACCTCCTGGCAACTAAATAAGAAAAAAACCCCCCTAACCAAAAACGAAAAATAACATAAAGCTCATAACTTGCCCAAACCGGAAATAGATAAAGCATTATTTTTAAAGGATAAAAAAAGCTGGAAAGCATATTCCCGATTAAAGCATGACCCAATCCATTGTTCGGATTCCAGAGCGGAAAATATCCCCCCCTTAATTCCTCCCTAATTAAATAATCAAACGCCCGCTGACCCAGAAGATAATACTGCTCCTGAACCACTCCTAAATAAAGACTCTCCCCATTCAAAAGATATGAACCAAAAATTATAAAAAATCCTATCCCAAAAGCCAGCCCCCAAACCAGATACTCCCATTTGCTTATTACTCCCTCTGCTTTAGCTTCACTCATCAGTAATTTACCGAATCTTTTATAGAAAGAAGAACCGCATCATAAATACTTCTCAAAGTCCGAAAATTCTTCGGCGCTAACCAAAAATTAGACCAAATCCGAAAAAGGGAAAAATAAAACCTCCGATAAGCACTCTTCCGAATCTCTCTAAACCTCTCGTCTGATACCGAACTCAAATTTATATCCAATGTGCTATAATCATAAAAACGCTCCAACCTATCCTCACCCTTTAAATATCTCTCCCCCAATAAAGTCCCAGGAAAAGGCTTTAAATGAAAAAAACTCGCAGTCTGAAGTTTACTCCTAAACGCAAATTCCAAAGTCCTCCTCATCTCCTCCTCGCTCTCTCCAGGAAAACCTAATATAAAAAATCCCGCAGTATGCATCCCCCGCCGGTAGGTCTCCTCTATCGCCCACCTCACCTTCTCCAAATCCAACCGCTTACCCATCTCTTGCTGACGAGCAGGATTGGCACTCTCAACCGCATAACTCACCCGATAAGTCCCTGCTGATTTTAATAAATCCAAAAATTCCTCATCCACCATATCCCCTCTTATCCCATTTGGAAAACTTAACCAGAGCTTATAATTCCTTTTGGCTATCTCCCTAAGAATCTTCTTCGCCCGCTCCAAATTCAAGTTAAAGGTGTCGTCATTTATCTCTAACTCCTCTACCTGAAATCTCTTAACCAGATAATCTATCTCTTTAAGAACATTCTCAACTGACCTAGCACGAAACCTCCTTCCAAAGATGTTATGACAAAAATAACACCCATAAGGACAACCTCTACTGGTCAAAAATGAAACCATCCGACGAGACCGACGAAGCGTGCTCTGAGAAGTCCGTAGCCGACTGCTAAAATATCTCTCCGGCTGAATCAGCTCCCAATCCACCTCTAAACTATCTATCTCCTTAATCGGCTCCCGATACCCGACAAACCTTGCCTCTCCATTCACCCGTAGCGATACTCCAGAAATCCCCTCCAGACCCCGGTTTTGCTCCAAACCACTTATCAGCTCCAAAAAACTCTGCTCACCCTCGCCCACTACCCCAAAATCTATCGTCTGCTCCTCTAAAACCCTCTCCCTTATACTACTCGGATATGCTCCACCCAAGACCAAAATCACCCCAGGCATAGACTCCTTTATCAGCCTCGCCAATCTAACCGCTTCATTTGCCTCAAAACTCAAAACGCTTATCCCAACTAAATCCGCTCCCCATTCCTTAACCTGACCAACTACCTCCTTATCACGCATCCGCCATCTCCGAGCATCTATAAGCATAATCTCATCCTGGCGGTGCTTCTTTAAATATCCAGCTAAATACCCAAGACCAAGCGGGGGAGGACAGGATACGATAATAGAATTTGGACGAACCAGCGCTATCTTCATAATTTTTATTATATCCCAATTTACACCCATTCAAACTATCTTCTAAAAACCAACTCCCCTTCTCTCCTAACCAAAATCCAAAAATGTAATGTGCCAGGACATTGTTTCTAAGTAAAGGGGTTTGAGGGGGAGATTTAAGGGGTTTGATTTTATGTGCGAAGGGCAGAAAAAGATAAATTGGCACGACCTTATCCCGGAGGTAAAGTGGGAAAAGGACAATTTTTTTTGATTTTTGGTTTTATGGATTTTAATTCTTAGCGAGATAAGGGAGATAAAATTCTTCATCATCGGTTCTATGGCTTCTCTCCACCATTCCATTTTGATAAGGCTTCAGCAATTCCTTTCTTGCCTCAACCGGGTCTATATTGGATAATCTTTGGTAGGATAACTGAAGGGGGAAGGCAGTGGTTTCTTTAGTTAGCTTCATTGCTTTCCTCCTGATTTTTCCCCTCATTTTACCAGCCCGGCTTGGGTATTTGCTTTAAAACTTTTAAGGAGTTTGAATTCCAGCCTGCTTTGTTGGTCAGAGGGAAACTGGAATTGGGCTTGCGCAGATTTCCTACGGAAATCTGGTCCCGCATTCCGCGGGATTCTCTTTTCCTACCTCTCCCCTGGTAACGATGTCCATGCTCTTCTACAATTTTTTGTTGACAAAATCGGATGAATCTGGCAATAATAATAAGGAATTAAAATTTGAAAGGAGGTAAAGATATGAAGAACGACCCAAGAGGAAAGGTAGTTTTAATCACCGGTGGTGCTTTAGGAATGGGTGCAGAAATTGCGAAAATTTTTGCCAGAAATGGAGCAATCGTGGTCTTATGGGACCTGCGGAAGGAGGATTTAGAGAAGACCGCAAAGGAGATAAAGGGCTGGGGAGGAGAAGTATATACTTATATTTGCGATGTGACCAACCGGCAGATGGTTTATGAAACCGCGGAGAAGGTGAAGAAAGAGGTAGGACCCGTGGATGTTCTGGATAATAATGCGGGGGTGGTTTATGCAGGTCCTTTCTTAGAGATAGATGATGAGAAGCATCTGAAATGCCTTAATGTCAACATCAATGGCATTTTATGGTGCACTCGGGCATTTCTACCAGATATGATAAAACGCAATCAGGGACATATTATTATGATGGCAAGTGCGGCTGGAATAGTCGGGGTTGGCGGGCTTGCGGTCTATTGTGCGACCAAGCACGCAGTAGTCGGGTTCAGCGATGCGCTTCGGGTGGAACTCAAACAGAAGGAGGTTTATGGTAATATCGGCATCACAGTGGTCTGTCCCAGCTTTGTCCAGACCGGGATGTTCTCTGGAGTGAATCCGCCCTTGCTCACTCGCTGGCTCACCACAGAAAAAATGGCTAAGAAGATTTATAAGGCATATCAGAAAAAGCGTCTTTATGTTAGAGAACCGCTTATGGTCAAGTTCTTGCCTCTGCTTAAGGGTATTTCTCTGACCCGGATGGTTGACCGGGTGGGAATCTGGTTAGGGATGGATGAGTCCGCAAGCACCTGGCAAGGAAGACCGGACCAAGATAAATATATAAAAAGCTAAGTCCCGGTTAGTAAATTTTTGATGCTGGACCTGCATCTTCATACTCTTGCCTCTGATGGTGCGCATTCTCCAGAGGAGCTATTAAAGCTGGTTCAGCAAAAGGGCTTGAGCGCGTTTG
>Ga0123519_10007897_pt1 | contig 16378 bp, 17 predicted proteins | sample YelNatPaOPRAMG02_FD_87396 | JGI IMG/M metagenome (GOLD analysis project Ga0123519, IMG submission 87396) | Hot spring microbial communities from Yellowstone National Park - Yellowstone National Park OP-RAMG-02 (version 2) | ecosystem: Environmental > Aquatic > Thermal springs > Hot (42-90C) ...
AAAATGTTTAATTGAATTTGTCTCGCTTGACAATCCCGGAAAGGCTCATGGTGCCTCACGAAAACACTTATTTATCAATGAGGCACAAAACATGGATTGGGAAACTGCAAGACAATTAATTCAGCGAACAAGTGGAACAATTTTTATTGATTACAATCCAACGCATTCATTTTGGGCCGACGAAATATTATCAATAAGAGATAATGCTATTGTTATACACTCAACATACAAAGACAATGATTTTCTTTCACAAAATATTATCGCCGAAATAGAATCATACAAAGACGATGAGCAGTGGTGGCGTGTATATGGATTAGGATTAACTGGTACACGTGAAGGTTTGGTGTATAAGGACGTTGCGATTTGTAGCGAACTTCCGGCTGATAAAGATTATTGTTATGGTTTAGACTTTGGATTTTCTAATGACCCGACAGTGCTTTTAAAAATTGTAAAAAGTGATGGTGAATTGTATGTGGATGAAATAATATATCAACGAGGACTGACAAATGATGATATTGCCGACAAGATGAGATCTGCAGGAGTAAAAGATATTATATATGCAGATGCTGCAGAGCCCAAGAGCATTGAGGAATTGAGACGTGGGGGCTTTGATGTTCGCCCAGGAGTTAAGGGAGAAATAAACACAGGGATTGATTTTGTAAGAAGGCATAAGATAAATATAACAAGTAGATCATTAGAGACAATAAAAGATTTCAGAAATTATGTTTATGATACATCATCTTTTGGCGGATTATTGAATAAGCCCAAGAAGGCATTTGACCACGCCCCAGATGCATTGAGATATGCGGTAATGAGCCATTGGTTTGAAGTGAGAAAAGCTCCGAGAGCAATAGTAAACAAATTATGGTAGGAATAAGAAAAATAAAAAAATTGCGTGTTGGTGATTATACTTATCATCTTGCTGATGTTCTTAATGAAATTAAATCACCACTTTTTTTTAAAATTGCAGGAAAAAAAATAAAAGTTAAATCAATTTTTGAAAATTGGTTCACAGTTGATCACTATTTATTTTTAAAAGATGATTATGCCGGAATTGATACAATTACAATCCCACTTGTGTGCCTTGCTTCGGATGAACTGAATATAAACCTAAATGATGAGGCAAGTGTCGAATATTGGAAAAGAAAAGCACTTGGAATAAAATTAATTGATGGTTATCCGATTGCAAGGTACACGTGGGCTTGTTTTGATGAATTGATTAACAGAGAAAATGTTTTACATCATGAGCCAACACCAGATGAAATTGAAGCGGGTATAGAATTGTTTAAAAAATATAGTGATTGGGGGACTTTATTTTCAATAGCAAGAGAGTTGCATATAACAATTGAGCAAGTAAGAAAATTGTCATATAACGAGGCATTTTTAATTTTGAATTATTTAAAAGATGAATCTGATTTTAGGGAAAAATATTATAAAATCGTATTAAATAAAATGAAAAATGAAAAATAAAGTAAGAGAATTAGCAGAAGAATTTGGACTTGGATTTATTTATATCCGACGGCATGAAGGAAATATATTGCTCGATGATAATACTAAATTTCCAATCATCATTATGTATGAAGTTGCAGAAGGGGAAATGAAAATTGTAGGTAATTATGTTGCCACTGTTAATCATTATGTTATAGATATATTACAAAAAACAGATCTGCAAGATAGTGCAGAGGTTAATGATACATATATTAGTTTAACGAGATTATGGGCAGCGAAAATATACAAAAGATTATTTGAAGATGGAGATTTAAATTTTTCGGGTACGGTGCGTTGGTTAAAAGTTGGAGAGGGGGAATATGATGTAAATGTTATAGGGGTAAGATTGACAATGGAAATAGAAGAAGTAATTGGCTCGAGATGTTTTTATGATAATTGATTATTATAATTAATTATGAGGCTTGATGAGGCAATAAATATTATTACTGATGGCGTTGAACGGATTGCGAAAAGAATAAAACAGAAGAAGCCAGCAACAGGAAAATATATGAGCGTTGAAAAAAAATCAACTGGAGCGAGTATTATTGTCCCATTTTGGTTTCCTGTGTTTGAGCATGGTCGTGGACGAAGAAAAAGCAATGAGCCATCGAAACCGCAACCACCGAAGCCATTTGATACGGCATTTGAATATAATTTATATCGCTGGATGCGTTCACGTGGAATGCTGACTGGCACGGCAAAACAGCAGGAAAGAAAAGTAAAAGGAATGAGATATCTTATCAATAAGAATGGTACAGAGTTGTATAGAAAAACAAATAATGGAACAAATCCGATTGATGTTTATAAAGGAATAATACAGGAAGAAACAGAAACAATAAAGAAAAGCGTAACAAATGTTGTTGTAAATTCTTATTCAGAAATTATAAAGAGCTTAAAATAAAAAATAAATGGCAACGATAGTAACATCACCCAAAAGAGGCGGTTGTAATTTAATATCTGTTCGAAATCCCATTATCTATGAGATACAGCCAGGCAGTGGTAGTAGTGGTATAGATATACAAGTAGTAATAGGCACGACGACTGTAACATCGCAAAGATTATATTCCAATTATGAAAATATAAAGGTCGACATCGGACGTTTTATTGCTTCATGGTGTGAAAGAAAAAATAATTTTAATTTTACTGGTGGTAACTCCGATGATTCTGATAGATATGGACAGGCTACATTTAAATATAAGGACATTTCGAGTGGAACTTATTCAACTGATACATTTTACTTTTGTTATGGTCAACACCCGATTGATTATCCTAATATAGCAAGCGGTAATGACTATATGATGGGATTGACAAAAAATATAACAGAAACATTTAGTTGTGAGCGGTATTTTTATGAGAATGATATTTTTTTTCAAAATGGATTTAATACACTATCAATAAATAATAATTTTATTTCTTTTGATTCAACTGCGGAAGCAACATTAATTATTGATTCTTTTGCAATATCAAATCATGCACAATATTTTAGAATCTATATTAGTGGTGTTGGTTATGGCAGTGTAAAATTATCGTTGCTCGATGGAATCACTCTTGATGTTTTGGTCGAGACGAATTGGCTTTCTTCAGTCGGGACATATAACATAGATATATCATCGATACCAACTAACAAAAGATCGAATATTAAAATGTTATTAATAACAGATAATGGCGGCGCTGCGATGAGCCTTTATTGGTGGGTTGTGGATCAGGTTATACCAGCAATAAATTACAAAGAAAATAATGATGTTAAAATTTATTTCGCACAAAAATATGATGTGAATTATTCTGGATCATGTACCATTTATTACAAAATTCCTTCTTCGTTTAATTTAATAGATTCATTTATAATCATTCAGGAATTGGGGTCTTCAATAACAAACATATCGAAAGATTTATCTGGTTATTCTGGTTCTATTACTTTCACAAAAACTGGGAACAGGCATTTACGTGCGTTTTTAATTTATGTGGATTCAATTCAGAACGTTTCAATAATCAACGATAATCCATTTTTAACTGATTTTGAAGAATTGAAATATTATAAAGGCCTTCCGATGGAACTTGCTGTGTGTGCACTCGGGAATAATTATTTAAATGTTGGAAATTTGTATTTTGAAGGGACAACTACGACAAGTGCAGATATTGGAAGCGGGATAAAACATATAAACTTGAAAAATTACATTGATGAGAACAAAACGTTGTACGTAAAAAAATCAAATAGTGAAAAATTAAGTAAAGATCTATTTGTAAAATATATTGAAACATTCCGGGACACTGCGATTTATCTTTGCTGGCTGAATACAAGAGGGCAATATGATTATTATTTATTTGATTGTTTAACTTATGAAACAACGACTGATGAAAAAACAGATATAAATCTCTGGACGTGGGGTATTGGAGAAAAAATATTTGAGCAGGTTGATAAAAAATATAAAAAGAAAATTGATTTAGGAACAGGTGTACTTACCAAAAATGAATTAAAGGCAATAGAAACATTACTTGTATCGAAATATGTGTGGATGCTAACCAATCCAAACACGTGGGAATTTGAAGGAGCAAAGTGGTTGCAAGTGAAAATAGAAAATCCGCAAGTGAAACATCTTCGGACGAGTAATGTTGGTGTTGTTGAATTTTCAATTTTAATTGATAATTATTTTTATAAGGAATGGTAAAACTTTATTTAAATAATACGCTTGTAGATATTGTAGAAAACTCAATCGCAATAACGAAACAATTTAAAACGATTGAGGATTTTTCGAGTATTCAGAGTTCGTTTTCCAATGTTTTTGATTTGCCACATACCGAGAGGAACGAAGCATTCTTCCGGGATAGTGGGTTGATAACATCGACGAGTAACATTTTGCAATTATTCACGGCGGATTTATATTTTGATGAAGTTTGCATTGTCAGAAAGGGGCAGGCTTATGTAGAGAGTCACGATTCGAAGGGTTATAAATGTAGAGTGTATGATAATTTTGTAACATTTTTTGAAAAAATAAAAGATAAAAAAATAACCGATATTAATCTTGATACATTGAATTTTACATGGAATTGGAATACGGTTATTGATCGCTTAAATAATCCATTAGATGGATATTATGAAAATCCATATACGACATTTCGCTTAATGATAGGCAATGATAATCCTTATTATGGTGTTACTGACACAAATAGCGTTTATGTAGATCAGTTAATTCCGATGATAAATTTTAAAGGCCTATTATATTATATGGCAAATAATTTCGGCGGGTATACATTAGATGACAATGGAATGACATCCACAATGAAAGATATGCTTGCCAAATATTGTCTTGCATTATCCGAATTAAAATATTCTGGAGCTATTGATTTTAACGCAAATGGATCAGATATCGACATCAATAATTTGCCATGGCAATATGTTAATCAACTTTATAAGATTACAAATGTTACTGCGGAATCAGATCCGGGGAATAATTTTGACAATAATGAATACACGATACCATGTAATGGTTATTACACATTTAAAGTAGATTATTTATGGGATTCTTCCGAAACTGGTGGATTTTACACGGCAATAACAAAAAATAATGATCATACAGTTGCGAATGCTCTTGTAAAGAAAACAAATACAACTCAGTATGGTTCAGATACATTAGAATACAGTGGATTTTTTTACTCCGACGATACTGTTCAATTTGCGGCAGGAGATGTTACAGGAAGAACTTATCCTTTATATTTAAGAACAGTATCATTTACAATAACTTCTTACACGAGATATAACACATCTTATGGTGGCAAGATAACCATATCGACGTCTTTACCTGATTTAAGTTGCACAGAATTTATTAGGACTGTTTGTGCTTTGACTGGCTCTATTTGTTTAGTCGATGAGGAAAATAAGAAAATAAGATTTGTGCGATTGGATGAATTAAAAGAAAATTCTGCTTACGATTGGAGTAACAAATTTTTATATGAAGATTCTATTTCATTTTCTATTGGTCTTCCGAGTATTATGAATTTTAAATTTGAAAAAGATGATATTGCAAATCCTTATGGTGTTGGAGATTTGATATTGAAAAATGATAAGGCTTTCGGAGATTCATCATCAAAAGATATTTATTCGTTGAAAGTAACGGGTTGTGCGGCCGTTGCTCCTGTTAATGTAAGTAATTATGGTGTTGCGGGATATGAATATTATCCTATTTTGCAATACAATACTTCGCTTGTAAGATATTTTTATAAAAATAAATTAAAGCCGATTGTATTCTCATTAAAAATTGCCACAGGAAAATCTATTTCAGTTAGGGATAATTTTGGAAATTCAACATATATAAGCAATGCCCCATTTGCAATTTTCAGTAGTGATACTGCGACATCCAATTCCGAGAATTTAAATTGGGGCAATATTATTCTGAAGAATTATGATGTTTTTACGGACATGCTCGATGAATCGAAAAAAGTAATTGCTTATTTTGATTTGACTGGAAACGATTTAAATCTTGACCCATCAAAACCTGTGTATGTTAGTTATTATAATTGTTTTTTTTATGTGAATAAAATAGTTGATTATATTCCCGGACGTCCGACAAAAGTTGAATTAATAAAAATAGTAAGATGATATGGCTGAACAAAAAGAAAAAATATTATTACAAATAGATACTAATCTCGATAAGGTTATTGATGAAACATCGAGATTAAAAAATGAAATTGACGAGTTAAAAAATAAACGCAAGGAATTACAGAAAGCCGATGGTGACCATACAAAAGAACTTGTTACAATAGAGGCCGAAATAAAAAGACTGTCGAAAGAATATAACGAAAATCTAAAACAAATACAACACACAACGGAAGCGATACAATCAAATGAGGGAAGTTACAAACAGCTATATAATACATGGGTTGCCGCAGAGGTTGAATTACGCAAACAAGCCGGGCTGTTGAAAGTTAATGCCGACGGAACAATAGAATTAACAGAAGCATACAAAACAGCAAAATCAAATGTTGAAAACGCAAAAAATGCTTTGTTATCTTTTAATGCTGGAGTTAAAGATGGAAGATTAAATGTTGGAAATTATGAGCAGGCGATAAGAAATTCTGTTGATGCTCTTTCAAACATGCCGGGACCAATAGGGAGTGTTACATCTGGTATTTCATCTCTTGGGTCACAATTAAAAGCATTACTTGCAAATCCTGTCGTGCTTATTATAACCGCAATAACGACTGCGTTATATGGACTTTATAAGGCGTTCACTTCATCTGATGAAGGAGCGGATAAATTTTCCGAAACGATGGCATATCTCAAAGGATTATTTCAGCCAATAATCAATGCGATTAAAGATTTTGCCACTGCTTTATTTTCAGGAGATTTTAAAAAAGCAGGACAACAAATTTTAGATTTTCTCATTCGACCATTTAAAGCATTTTATGAATTAGGAAAAAGTGCCGCAGCAGCATTAAAGGCGTTGTTTAGCGGTAATATGTCTGAATTTCAAAATGCGATTAAGGGAATGGGCGACGCCGTTATACTTGGTCTCACTGGAATAGACAAGGAAATGCAAGAGAAAATGAAACGTGCTGGAGAATCTGCGAGAGAATTAAAAAGAATGGAAAATGAACTTGAGGATGCGTTAAGAGCACAGAACGTTGAAATAGAAAGAAATAATTACTTGCGACAAAAAGCAGAAACAATAGTAAAAGATGAAACGAGAACAAATGAAGAGAGATTGCGTGCTGCGAAAGATGCTATTGAATTTGAACGTAGAACATTAGAGATAAGATTAAAAAATGCGGAACTTGAATATAAGATTGCACAGAAAAAAATAGAAATTGAGGGTGGAATAAAGAAAGCGAGCGAAAAATCACTTGAAGAATTATCAAAATCAGAAGCGAAGTTATATCAGGTAAAATCGGAATTTGAACAAGACACAAGAAAGTTAGCACTAAAGGCGAAAGAATTGCAAGAAGAGATATCCGCAGACTCGAAAGAAGTAGTTGAATTAAGTGGAAAACTTTGGCAGGATTATCTTTCGAATACGAACGAGAATGTTTCTAATGATTTAAAAAATATTTTTGCAAAAACAGAAGACGAAGAGGCAAAAGATAGAGAAAAAAGAATGAGTGATGCCAAAGCTGGCTTTAATGATACTTTGTCAAATCTATATCAATATAAAAATATTGAAGAGGCCGTTGCAAAAGAACTCAAAGAAAAATCAATTGAAGAAGAACGTGCAAAGTGGGCAATGCGTGCAGAATTAGGAATGGCCGGAATGGATTTATTGGCAGGAATCGAGGCAATGGGAGATGCATTTGGACGTCAATCAGCACAATATAGTAAATCGCTTGCATTAGCCCAAATAGCACTTGATACGGGAGTTGCAATTTCAAAAGGCGTTGCATCAAGTATGGCTCAACCTTTTCCTGTTAATCTTGTTGCCATAGCATCAACGATTGGTGCAGTTCTGACAAACATTGCAAAAGCAAAAAAAATTGTCGATGGAGTTAAGATACCAACAAGAGGTGGTACGGGTGGAGATTTTTCTTTGAGCGGTTTTTCATCTGCTGGCTCAACAACTAATGTATCAACTCCCAAAATTGACATGATGAAAAATGAGGCAGTAGGAGAAGCGATAAAGAAAATGCCTGCTCCAATAGTAACAGTGGAAGACATAAATGCAAAACAAGAAGAAAGAATAAGAGTATTAAATTCTGCAAATCTATGATAGGCGTTCTAATTCCAACGCAACATAAGAGAGATTTTTTTCTTGAAAAATCTTTTGAGATGTTAAACAGGCAAACGTTACAACCAGATGAAGTGCTTGTAATGGATTGGGAACACAAAGAAGAAACGAATGTAGATTTGAATTGGCGATATATTAATGGGTTGATATATCTTTTTAATCTTGGATGTGAATGTGTTGCATTGTGGGAAGAAGATGATTATTATTCTGATGATTATTTGAAAAATGTAATTACATTGTATCAACAATTAGGGAAGCCAAATTTGTTTGGAATAAGAAATACGATTTATTATCATTTAGGATTAAAACGTTTTGCATTATTAAGACATCAAGGACATTCATCGGCAATGAGTATGGTTTTAGGACGTGGAATTTTTAATGAATGTGTGCCGAATGAGTGGGATGTAGATTTTGATTATTTTTTAACGAGAAGAATAAAGAATGCGATTTATGTTGGTCTGAATGATTTTACAAAAAATGAAAATGTTGTAAATATTGGAATGAAAGGAATTTCGGAATCTGGCACGATGGGTCACAAAAAAGAATCACAAATATATCATCGTAATGTAAAAAATTCATTATATTTGTCTTCGGTTTTTGATGATAAAAATTTAGAATTTTTAAAAAGGCACACAGGCGTTTTTTTTGAATTTTATTTATCGATTATAAATAAGATAAATAAGCATGAGGCTGTGAGTAAGTTATAATGTTTTTGATGGCACGGAGAACTTAAGGAAGTCAATCGAACGAATAAGAGGAAGTGTAGATTTTATCTCTGTCGTTTGTCAGATGGATATGTTAAACTAAAAAAAATAAAAATATGAAACAAGAAAAAAATTATCAGTTATTATTTCAGTACCCGACACGTGGACGACGTGAAAAGTTTTTTAATACGCTGGATGAGTATTATAAAAAAATAAAGGGAGAAAATTTTATTTTTCATATTGTCATTGACGATGATGATGATGAAATGAATAAAGTTGAAGTATTGGATCGTATCAGAGAATACAAATATATGCACATTACACATTCAAGACATGCGAATAAAATTATTGCATGTAATGACATGGCATTGATAAATAAAATAAATGATTATAAGTGGGACATTGTTATCTGTTGCAGTGATGACATGATACCAATTGTTGATGGTTTTGATAATGTAATAAGGGATAGAATGAGAGATTATTTTCCTGATACAGATGGTGTTTTGTGGTTTAATGATGGATTTCAGGGAAAGCGATTAAATACACTTCCGATAATTGGCAGAAATTATTATGATAGATTCGGATACATATATTATTGGGGCTATAAAAATATTTATTGTGACGCTGAATTTACAGAGGTATCAAAGATTTTAAATAAATGTGTTTATTTTGACGATATAATAATTAGGCATGAACACCCGGAAACAAACAACAATGTTGTATGGGACGAAACATATAAGAGGGGAGAAAAATATAATGATGGAGATAGAATTTTGTTCGAAGCAAGAAAAAAGAAAAATTTCGACTTATGACAACGTATGAATATATAAGACAAAACGAAAAGGAATTAAAGGGGCATAAATTATTGTCCAATAGAATATGTTATCAATATGAATGGTATAAAAAATATTTGGCATTTCGTCTTGCTGGGAATAAAAAAAATATTGCCAAAAGAATGACAATAGAATGTGGGATAAGCGGTTGGCAATTGAGACGTGCGATAGATTTTATGGAAAAAATATACGAGAAAGAATTATGAATATAGATATTTTAGCTTGCGGTGAATCGATAAATAAATATAAAGCAGAAGACGATATAAAGATTGGAATTAATGATGTTTGTAGATACATTGATAGAGATGTAGTTCTCGATTATCTTGTTGTTGTTGATGGCAAGAATCGTTTTTCTGAAGAACGTTTGTCGGAGATATATAAAAGTAGATATAAAGTATTTGTCTCGCAACTTGTTGAATGGTCGGACATGAAAAATTTTATGTTAATTTTACTTGGCAAGCGTAATGAATATTACAAACAACTTTTAGAAAAAAAAAATCCAATTAGCATATCATCTCCGTTTGTTGCCGTGTGTTTTGCTTATCAATGTTATAAACCTGATACTATAACTCTTTGGGGTGTTGATTTTGTGACGCATGAAAAATTATCTGGAAGAGCAGATAAAATAAAAAAAGATTTTGCAGAATTAAGAGATGCATTGACCAAATTAGGATGTAAAATACAATTAGGGATTAATTATGGGATCTTAAATAATATTTTAGAAATTAAAAAATGAACAAAAAATATTACATTTTTTAACACTAAAACTACGCAAAAAATTTTGGTAATTAGTTTATCTTAAACGTATATTTATAACGAAAATTTTATTATCGATGGAAATATACATATACGATGTAATTGATTCATACATGGGGGTTTGCGCCCTTGATGTGGCAAAGGCTCTTAGGCGTGCAAAAGATGATGAAGAGGTTGTAGTGCGAATAAATTCTGCGGGCGGAGAGGTAGAGGAAGGGATGGCGATATACGAATTACTTCGTTCATCGGGGAAGAAAATAAAAACAATTGTTGATGGTAAGTGTTATTCTATTGCAACGATTGTTTTTTTGGCAGGCGATGAACGTTTGATGGCCAAAAGTTCTGAATTAATGATTCATCTTCCATGGATAGACCCATCGGGCCAATCGTTGACGTCTGAAGATCTTCAAAAAATGGCCGAGATGATGCGGGGGACGGAAGAAAAAATTGCAAACATTTATTCCGAAAGAACATCATTGAGTAAAAGCGAAGTTCTTGAATTGATGAAACAAGAACGTTTCATGACGGCGGATGAAGCAATAAAATTTGGATTTGCAACAGGATTAAAAGAAGTTGCAAAAGCAATGGCATATTTTAATAATAAAAAAAATAATTGTATTATGAACATTGAAAAAATTAAAAATGGATTAAATCTTATTTCCGAAGGTATATTCGGAAGCGAAAAAGAATCGGAACAGGAATTATCTAAACCCGTTGCTCTCGTAATCATTGACATTGATGGGAAAGAATTAACGGTAGAACGAGAAGAAGGTGATTTGATGATTGGAGATAAGGCATCGCCGGACGGAGAATATAAATTAGAAACAGGTGAAGTAATTGTTGTGAAAGATGGGGTAATTGTAGAAATTAAAAAAGTCGAAGAACAAAAAGAAGAACAGAGTGGAGATAAACAAGAACCCGGCGTTAATACAGAAGAAAAAATAAATGAGCAGGCGAAAAATGAAAAAATAATCGAGGAACTTCGGGCAGAAATCGAACAACTAAAAAATAAAATTTCGGAATTTGAAAATAAAAAGGCGGTAAATGCAACTGCGAAAAGTTCGTTTGTTCCGGGAAAGAGAGAAAATTATTCGGCGAATAAACCTTCGCCTTATGATGCTTTTGAAAAAGCGTTTTTAAAAAAATAAATTAAAGAAATGTCTAACTTAAAAAATAATTAAAAGATGGCAGCAATTAATCCGAGTGCGTTAACTCTTAACACAATTAACGCTGATGTAAGAAAACTTATTAAGAAAGCAATCTTCGAGCAGAAGAATAAAATTGACGCTATACACACGCTGTATAGTGGAATACGTGCTGCTGAAGATGTTGGTCTGTACGGCACGTTTGGTCTGTTAATGAAGGCTCGTCAGGGATGTAGTCCAACTGCCGATGGCAGTGCAAAGATGACATTGTCGAAGAAGACCTGGAATCCCACCGCCTGGGAAGTTATCATTGATACTTGTCGTTCCGATCTTGATGGAACAATTTTGCAACTCGCTCAAAAACTTGGCTTAGACGCAAATGATTTAACTGGAACTGTTGTTGAACAATTAGTAATGGCACAACTTGTGCCGGCATTATCGCTCGATTTGTTCCGCTATGCTTGGTTTGGTGATACTAATGCCGCTAATTTTAACGATTCTCCCGCGGGCGAATTGAGCAACAGCGTTGATCCCGATTACTTTAATATCAATGACGGTTTCTTCCAATTATTGGCAGATATATATGCAAGCACACACGCAAGAAGAACAACGATTACTGAAAATGCACAAACGACATACGCAAATCAAACGCTTACATCAAGCGAATGTCATGCATACATCAAAGCCGTATATGATAGTGCACCGTTAAAATTAAAAACAATGTCTGATCAACAGATTTTGGTAACGCAAAATATTTTCGATGGCTATCTTGAAGATCTTGCCAAGAATTATGGATATAACAATGCCATAAACATGTTGCAGGAAGGCGGAAATCAATTGAAATATCGTGGCGTTCCCGTTATTCCAGTACCAGAATGGGACAATGTAATTCAGAGCTATATGGATAGCGGAACTTATTGGGCATCTCCAAATAGAATTGTGTACACGACAAAATCAAATCTTGCAATTGGATTAGAAAGTGCAGATGGTGGAATTAATTATGTTGCATCGAATTACGACCCACGTACACGTTATTGGAGAGTTGAGGCTTCTGATAAGTTCGACTTCCTGATTCTTGATGACACTCTCGTGCAAGTTGGAATTTAAAAAAAATGAATTATGGCTTGCTATAAAAAGTTAACTGAAAGTATTACGGCGACGTGCACTTATCCGTTAGTCCAGGGAATTGACGATGAAATATATGTCATCAATTATGAAGACATTGATAGTTTCACGCTCAATTCGCAAAATGATAACATCATTGAGGGGATTACGTTGAAGAGTGCATCGCCGGCGTTATCTGGATTTAAAATCACTGGATTTCGCTATTCTAATGAATATGAAAACTCTCTTGTTAAAGGACGTTACATCAATGAGTGGGAACAAAAATTGACAATAAGAATTTTTGATAATTCCCCCGATATTAAAGAAAGAATTGATGAACTTGCAAACGGACGTTTTGTGTTCATCATTAAAAATCGCTATCAAAATGCAAATGGAAATTCTGTGTATGAAATTCTTGGATACACAAATGGTCTTGAAATGACAGAATGCAAGCGGAATCCTGATGATAAGGACTTACGGGCTGGTTGGGTATGTACATTTTCCACTGGAGATTTTGGAAAAGAACATTATCCAGCTAAGACGTTTTTTATAACCGATCTTAATACAACTAAGGCGGCCCTTGAAGCCCTTGTATGATTTTGATTAAGGGGTACGTATAATAACGTGCCCCTTTAAAAAATAAATAAAAACAAGATAATGAGAAAATGAAATTCGACGATATAATTCCAGATAATATTGTTTCATCTAAGTATACGCCTGAAGAAGCGAGATTAATAAAAAAATTATATGAAATAAATTTTAAAAAACCATTAAACATTAGTTGTAGCAATTGTATTTCAGATGCATATTTCGAATTAAGAAATCTAAAAAAGAAAAACAAACTTATTGAACATATGAAATCAGAATATAAATTAAAACCAGGAGCAATAATTATTAAAGCGAAAAACGGGCTTATTGTTTTTAATCGTTTTTCTGTAACTGACGAACTTGCCGAAATTGCTTTGTCGGAAAATCCCGGATTAATAAAATATTTTGAAAGTTATCCTAATGATTGGGAAATAAGATGTGGACTTAAAAAGAAAAAAGAAGAAACAATTGAGAAAGTTGAAAATGAGATTACATTAGAAGATGAAGAAATAAAAAAAGATTTTTCTGAAGTTGAAGAAATCAAAGAAATTGAAGAGACACAAAAGAAAAAACGTGGAAGAAAAAAGAAACAGGAAAATAAATGAAGGTATCGTTATTAAAAACGGAACAACGCATTGAAGTACCGGCGGATGTGTCGAAGAAAATCCGCTGTTATGGCAAGGGCAATGATTATCCTCAGAAGATTCTCGATTTGAAATCTTCTTCCGGGACCCTAACCAAATGTCTTAATATATATTTTCGTTTTGTTTTAGGCCGTGGAATAAAGACAATAAATAATATTGTCATAAATGAAAATGGCGAACGTTTTATTGATGTTCTTCGCTTGATTGTATCTGATTACGTTACGTTTGGCGGAAGGGCATGGCATGTAAATTACAATTTAAATGGCAAAATTACTTCTATATATCATGTGCCTTTGGAATTTTTAAGATTTGAAATCGATGATAAACGAGAAATTACTGGTCGCTTTGTTTATTGTGATGATTGGGATTGTAGAAAACGAGCCAATGTTGATACAAGCAGGTTTGTGTTTATTAATTCTTTCAATCCTTCTAATGTGTTGAATGAAATTGAATCGGCAGGTGGAATTGAAAAATATAATGGTCAAATATTGTATGTGTCAAATGAGGGCATTAATACATATCCGACGCCAATTTATGATGCAGTAATTTCTGATGTTGCAACAGAAGATGGTATTGCGACGATAAAATACAGGAACGTAAAAAATAATTATTTGCCGTCTGGAATATTGGCAACAATTGGTAGTGCAAAGGCTGATGAAGAATATAATAATGGGACTATTGCAGATGCAATAAAAGAAATGCAGGGCGATTCAGCGGCATGTAAAATTTTGCACGTTGAGGTAGATAGAATTGAAGAAATTCCCAAGTTCACGCCCTTTGAAGTTCAAAATTTTGATAAGGAGTTTGAGTATTCCGAAAAATCAGTCCAGTCAAATATTGGTAATATATTCATGCAGCCGCCAGTATTAAGAGGAGAACTTGTGGCCGGGAAGTTGGGAACAGCGAATGAAATCAAAGATGCTTACGATTTTTACAATTCAATTACAGATGCCGACAGACAAATGATTGAAGACGATATTAAATTAATTTTTTCGCATTCTGTTTTTAATGTAAATTTAGACGAAATAAAAATTGAGCCATTAAATTTTTATGGACTTACTAATAACAGCCAATGATGTAACGACTTATTGTCGTGTATCGAGCAATATATCATCAGCACAGATGACACGCTTCATCCGTGAGGCACAGATTTTTGATATTATTCCGCTTCTTGGATGGGATCTTACAAACGCATTATTGAATGATTTAAATACAAGTCCATCGTTACAGACGGAAAGATTGTCATTGTTATATAATGGCGGAGAATACGAAAATAATTCGGGCGATAAATATTATTTGCATGGTATTAAGATGTTTCATGCTTATTGTACATATAAAAGATTGCTTGACGAAAATTCCGTAAATCTTACTGCATTTGGCGTTGTACAAAAAATTGATGAGTTAAGTCAGCCGTTGACAGACGTTCAGATGGCAATGATAACAAGCAAAGTAAACGAAAAGGTTATGGCATTAAGAGATAATGTTTATAATTTTTTATGCATAAAGTCCGCTGATTATAATGAATGGAAAAACTATCAAATAAAAAATTATAGAAAAATAAAAATTATTGGTGATTAAAAAAAATAAATATGAATTACAAAAAAATATCTATTGTTTTGTTGTGCATTATTGCACTAATTATTTTTCGTGCCGATAAAGGGAATGTTGACAATAAAAAAGAATCCGTCAACATAACTTATGGAAAAATTATCAGCGTTGAATCGAGTAGTTACACAGATTATGGCGGCGGGTTTAGAATTAAAAATGTAAAAGATAGTACGATTCAATTAAAAGTAGTATTTATCGATGGCAGAAAAGACACAGTGGTGTGGAAATTCACTCCGGGATGGAATCCAGAGGTGATAAAAACAGTTGTGAAATCGACGGCAAATGGTGTAACGACATTGTATATAGGCAAATGATGAAGCGTTTTGTCATATTATTTTCTTCGTTATTTTTTTGTGACATTGTATTTTCGCAACTTGCAATATGCGTTGGTATTGGCGTTGGTTATGGTGCATACAGAATTATTTATGATGTAGACGCACTGGCTTATTTTGCAAGGTTGACGACACAGCCAAGTGATTCATTTAAACGAAAAGTAGATAATTTTATCAAGGCACAGAAGGCAGCAGGGTTATGGGATAAAAAAGTTTGCATTTACCTTTTGCAGAATCCGACAAGTCAGGGTGCGTTGTTAAACATGAAGGGCAATTATTGCAATGCAGTTTTTGTAAATTCTCCGACTTTTGTTCCTAATGATGGATTTACGGCAAATGTAGGATATATAAATACAAATTTTACTCCATCATCAGATAATAGAGGCATTATAAGTAAATATAGTGTTTCCGTTACGCAGTACAAAAAAAGTACAAGCCTTGCTTCGGGTTCTTACGATTGGGG
>Ga0123519_10007902_pt1:0-12500 | contig 16367 bp, 16 predicted proteins | sample YelNatPaOPRAMG02_FD_87396 | JGI IMG/M metagenome (GOLD analysis project Ga0123519, IMG submission 87396) | Hot spring microbial communities from Yellowstone National Park - Yellowstone National Park OP-RAMG-02 (version 2) | ecosystem: Environmental > Aquatic > Thermal springs > Hot...
AACCATCCAGTCTGGATATCGCACACGTTTTTCGTACCGCAGATTTCCAAGTCTGCTGTATCGTCTCCCGCTGCTGCAGGACAAACTCGTAAGGCACCTTCCCGACACGCGTCATCCCAAAAACCTCACGGAACCGACCGTATATGTGGGGTGAACAAACTGTGCGCTGTGCCAAGTGATAAATTGGAGGCGCATCACGCACATGCCAGGCGAACGGCGCGCGCACTTTTTGCAATACAGTGCGCGGTTCAGTAGCAGCGAAGCTTACGCATCCGCAGCTCTAGGACGCGGGATAACCTTGGAAAAGACTACCCCTCCACGCTTTCGGAAGGCGCGGCCAAAAGCGTGTCGGGGTCGCTTTCTCAGAACACTGCACAACCCAAGAAATGCGCACCGTGTTTGGCGTCCGGTCGTTTTATGGGTTGACCTGTGCCACACACGGGTTCTGGACGGGCGAGTTGTTGCGTGCTCGTTTTGCAGGCGGAGGCCAATCCGGTTTCTTTCGGTTCAAGCCTGCAGTTGATTTTCGTACAGGCGCCTGTAAACGCCGTTGCGTGCCATTAGTTCCTCATGCCGACCGGTCTCGACTATTCTGCCCTGGTCAAGCACAACAATCATGTCGGCCCGCTGCACGGTCGAGAGCCTGTGCGCAATGCAAATTGTGGTGCGGCCGCACATCAATTCTTCAAGCGCAGCTTGCACGGCGCGTTCGCTTTCTGAATCGAGCGCGCTTGTGGCTTCGTCAAGGATCAAGATTGGCGCGTTTTTGAGCAGCGCACGCGCAATTGCAATGCGTTGGCGTTGCCCACCCGAGAGCGCCACACCGCGTTCGCCGATTACGGTGTCGTACCCGTCAGGGTTTTGCATGATGAACTCGTGTGCGTGCGCGTGTTTGGCTGCAGCGACGATTTCGTCTTCGGTTGCACCAGGCCGACCTAGCTCGATGTTGCGGCGGATTGTGTCGTTGAAAAGGATTGTGTCCTGCGTGACAAAAGCAATCTGACTGCGCAGGTCGCGTGTTGACACTTCACGAATGTCAGTGCCGCCGATCCGCACCGCGCCGCAAGTTGGGTCGTAGAACCGCAACAGCAGGTTTGCCAGAGTTGTTTTGCCGGCGCCACTTGCCCCCACCAACGCAACCAGTTGACCTGCCTTGATTGTCAAATCAATCCCGCGCAGCACGAGCTTGTCGTCATATGCGAAGTCAACTTTGTCGAACTGAATGTCGGCACCTGCTGCACGGAGCGGTTTGGGATGCGCCGGCTCGGGCAACTTGTCCTGCAACGAAAGCAACTCGAACACACGCGCGCTTGCGGCTCTGCCCTGCTCGATGTTCGTGTAAAGGCGCGTGAGGTTTTTCAACGGGCGATACATCAAGAGGATCGACATCACAACGGCAAGGAAGTCTGCCGAGTCAGGCCGCTTGCCGCTGCTGAATGCAAGGTACAACAGCACAAGCGCAACACCAATTGAACCGACAAATTCCAGGAGCGGTCCCGGTATTTCGCCCGAGCGCACAATCCGCATGAACTGACTGATGAACTTGCGGGCAGTGGTGCGGAACTGTTCTGCCACGGTGCTTTCAAGGTTGTAAGCTTTGATGATGCGGTCACCGCTGAATGCTTCGGACATGACCTGGGTCATTTCAGCCGCATGTTTTTGCATTGCCCGGCTCGACGAGCGCACTTTCCGACCATACACGTACACCGGGACCATGCAGATCGGCAACACAACCAGCGAAATGAGCGTCAGCTTGGGTTGTTGCCAGAGCAGGTAGCCGAGCAAGCCAACCAGTGTGACGGGGTCTTTCACAATTACAGTTGTGACGTTGCTGAGGATATATTGTAGCGATTGCGTGTCGCTCATTACACGCGAGATAAGCTCGCCGGTTTTCGCGCGGCTGTAAAAGCCGGCGCTCATGTCAAGCAGGTGCGCAAACAACCGCACGCGCAGGTCTGTCACAGCGCGGATTGCCACCCAGTGCAACAGGTATGTGTTCAGGTACCCGAAAAATCCGCGCAGGAAAATCACAGCCGGGATGGTGCCGACCAACGCCGCCACTGACCACTGATGCTCACGTACACCGGTTACAAGCGCCCGTTCGGCTGCGAGCAGCCAGGTTTGAATCCAAGCAGGTGCATTCCGCAGGTGGTCCTGTAGCGGTGCGGCCTGAGCCGAAGGAAAGATCAGGCTGTATACAAATGTAACATTTGCAACCAGCAACGGCTCGATCAGACCCGCAACAATGCCGCATACGACACCCAACATCAGCCGTACCCGGTACGGCCTTGCCAGGCGCCATACATTGCACAGAAACGCGAACATGGTTTTTTCTTAACACTAAGTATGACTCAGATTGTGGCTAATTCCAGAGTTTTTGCCAGCCGAGTTCGGTTGTGCATGGCCTGGCAGGGCGAACTCGAGCTCTGTGCAACTGAAATGGGTATCTGTGCAGAGCGGTCTTGTCCTGAGCCTGCTGCCAACCCGTGGTCAGAAAAGCATTGGCTTTGAACCTTTGCCGGTATCGTGATAAGCCTCGGGCTGCATTTTGCTGCGTGCGATTGTGACAGAGTAATTGGTGGGCGAGTTGGGTGTCATAAACGCGGCGCGCTTTGCGCTTTACATGTGGCGGCTACGTTTTATACGAATGACTGCGTGCGGATTAGTGGGTTCACCTTCATTCGGAACGGGATCGAGTTGGGGTATCCGTTTGTGCCGGCAATAAAGTCGCTGCTGCCGCTGTGCGACGAAATAATCGTTAATGTTCCACGTTCGACCGACGGCACGCTTGAAGCCGTTCGTGCGATTGGCGATCCTAAGATTCGGATCGTAGAGACTGATTGGGATGCAACCGCGCATCTTGGCCCACTTGCGCTGTCACATCATACGAACGTGGCCCTCGATCAATGCACGGGCGACTGGTGTGTGTACATCCAAAGTGATGAGGTATTGCACGAGGAATCAATCCCGGCCATGCGCATGGCTATGGAACGTGAGTTGAACAACCCGAAAGTTGAGGGTCTGCTTGTCAACTACACACATTTTTACGGCAGTTATTGGACCGAAGTTTACTCATTCGGGTGGTATTACCAAGAAGTTCGAGTGGTGCGGCGAGCGCCAAATATCCGGTCGGTTGGTGATGCGCAGGGATTCAGGACGGCCGCCGGTGAAAAGCTGTGGGTGAAAAACTCAGGCGGCCGGTATTTCCATTACGGCCATGCGCTGCCTCCTGACAAGGCCCGCGTTAAGCAGGCGAACTTAGCTCGCATTTTCGGGAACAGGAAAAAACTCGAATCGCTGCTGGCCCGGCCGGAACAATTCTACCCGGACGACCAGAAAGTCAGGCCGTTTACGGGCACGCACCCGGCTGTGATGCGCGAGATAGTCGAAAAAGCGAATTGGACATACACCTCGCGCTGCCCGCTGATCCGGTTACGGCGTGATTATTTTTGGGAAGACATCGCTTTACTGATCAAACGTTGCACTGGCATTACCTTGGGTGTGCATAGGAATTACAGGTTACTCCGGTGAAGCCTCGGATTTGCATCTGCAACCGGAAGTTTCAGTGAAGCGGGATAACCCACGTTTCCGCGTCCTTTGAAATAAACAGGTTGCAGCCGTTGCGCTCCACAAATTCCAGTACCGCCTTTTTCACCCCGTAGTGTGGCGGGCCGTAATCCAACAGCCAGTCATGACCGCACAGCAGTCCGCCCTGCCTTACCTTTGGATACCACAGTTCAAGGTCTTCCTTTACAGCGGCATAGTGGTGTTGCGCGTCAATGAAAACGAAGTCGAGCGCGCCATCGGCAAACTGTGGGGCGGCTTCCTTTGACGTTGCACGCAGTATATGCGCGCGCCGCCCGAAACGTCTCAATCGTGCGAGCGTTTCAGCGTAATACATTTCGTGGGTCTGGCCTGGTACGTTGTCTTTTACCGGCAGGCCGGCAGGGGGATCAAATGGCATCCAAGGGTCTATGCAGTGCAAGGTTTTGCCTTTCCAATATCTAAGCAGGTGCTCCGAAAAAATCCCACGTTGCACACCAATTTCGGCTCATTCACCAACCAGACCATGATAGTTCAGGTAAAAAGGAAGCATCTTGCGACAGCGAATTCGTTTTGGGCACAGCGTGTAAACCCAGCCGAGCACCGGAAAACGCACCCGGTCAATTATATCTTGGGAAACGTGCATTATGCAGTGCCTGCGGCCCGTGCTGGCTTAGGGCGCGCCAAACAATAAATCTGAGATGGTCGCCTGCGCCCGTTGGCGGCGGCCAACATTTCGGCTGAGCTTTGGTAGCGGTGAGCTTTGGGTTTCCTACACTTTGCAAAGCTCCGGTGCAACTTCGACCCGGTTCCGCTGTGTTCAAACGACCAAAACGCCAGTTCGTAGTATGGGCCCAACAGCTCGAGCACATCCTCGACCGAAGAGCCGTAGCGCTCGAGCTGCTCCGGGTGAATCTCAACAAACAGCCACGGGCGCTTCCTTTCGAGCAAGTGTTGCGCTCCCACCAAGATGTCTGCTTCGAACCCTTCGCAATCTATCTTTAACAGTGCCACATCCGGCCCCTCTGCCAGGTCGTCGTCAAGGGTCGTTAAGGGTACTTTAACCACAGGCCGATCCTTTTGCGTTATCCTTGCTTCACGGTCCCAGTCCCCGTCAGTTCCCAATCCCGCGGGGGAATCATTCGCCGGCGTGCGCTCTGCCCCGACTGCGATCGTGCCATTGATACCGACAGTGAACGGCACCTCGCCTTTTGTCGCGCCGCATGCAACAGGCCGAACCTCGATGTTTGTCAGGCCATTAAGCGCCACTGTCCAACGCAACAGTTTAGACAGAAACGGTTGGGGTTCATAAGCTATGATTGGCAGGCCTGATACGGACCGCAGCAGTAACGTGTAAAGGCCAATGTTCGCCCCAACGTCAACAAGACAACCCCGATCGAGTTTTCGAACCACTGGTGCAAGCAGGCTGAACTCGGGGATTACATCCGCGCCCAACAGAAGCATTTTTGTGACTTCCTTGCGCCACGAAGCGGGGTGGACAAGCCGGAAACGGTCGAATGGGACCGTGACGAATCCGTGGCTCGAGTTAAACAGCGAAAACACCGGATGATAGTGTCTGCCCAGCGGTATGCACCGGTGCAAAAACCGGAGGATTTTCTGGCCATGCACCTGGTGGAGCTGTGCTTTCGGGAACGGTTCGGATACGTCGGTCATCATTTCAAATTTTGACTCCGCCAACGGTTCCATGTCAAGCTGTCGCACCGCAAACGGTCGGCGGGCACTTGCTGACCCGTCAAGCTTGATCGAGCGGTTAATCGCCAAACAAAGAAAAACATGCAACATACTTTGCCAGTCACAGCCTACACGCTGACCTACAACGAGGCACACCAGCTTCGTGACGTGCTGGAAAGCGTCAAATGGGCGGGCGAAATCATTGTTGTAGATTCATTCAGCACAGACGGCACGGTTGAGATCGCACGCGAGTTCGGCGCGAAAGTTATCAGTACTGAATTTTGTGGTTTCGGCAAGTTGCGCAACCTAGCGCTTGATGCGGCGAAACATGACTGGATTTTCAGCATAGATGCCGACGAACGCTGTACACCCGAGCTAGCGGATGAAATTCGGCGTGAATTGGAGGGTGGGCCTGCGTTCGATGCGTATCTTGTGCCACGCAAAAGTCATTTTCTAGGTAAATGGATGCGGCATTCCGGTTGGTACCCGGACTATCGCCAGCCGCAGTTTTTCAATCGTGCCAGGATGCGGTATGCCGATGACTTGGTGCACGAAGGGTACGTCCTAAACGGCAGGCTGGGGTACATGCATGAACACATCCTGCAATTTCCATGGCCAACGATCGAGGTTGCCACAGCCAAGCTGCAGCGGTACTCGACGCTCATGGCGCAACGTTACGCGGCAATGAACCGCCGCGTCACACTTGGCAGGCTCGTGGGCAGTCCGGTGGCGATGTTTCTCAAAATTTACGTCGTGCAGCAAGGGTTCCGCGATGGTTGGCACGGACTTGTTTTGGCTGGTCTTTATGCGTACTACACGTTCCTGAAGTACGCCACGCTTTGGGAGCTGCGTGAATGCCGACGTTGAGCCGGAGGAACTCCGCGTATTGAGGCGTCTTGATCTCATGATGGCCTTTCACCGACTGACTATTTCAGGATACGCTGCGCGGTTGTTTGACTAAGCCAAATTCGAAGGCCGATTTGAACGTCAGTTTTGTGAAAATGCACCCGTGCCATTGGTTTGCCGCTACAGAGCTTGAGAGCCGCAGCATGGGGTGTTACATTTTCCGCCCAATTTTGTCTTGTGGATGAGATTGCACTCGGGACGGTAACACCGGAGCCGATCCTGCACCGGGTCGGTTTATTCGACAGGTCACAGACACAAATGCAGACGCATAATTGACTGCATCGCAACCCGAATACGCACCGGCGACCGGAGAAGTGATGCGGATCAAGCGGTGAAATGAAAGAAGCGAAGACGTCATTGCGCGTTTTACAGCTTAACTCGCTTTTAACTGGTGGTGGCACGGATGATCGGTCAGTCCGGATTGCGCATGCGGTGCACCGGCTCGGTCACTGTGTCTTAATGGTTGGCCCACCCGGACGCGAGTTTACTCAGGTTGCACAGCAGCTTGGTCTGGCGTTTGTACCGTCAACAACAGGGCCACTTAAATTAAAGCTGATCATCAACACAGCCCGCCTTGTCCGAAGTCACCAAATTCAAATTGTGCATGCGCGGCATGGACGCGATTATTGGCCGGCGGTTTTTGCTGCGCGGTTGTCCGGTGCACAGCCGAGGGTTGTCCTGAGCCGGCACCTGGCAAAAAGCCCAAGCTCATGGGTCAGCCGACGTTATTTGTTGAATTATTGCGATGCTATGCTGGCAGCGTCGCAATTTGTGGTAAAGGTGTTGCGCGAAGGCCATGCAGACCCGGCGTCTGACAATCCGGAACGACATTACCGACCACCCATGCGCGGCGATCTATCGAAAATTCATGTCGTTTATGGCGGTATTGACATGACACGGTTCAGACCAGACGACGGCACATCGCAGCGAGTCGCATGGGGGATCGATCCCAGCCAATTTGTTTTTGCGGTGGTTGGCAGTTATGATTTCCCACGTGGCAAGGGGCAACCTGAGTTTCTCGAAGCTGCTGCGCGCGTGAGATCGGCGTTACCTCAGGCGCGATTTCTCATCATTGGCCGGGGCAACATGCACTTGGCCTTGGAAGGACAGATTCGACAACTTCAGCTACAAGACGTGGCAAGGCTCACTGGCTGGTGTACGGATATGCCGGCTGTGATGAATGCAATTGATTGTCTTGTGCTACCTGCGGTCGGCACTGAAGCAATACCTGGCGTGGTGCTCGAGGCGCATGCATGTGGCAAGCCGGTGATTGCGTCAGACCTGGACGGGATTCCTGAGGCATTTAATGCAGGCGGTTATGGCCAGCTCGTCCGGCCCGGATCAATTGACGAACTTGCAGCAGCAATGCTTGCATGGGCAAAGAAACCACCTATTGATTTGGCTGGCCGCTGGCAACTGCACGAAAAGGTTGCTGCACAATTTTCACTCGAACGCGCTGCCGAGCGACTCGTTGCAGTTTACAAATCGTTGGTGGCGCCATCTGCGGCTCAAGCATGAGCAACATCCAAACCAACCTACCACCATACTACACGCGGCTTGGGCCGTTTGAATCGGCGTTTCTAACCGGGCAACCAATCCTGATGTACCATCATGTCGGGCACCGCCCACGAGGTGCCCGGCTGAAAGGGTTGTATGTGTCTGAGCGCTTGTTCAGACGGCAGATCCGCGAGTTGAAAGCAGCCGGGTTTTCCACACCCCCGTATGACACGGTGGCAAGTTGTGGACCCAACGCAGCACGGCACGTTTATCTGACGTTTGACGACGGGTTTTGCGATGTCGTCCAGAATGCGGCGGCTGTGCTGCATCAGATTGGGTTCCGAGCGATGATGTTTTTGGTTGCTGACCTGCTGGGCGGTGCGAATCAGTGGCAGCAACGTGAAGGCGACGCGCCCGCGCCGCTGGCGAGCGTTGCTCAAGTGCAAGAGTGGCTGGCAGCCGGCAACGAAATCGGATCGCACACGCTAACCCACCCGCGATTAACCAGTCTGCCGGTCGAGCGGGCACGCGAGGAAATTGCCGCCAGCAAAAAGAAACTCGAAGACATATTCGCCCGGCCAATCCAACATTTCTGTTATCCGTATGGTGATTGGAACGAATGTGTACGTGATCTTGTGGCGGAGGCAGGGTACACGACCGCTTGTACAACAGATTTTGGAGTCAACGATGCCAGTGCGCATCCACTTGCGCTCAGACGGATAACGGCCAGGTACAAGTCACGCAGCATCAAGGCGCTTAAAAGTTGGCTTGTAAGACGTTGGAACACATTCCTGGGGGCCGTTTAGTGCGCATTTTTGCTGGAAAAATTCCCGGCAAGCGCGTGCCGGTGCCGTTCCTCATTCAGATGTGCGAAGCCGACTGAAGAATTCGGCTCCGACGGGCCGGTTCCAGTCTTCGCTTAAGAAAGCTTGCGAACCGGCAAATGCTGGCTCTTGCCGGTTAAAAGCCTGACTTGAGAATTAGCGATGAAAGTGCTATTTTCTGGCCAAAATAAACGACGTACGCGATGAAGTTAGGTCTGGTAGCAGAAAAGGCACATCAACCACAACGGCAAACCGGTCGGGCAGACGCCCAGGGTGCAAGTGCTGGCGAGTATCGGCTTGACCAGCCGGACAGGTACTCAGCCAAGCGAACGGCAAAACCGGTCCAGTTCATGTTGCTTGCGCCGCAGGCAAAGGAGGTCTATTTGATGGGCGATTTTAACAACTGGGACCCGCACTCGATTCCAATGCAACGGCAGCCGGACGGCGGCTGGCGTGTCGAGGTAACACTGCCTCACGGACACCACCGGTATTTATTTGTTGTTGATGGTCAACCGATGCTCGACCCGCGCGCATACGGTGTCGTGCGCGATGCGCAGGGTCGCAAGGTGTCGCTGATCGCTGTCAGTTAGCCGGGTCGTGGCGGTAGCCCGGTACGTTCGCCGTTTATAGGAACGTCTTCGCCGGAATCGGTTTTCTGAGTCCGCCCCTGTTTATCGGCAAGCCGTTGTGCCGCAAAAAACTCCTGTAACAGCATCTTGCATTCAGCTTCGCGCACGCCGCCTGTAATGTCGCACTTGTGATTGAGCGACGGGAACTGTAACAGGTTCATTGCGCTGCCGGCTGCACCGGCTTTCGGATCGGCTGTGCCGAACACAACACGTGCGATGCGCGTGTGTACAATTGCACCGGCGCACATCGGGCAAGGTTCCTTGGTCACGTAAAGTGTGCAATCAGTAAGCCGCCAATCGCCAACGACTTCTTGGGCTTGAGTCAACGCAAGCATTTCGGCGTGGGCAGTGGCGTCCTTGAGAAGCTCGACCTGATTGTGTGCGCGTGCGATGATCCGCCCATCACGCACAATCACAGCGCCTACGGGCACTTCACCGGCATCAAACGCAGTGCGTGCCTGGCGAAGCGCCTCGCCCATAAAATAATCGTCACTGTGCAGGTCTATAACAGGCTCGCTCATGGATCAGCGGAGGGTTGCGGGTTGAAAAAATCCACAGGTGGTTACGGTCGTGTGGGTTAAAAACGTGTCGCTCTTGCCTGGGGGAGTGTTCAAACATTTAGTCAGTTCGCAGGTCGAGGGACAGTGAGTGTGAACCTGGCAACATTTGCTCTCTGAAGGTGCCCAGCCAGCAGCTCAATATCCATTGTCCGGCGTATGTAATTTGCCGTGCGCATTGCGAATCCACTGATCACGATGTACTTCGCCCCCTGAGCGTTTAACTCTCGGCACAGGTCACGCAAGTCCTCGACTGTCGGCTCACGCGGTTCTAACGCTCCGGTCGGGTGATCATGCGCCATAACCACTGATCTGCTTCCTGATGTGTTTTGAAGCGGAACACACCCCGCGGTACACGCACGCTGCCGAAACACTTCCGCCACGCGATTGAATCGGCTTTCGAGCTTGTCTTTGTCGAAAGCCCGTCAGGCACATGCGTGCAGCGCCCGACCAGCCGGTCAACCTTTTCCTCGACATTGAAAAGCGGTTGTTTCACGGCACACCCAGCATATTCCGCCTGTCGGCCCAGTGCAAGTTACCAGACCAAAAAGTCTTGCCTTGCAAGCTGTTCCCCGCAGTCCGGATCGAAGTCCAAACACGCCGTGGCGCTGCAGTGCGGTTGGCTAACCATTGGAACTCAATCCAGGTGGCCCTGGCCACGATTCTTCCAATGTCCATATGTTTTGGCCGTCCGGATTGCAGTGGCAGTGCGCAGCAAAAAAGCCGCCGCGATGTTGCCAGAACAACGGCCAGATTCGTTCGCGATCAGTCTGTGGCAGCGGCAACGACATGATCTTTTCACGGGGGAAAAACGCGAATCTGCCTTCGGCGTTCGGTGGCGGTAACGCCGTGAGTCGTTTTTTGACTTCAAACAAAAACATCAACCAATGGCTCTGCCCTTGATACCCGTGCTCGCTCACGAGTCCAGTCAGGTGCAAATCCGCCAGGCCGATGTCCAGCCCCAGCTCTTCCTTGGCCTCGCGGCATGCGCATGCGTACGGTGACTCGCCACTGTCCATTTTCAGTTTGCCGCCGCACGGACTCCACAGACCGCGATTCGGCTCGTTTGCGCGCTCGAGCAACAGCACCTCATCGCGCTCATTGAAGCAGTACAGCAGTGTCGAAATTTGGTATGGCATTGCCATGTGCAAAGTGAACCAGCCTCACCTACCTTATGCAAGGCGACCTTCAAAATTGGACTGGAGGACAAATGTACAGGTGCGCTTTTGCAGCTCCGCAGTATGGCTTTTGATGTCCGACAACCCTTTGGCGGGGCAATGGGCTGTCTACCGAAGAAAACTGCGCCGGGGAAACTGTAAACACGCGGATGAAAGGTAAAGCGTGTTGTTTTTGAGCGATGGCTTTTGCTGTGCCCTACTGCATCCCGCGATCTCAAAGACGCCCTGCTCACTCCCCGCGTCTTCAGGTTTGAGATGAATTTTAGCACTCGCCGAACCGGAGCAGAATTGATGTGCTCAGCTTTTCACAAAAACTTTTTGGGGTTGTCGTACAAGCTGGTCCTGCGTACCCTGCAAACTACACAAAAAGGCTCGGGCGCAACTCAACGCAGGCAAACCCGTCGAATAAAAATGAAAGGCATGAACCAAATCGCCAGTCAATCGCGCGCAGTGCTGGTCTTTGTCTGTATCATGGTTTTGACCGAAGCCGCTGAGATGCGGGTCCGCTAGTGTTCTTTGATTGTCAGTTGTGACTGGAAAGATTAAGGCTCAACCAAACTGCATCATATAGCTGAGCCTCGTGTTGAGACGGTGCAATACACAGTGTCGGTGTTTGCCACCGTCACTGTATCCAATGGCAACATCTGCGTCATTGGCATCGAAGCCGCTGTGCTGGAAGCCACCCGCGCTGCACGACGTGAACTCTACATCAAGGCCTTTGCAGCCCTACAAGAAGCCCGGCTCTCCCGCACCGGCGGGAACCACAACCGCGCTTCACCGCCCAGGTCCGCCGCATCCACCTCCTCCGCCGCCAACTGGTGGAAGAGCCTGCCGACGATAGCGTAGCGCCTTCAACGTGAACCGAACTTCCCGCGGCGCAATGCTCAGTACCAGCAGCAACGTGCAGTGCATCGGCCGCTGCAACTGTTTGTCAGACACCTCGCTCATGCAATCGCCCATTCTGCAGACAAGAGCGCGGCCTGTTCCAGCACCGTCTCTGTTGCTTTCTCCTGTTTGTCAGGTGGGTAGCCGTACTTGCGGAGGATGCGTTTGACCAGCACGCGCAACTGTGCGCGCACGTTCTCCCGCAACGTCCAGTCAATCGTCACGTTAGCGCGGACGGTGCGGACCAGTTCCTGAGCAATCTGCCGCAGGGTCGGTTCGCCCAACACCTTCACCGCGCTATCGTTGGTCTCCAGCGCATCGTAAAACGCAAGTTCCTCTTCCGACAGACCCAGCTTTTCTCCGCGTGCGTTCGCCTCGCGCATGTCGCGAGCCAGCTTGATCAACTCCTCGACCACCTGCGCCGCATCAATGGCGCGGTTATGGTAACGCCGAATCGTCTGTTCCAGCATCTCGGCAAACGACCGCGCCTGCACTAGGTTCTTGCGCCGCCGGGTCTTAATCTCGCCTTCAAGAAGCTTGCGCAGAAGTTCCACCGCCAGATTGCGCTGCGGCATCCCGCGCACTTCGGCCAGAAACTCGTCCGAGAGGATCGAAATATCCAGCTTCTTCAATCCGGCGGCGGCAAACAAATCCACCACGCCCTCGGGCGCGATGGCCTCGGAGACAATTTGACGGATGGCGTGATCCAGCTCCTCCTCCGCCCGCGGTGCACCGGGCGCGCGCTTGGCGAGCGCCGGTTGCACTGCTTGGCAGAATATGTCGCCGCTC
>Ga0123519_10007906_pt1 | contig 16361 bp, 9 predicted proteins | sample YelNatPaOPRAMG02_FD_87396 | JGI IMG/M metagenome (GOLD analysis project Ga0123519, IMG submission 87396) | Hot spring microbial communities from Yellowstone National Park - Yellowstone National Park OP-RAMG-02 (version 2) | ecosystem: Environmental > Aquatic > Thermal springs > Hot (42-90C) ...
ATTAGAGATTAAAATCTTCGGATCAACAATTTTTACATCAAAACTTACAATTGTCCCAGCTGGCTTTTTGTTAATAACTTTGAGTGGACTTTCGATTTTCAAATTACCGCCTAAAATTTTTGTCATATCTCGACAAAGCGAAAGTCCAAGTCCAGTTCCTCTCTCACCAGAAGTCCCGTGACGACTTACTTTTTCTTTGAATGTGAAGAGTTTATCGTAAATTTCTTTATCAATTCCAACACCATTGTCTTTAACCGAAATTTCGATTCTCGAATCATCAATGTAATTTGACCTTATCCAGATTTTACTTTCGGGATAACTGAATTTGATTGCATTCGAAACAAGATTAATTAAAATTCTACTGAACAAATTCAGATCAATTAATACAATTGCTGGATGAACTTTAACATCAAGTTTAATCTTCTTTTGATCAAGCAATCCTTTAACCGAATTAATTGAGTTATAAACTGCATACTCAAGATTTTTGGGTTCAAGTGTGTAATTAAATCTGCCAGTTTCGAGAAGCGACCAGTCAAGAAGATTGTTAATCAAATCGAGCTGATATGATGAAGCACTTTTGATCAAATTAAGATAATTCTGTATTTCCTCTTTTTTGAGATTTGTCTCTTCTAAAATTGCATTAACAATTCCAATTACACTTGAAGTTGGTGCACGCAAGTCGTGGGATAGAATGTAAATCAATCGATTTTTTGTTTCGTTGAGATTGCGAAGATTTTGTTCGCTCTTTCGTAATTCTTCTTCAGCAAGTTTTTCACGAGTAATGTCTCTTGAGATCGAATAAATTAATTTCTCACCAGACCCAAAGTCGATTTTAATCAAATTTTCTTTAATAATTCGAAATGTCGAATCTGCTTTTAACTTATATTCTAAAGTTTCTGTTTGCTTAGAAGATTTGACAAATTCATCAAAGAATTTTTTGTAATCAAAACCTTTGTATTTAATTTGAATGAAATTTTTTTGGTCGACGAAATCTTTGAAATATTCTCGAGCAACTTTGTTCATCATCAAAATTTTTCCTGAAGTATCGATCAATCGTAATGCATCGTTTGATTCTTCGAATAAAGTCTGAAATCTCTTTTCCGTTTCCTGAATTTTTGCGTCTTTAATCTTTTCAATTGATTTATCGACAAATGAAATGATTGCAAGTGGTTCTTCTTTGATGTGAATCTTTGTGATGTTTACTTCAAAATATTTTTTTTGATTTTCGGAAGTCAAACTCAAGCTGAAATTTTCTGGATAAGTTGAAACTGGATTTTCAAAGATTGATTTCAAATCACCAATGTTTGATTCAAGATCTTTGAGCAGATTTAAATCATAAATCTTCTTCCCAATCAAATTTGCTTTTTCTGATTTTAAAAATTCCTCAGCTTTTTTATTGCACTCAGTAATTCCTTTGGTTGATGAGTAAATTAAAATTGCTGATGCTGAATTTTCAAGAAGACTTCGCAAAAGTTTTTCAGCATTCTCGTATTCTTCCTGAATTGATTTTAACTCACTTACATCATGAGCAACTAAATAACAACGGATAAATTTTCCATTAATATCAAACAACGGTCGAGCAGTAATTACACAGGAAAGAATTCCACCATCTTTCTTTTTAATCTGGACAGGAAAATTTTTTAATTCATTGTTTATCAAAAAATCGGAGAAAGGTCTTAATGCAAGGTTAGAATTTGGTTCAACGATAAAGTAATCTTTTACATTTTTCCCGATTAATTCTTCTCGTTCAAAACCAGTCTTCGAAATCCAGTTTAAATTTGCATCGATAATTCTTCCATTCAAATCGATGTTTGTCATCATTACTGGAGTGTGTTTGAAAAGCTCTTCATATTTCAATCGCTCGTTCAACACTGATTGCATAAAGAGTGATTTATCAATCGTTTCAAGAAAGAGACAGCATGCAAGTGATTCATCAATCTTCCACACACGAATTGAAAAACTTTTTTCACGACCTTCTTTCTCAATTCTCACTGAATCAAGATTTGTGGTTTGATTTTTCCTAATTGCACTTACGATACATTTACGAAACTCATCCCAAGATTCTCTTGGCCAGAAAAGACGAATTTCTTTGTTGACTAATCTTTCAAGGGGAAGTGCAAAAATTTCTCTTGCTTCTTCATTAAAGGAATGTAAAACATATCGACTGTGTTTATCCCGATGGATAAGAAAAACAGGCAGTGGAACTTTTAAAAATTCTTGAAATGAAGTTTTTTTCTCAACTGAATTTTCTGAACTCAAAATTTTTTGATCATTATCTTTCATCATCTAAATCTGAAGAAAGTGATTTATGATCATTCCCATTTGAAATAAGTTTGCTATTACCAACATCGAGTTTAATTCCAGCAGCTTCTCGTAATTCTTCAATTTTTTTCAATGGTTTTTCAAGTTGGTTTTTTCGTGTGGTTGTCAATTTTTCAAATTCTTTTTTCGCATCATCAATTTTCTTTCCCATATTCTCAAGTGATTTCAAGAATTCATTCCATTGTTTGTAAAATACTCCCATCAGTTCAATGATTTGAGAAGCTCTCTGCTCAAGACTGAAATTATCCACAGCTTGACGAATAATTGCAAGAATTGCATAAAGCGTAATTGGCGAACACAAAATGACTCTTTGTTTTAATGCTTCATCAATAATTGCTGGATCGTTTTCCATTATGAATGCATACATATGTTCATTCGGAATGAAAACCAGAACATAATCAACTGTATTCTCTGCTGGATTAATGTAATCTCTCGTTGTAACTTCCTTAATTCGTGATCTTACATCTCTAAGAAAATTTTGTTTATAAATTTCTTTGTCAGAATCACTCGTTGCATTTTGATAATTCATATAATTATCATAAGGAAATTTCACATCCATATTTACTTTAAGTTGATTTGGCAAAAGGAATGTATAATCTGGTCTTGTACTTCCCGATTGAATTGCTTTTTGTTTGAGATAATTGATGCCTTCTTTCAATCCACTTAATCTCAAAATATCTTCAGCCATTCTCTCACCCCATTGACCACGAACTTTTGAGCTTGCAAGAGCAGAAGTCAACTTACCAGTAGTCTCATTCAATTGTTGAATTATTTTTTGTGATTCAGAAATTTTTTGAGCCAGCATTCCAAATTTTTCAACTCGATCTTTTTCAAGTTCTTTAATCAAATTCTGAACTTTGTTTAATTCTTCCTGCATCGATTGAAAAGTCTGATCGATTAATTTTTTCTTTTCTTCAAGCGTCATTGAACCACTTTGAAGCTGGCGAGATAATGTTTGATTTGCAAGCTGAAGAAATTGTTCAGTGCTTTTATTTAATGCTTCGAAGGAAAGATTGGCAAATGAATTTTTCAGGTAATCAATTAACTGTTGTCGTTCTTTCTCTTTTTGTTCTTCTGTGAGATTTACAAGTTGAGTAGTAATGTTCTCATAATCCTTTTTTCTTAAAATGAAAAAAAGCGAAACAAGAGCGCCACCAATCACAAATCCAAGTAAAAAAATGATTAAAGTTTCCATTGAAATTCCCTAAGTAAAAAATTCAAATCTTTCAAATAAATAAATTCAAAAAATTATCTACTCTCTTTCAAACTCTAAACAAAATAAGCTATTTACTTTCTTCAAGTTCTCTTGCTTTTTTGTAATAACTTTCAGCTGTTTTGAAATTTCCAAGCTGTTCATGACAATAAGCAAGTCTTCTGTAAGTTTCTGGCGTCACTTCATCTTTCAAAGATTTCAAATAATACCAGATTGCTGTTGCATGGTCGCCCATACTCTCGTAAGACAATCCAAGATTATAATTGGTCATAGGTTTTTCATAAACAAAAAAATTAGGGACTGAATAATTTTTTACATCAGTTGATTCTAAAATTTCTCTAATGCTGTTAATTTGAATTGCAAAGTTTACATTTCTATCCATATATGAACGAGAAGAAATGATTCCAATCACATCACCATTTTCGTTTAAGAGTGGACTTCCTTCCATTCCTTCAGTTGTTGGACCTGTAAATTGAAAATAAACTTTACCAGCACCAAAATCTCTTTTCGCACTTATAATTCCTTCAGTAAAAGATCTTTCAAATCCGAGTGGATTTCCAATCGTAAAAACACGATCACCAACTTTCACATAATCTGAGTTTGCAACACTTAAGAAAGGCAATCCATTGTCATCAATTTTATAAACGACTACATCTCTACGACGATCTATCTTATAAATCGCCATCGGAACATATTCTTTGTCATTCACTTTGATCTTAACATAAGTTCCACCACTGACAAGATTGTAAGTTGTAACGATCTGACCGTCAGGTGTGTAAGTGAAGCCAGCTCCAATTCTTATCAAATTTCTCTTTTCATCATAAACATTAATGATAGCCACCGCATTTTTTGCTTTTTCAAAAATGTCATAGCCCGAAGGCATTTTCTGCGAGAAAAGATTTGTTGCGATCAACATCAGAACAATAGAAGCAACAAGTAAAAAATTTTTCTTCATAAGACTTATTCCTCAAATTTTTCTCAATAAATTAAATATAATTCAAAGGAATTTCAATTAATTTTGATTGAAATTATGAAACCTGCTTTTCGTTGACTTCTTCAATTGTGTGCTTAATCGCTTCGATAATTTGCTTGTAACCAGTGCATCGACAAAGATTTCCAGCAATTGCTTCTTTGATTTCTTCTTCATCGGGATTTCGTTTTGTTGATAAAAGTGCATAAGCAGAAAGAATCATTCCGGGAATACAAAATCCACATTGAACAGCTCCGTATTTCAAAAAATTTTCTTGCAATGGATGAAGTTCTCCATTATTTGCAATTCCTTCAATTGTAATTATATCAGCACCATCAATTTCTCCAGCTAAAACCAGACAAGAATTGACAGCTTTGCCATTAACAAGAACTGTGCAGGCACCGCACTCACCAATCGAACATCCTTCTTTGGTTCCAGTCAAACCTAAATCATCTCGCAAAAGGTCGAGTAATCTTTTGTTTGGCTTTGTTTCGACCTCGACTTGACTTCCGTTCAATCTAAATTTAATTCTGATTTTTTTTAATAACTTACTTTTCATTTTGATTCACCTTTTCAAGTAGATGATAAAAAACTTGTTGAAGAACTGGAAGCTTGTATTCAGATGACCATCTCAAACCAGTGATCTCTAAAACTTTTTCACCGAGTTTAATTGCGAGTTCTTTGAATGTGTCAGAACTGGCTAATTTATTCTTTGCGAATTTTTCCAGTTCATAAAGTCGAGTACCAATAGGAGTTACAGCACCGCTGGCGATTCTAATTTCATCAATCAAATCGTTTGACTTTTTCATCAGCACAGCAAGAGAAATTCTACTGATTGCAACAGCCCTTCGCCTTCCAAGTTTGTAAAAATCACCAACAAAATTTTCGTCAGGTTTTGGAATGATGATTTTAGTTACTATCTCTCCTTTTTTCAATGCAGTTGTATATGGTTTGATTAAAAATTTTTGTAATGAAATTTCTCTGACTTTCTTTAATGATTGAATTTGAATCTTCGCATCATAAACAAGCAATGGTGGAACACTATCTGCACAAGGAGCATTATTAACGAAATTGCCAACGACTGTTGCTCGATTTCTAATCTGAACACTTCCAATTGTCTCAGAAGCTTTTGCAAGTAATGGAAAATATTTTCGAATTATTTCATTTTCACTTAGTTCAGAAAAAGTTACGCATGCACCAATCTCAACAAAATCTTTTCTTTCTTTGATTGAATGAAGGTTTTGAATTTTCTTAATGTCAACGATCAACTCCGTATCAGCAAATCTTCTCGAACCAATATGAAATCCTGGAATTATGTCTGTTCCACCAGCAAGTATTTTTGCCTTTTTGTTTTCAGATAAAATTTTGAGAGCTGAATTCAAACTCTTTGGAGCTACATAATTAAATTTTTGAATCATAAACTTCCTCTCTTCAAATCCTCTGGTCGTGGTTTTCTTTTCAGAATTACTTCTTCAAGATTAATTGGCAGATTGAAATATCTTTCGCCGACAGCATTTCGAATTGCGTTATTAATTGCAGCTGAAGTTAATTCCAGTGTTGGTTCACCAAGAGATTTCGCTCCCCATGGACCAAGATCATCTTTTCCTTCAATAAAAATTGGAACTATCTCTCCAATATCTTTGCTTGTTGGAATTATGTACTGATCAAAGTTTAACTCTCGTGGAAATCCGTTGTGCTTATCCAGTTCTTCAAAGATTGCGTATCCAGTTCCCTGAGTTACTCCACCATAAACTTGACCGAGTGCGCCAAGTAAATTGATAACTTTTCCTGGATCGTGAACGGCAACTACTCTATCGACATAGACTTCACCTGTCACAATATTCACACGAACTTCAGCAACCTGACAACCATAAACATAAGTAAAGTATGCTGACCCTTGTCCGTTTTCTTCATCCCAGTGAATTTTTGGTCCGGGATACCATCCAATTGTTGCAAGACAAATTGAATTCTTATAAGCAATATTCACAAATTCCTGGAACGATAAATTTAGATTTTCTTTCTCTTTCACATAAACACGATTGTTTTCAAAAACGATTAAATCTTCATTGCTCAAGTTCCAATATTCTCTCAGAAAATCTTCAAACCTTTTTCTTAAAATTTCTGCGGCATTTTTAACAGCACCACCACCCATAATGGTCGAACGAGAAGCAACAGTTGGTCCACTATCTGGAATGTGTGCAGTGTTTAATTCGAGATAATAAATGTTTTCAACAGGGATGCCCAGAATTTCAGAAACGATTATCGCATAAGTTGTTTTCATTCCCTGACCATTTTCAGCAAGTCCACAAAGTAAATACGCAGTTCCATCATTTTGAATTGAAAGATACGAAGCCGCAGCATCGACACCTTCTGCACCAAGTGAACTACCACGAAAACTTACAGCAAGTCCAATTCCTTTTTTCCAAACATCATCGGGATGAACAAACTCATCTTTCTCTAAAATTAAATTTCTTCTTTGAATTTTCTCTTTGAATTCAATCGTTGGAATTCTTCGATTGTGATGCTTTTCATTTTCAAGCCATTTCTCTCTGAAGTTTGTTGCTTCGCATGCTGTTTCAAGAACTTTTAAAAGATTTACTTCATGATTTTCAAGCTTTTGTCCACTTGCAGTAATTGAACCCTGCTTGAAGCCATTAATTTTTCTAATTTCATCAGGAGTTATTCCAAGACTTACGGCAATATCATCCATCAATGATTCTTGTGCAAAAATTATTTGCGGTGAACCAAATCCACGCATTGCACCAGTGTATGGATTATTTGTGTAAACGCCACGAACATCTGTCCAGACATTCTCAATTTCGTAAGGACCTGTTGCTTGAACAACAGAACGCCAGGTGACAAATGGAGTCATTGAACAATAAGCACCACCATCAGCAAGAATATCAATTTTCATTGCTTTGATTTTTCCATCTCGAGTGTAACCAACTTTGTAATGCATTCTGTAAGGATGTCTCTTATATGATTCTAAAATTGATTCTTCTCGTGTGTATTTGATTTTAATCGGTCGTCGAGCTTTCAAAGCAGCAACAGCAGCTCTAGCTGAGAGAATGCACATAATATCATCTTTTCCACCGAACGATCCACCAAGATGCGCTTGTTCGACTTTAACTTTATTCAACGGAAATCCAAGAACTTCAGCAACAATTCTTCTTGCTGTAAATGGATTCTGTATACTTCCAATAATATGAACGCCTTTATCACCTTCGAGTGGAATTGCAATTACACATTCTGGTTCAATGTAAGCGTGTTCAATGTGCGGTGTGGTGTAAGTTTGTTCCAGAATAAAATCAGATTCCGCAAAACCTCTTTCTATATCTCCTTTTCTCAATGGATGATGAACAATAAGATTTGAACCAAACTCTGGATGAATCAAAGGAGCATTTTCATCAAGTGCTTTTTCAGGATCCGTTAAGGTTGGAAGTTCTTCAATTTCAACTTTTACTTTTTTTGCAAGCATTCGTAATTCGTCTTCATCATCACCAACCAGCATTGCTACAACATCTCCGGGCGTTACAATTTTCTCAAAAGCAAATACCGGTTGGTCTTTTCTAATTAATCCAGTTTTCTTCAAACCTTTGATATCGTTTGCATCGACAATCGTTACAATTGAAGGGTGATTTTCAATTTCAGAGTAATCAATCTTCTTAATTAAAGCGTGAGTAGCTTTAGTTCGAACCATCACTCCGAATAACATATTCGGGAATTTATAGTCATCAGCGAATTTTGCTTCGCCTGTGACTTTTTCTTTACCATCAGGACGAACAACTGGTTTACCGACTACATTAAATTTTTCTTTCATTGTTCTGAACTCTTCTTCAATTAAACTTTATTTTCAAACTTTTCTTTCAGTCTAATCCCCTGTTTTACAATTTCCCTATTTATTTCATCTACATCGAATTGTAATTGAAAATCTTTCATTAAAAATTTTCCATTCTGGATAACCGAAGCAGGCTGCCTTTCAAGAATAGCGTAGATGAAATGTCCCCAGAAATTTTCGGAAGTTAAATTATTAACTGGAACATAATCCCAGATTACAAAATCTGCTCTTTCTCCAGCATTTAAACTCGTGAAATCTTCAAAATAATTTTTTACAAACTTCAACTGGTCAAAATAAATTTTTTGTATCCACTCGAATGCTTCATCCATACTGGCATCAGAATGACGATAAAGAAGAAATAATTGTTTTAATGTCTTTGCAATGTTTGAATGCATTCCATCTGTTCCGGGAATTACTGTAAGATCAGATGGAAGTTTTTTGAATTTCGGAAGTCCAACAGAATTATTCATATTCGAATCAGGATTGAATGCAATAGCAGAACCAAACTCAGCAATTTTTTTGTATTCTTTTTTCTTGAGATGAATTCCATGAGCCAGAATAGATTTTGAGTTCAGCAAATTAAACTTAATCAATCTTTCAAGCGGCGAATTTTTAAATTTCTTTTCACTTATTTCTCGATCCACTTTATCTTCACAGAGATGAATGTGAATTCCTGTATCGAAATCTTTCAGCAAACTTGAGACAAATTTCAACGATTGATCTTTCAATGTAAAAGAAGCGTGAAGTCCAAACATTCCTCTGAAATTTTCTCCCGAACTTTCAATGAAATCGTAATTTTCTTGAACAGCTAATTTTGTTAATTCTACACCATTTCTGTCAGTTGTTTCGAAACAGATTGTTCCTCTCAAACCAAACTGTTCAAGAGTTTCTGAAATAATTTTCAAACTACCTTTTGTCGAATTTGGTGACGAGTGATGATCAAAAAGGTAAGTCGTTCCAGTTCGGATTGATTCAATTGCTGACATCAAAGCAGAACTACGGATCATATCTTCATCTAAAATCAAATCGAGTTTCCACCAAAGATTTTTCAAAATTTTGTGAAAGTTTTCCATCGAACTTTTAATCGTCAAGCCCTTTGCAAGTCTCGAATAAATATGTTCATGAAAATTAACAAATGGAATGGTTGCAACTCTTCCTTTTGCATCGTATGAGTTTTCATTTTCAGTATTTTCAATTTTCCCTTCGACGAAGTCATTAAAATTCTTAGGAACTACTTCAACAATTTTTCCATTTTCAACTTTCAAATCGCAAAAGACTGGATTAATTTGATTGTTAGAAATCTGTGCAAGAAAAAGATTTTTTATCAATAATGATGAATTAGTCATTTCAAAACTCCAAAGTTTTTTATTATCTAATATTCTGCACGCCAGATTGAAGTTGCTAAATTAGCAAATTCCTGTTGTCGTACTCTTATTTCATCCAGACCAAATTGCGTCCATCTTTCAGGAATTTCCTTAGTCATATTGTATTGAGACTTTTTATAGATCTCTAACTTTTCCTCAAATGATTTATTGCTTGCCTCTCGATTTAAGCTTGGTTCAAGTAAAGTAAGATTTCCAATTGAGTTTAATTTGTCCTTATTTTTCTCATCTACTAGCTGAGAACTCTGTGGAATTATATGTTCTATTGTTGCATCACTTTCAAAGAGATGATAATTCTTTCCATACTTTTGATTTTCAAAACTCAGAAGAATATAACGGATAAGTTTCTTGTCTCGTGATTTATCCAACTCAAAAGTTTTCATTAAAAATAAATTTTTAAAGTCCTCGTCTTTAATGTAAACTTGTCTTAATTCATTTTGTATTTGATCTGCAGTCATTCTATCTGCTTCATTAATTTTTTTTGCTGCTTTATTATAAGCTTTTTCCAACTCGTTAGGATTAAATTTTCCTATTACATTATATCTAAAAGTTATCGCTCGAACAATTCTAAGGACTTTCTCAAATAAGTCAATATCAAGTTTATTATAAGCAGTTAACAATAAAGACTTTTGTTGTTTTACATTAAATAGATTAAGCTCTTTAATTAGGGTTTGAATACCTGTTTTGTTAAACCAGAATTCATGTTCCGGGTCGTCAAAGGCGATATATAATTCAGCATTTTTTTCTAACTCATTAAGTAAATGAAAAACTTCTTTCCCTGTTTTTACTTTATTTCTAATTTCTTTGAATAATCTTTCATTCCTTACAAGATCCTGAAAACTATTGAGATAATATCTTAGAAAAACTGGAAATTCACGATAACTAACTGTATTCACTATTCTATTCCAGACAGGCAATGCGTTATCAATATCGATCTGATTATCAAGCAATGAGAAAAGATAGTTTTTCAATAAATCTGTGGTTGTTAATTCAATTCCACGAGCATTAATAGTTTCAAATACAGTATATGCTGAAAGAGTATCTTCAACAATAATTTGAATTATAACGAGCTTGTTAAGAAGAATATTTTCTAGAAAATTGACTATATCTTCACCTCTCTGAAAATTTAATTCATTAATTCTTTCCTCAAAATACTTGAAAGCCTTTATCAACAATTTATTTGAATCTGGTAATCTTGCTAAACTTGGTGGGATAGTTAATTGAACCAGATATGAATTATATACATCCTTGTCTATCTCACTCAGTGTAAGTTTTGGTTTGTATGTTAAAGATAAAGGTTCTTTATAACCAATATATTTATCCAGATAAAGTTTTTTCCTTTCTAAATTTTTATCGCCTTCAATTCCTTTATTAGCAATTTCTTCTAATTTCTTTATGCAGACCAAAATTAAAATACTTAAAGTTGCTAACCTCTGTTGACCATCAATCACTTCAAACTTTTTATTATCTTCACTTTTTAGAACTATTGTCCCTAAATAATGAATTCTTTCCTCATTATTTAACAAATCAATTATATCTAACCACAAGTCTTCCCAATTCTCTTCATCCCATGAATAACTTCTCTGAAATCGGGGAACTATGTAAGATTTATCGTTGCCTAATATCTCAGAAATGTTTAAAGTTTTAGTATCGAAAAAGGGCTTTGGCATCAATCCTCCAGCAAAAATTTTCTATCAATTCCTCTACAATTTAATAAATTAAAAATAGTGTTTCAGACAGACTTCAGCCTTTGCGAACTCTTTCATTGAATTCATCTATCATTTTATCCCATAATTCGACTGTTTGATATCTTTCTCTCCAGTAATTTTCATCATACCATTGAGCATTTAGTTCATCGACTGATTTTCCTTGCTGTTCAATCCAGGTAAAGTATTTTAAGTTATGAATTCTCTTTTTATCGTAATAAGAAAGATCTTTCATATAATCTATGGTTTGATGTTTCACACACACATTCCAGTCAATTTCAGCTTGTTTCTCGGAATATTTTCCCCATTGATCATTCATCTCTTTCAATCTTGAACGATACAATTCAATTGAGTCTGTAAAAACAGTAAAGATTACATCATTCTCATTCATCTCAAACCACTTTGCAAGTTTAATCGAGCTTAAAACATTACTGATTGATGAAATTCCCAAATAAGAAAGTTTTTGTAAAACATTCTCACTCACTCCAAGAGAAGCTAAAAATTTCAATCCAGTTTCTTCATTAAAAAGTCGTAAAATTCTTAGTGGATGTTCATCGTCAATTGCTGTAACCACATCGGTATTCTTAACATTGTGAATCCAGGGAACATGTTTATCTCCAATTCCTTCAATTCGATGTCCACCAAAACCATTCATAAGCAAAGTTGGACATTGAAGAGCTTCTGATGCAACAATTTTTAATTGCGGGGAAATTTCTTTCAGGTAATCACCTGCACCAATTGTTCCTGCAGAACCTGTTGCACTCACAAATCCACTTAACCTTGAATTTTCGTTTTTGATTTTATGAAATACTTTTTCAATTGCTGAACCAGTCACATAATAATGAAAGCATGAATTACCAAATTGATCGAATTGATTAAAAATAAAGTACTCATCACTTGTTCTTTCGAGCTCATGACATTTGTCATAAATTTCTTTCACATTACTTTCACAACCTGGTGTTGCATAAATTTCAGCTCCAATGTTTCTTAGCCAGTCGAATCTCTCTTTACTCATTTCTTCTGGCAATATCGCAACTGCATGAACTGAAAGAAGAGCTGAATTAAATGCACCACCTCGACAGTAATTTCCAGTTGATGGCCAGACAGCTTTATGATATTCAGGATTAAATTTTCCCGAAACAAGGTATGGAACCAGAACACCATAAGTTGCACCAACTTTGTGCGCACCCGTTGGGAAAAATTTTCCAACAAGACCAATAATTCGAGCTTTCACTCCAGTAATTTCTCTCGGAATTTCAAGAAAATTAATTTCGCCAATTCCACCTGTTTCTGGATCATTTTGCCAATTTATTCTGAAAAGATTCAAAGGATGAAGTTCATCCATTCCGATTGATTTGAGCTTTTCTTTTATCTCTGGAGAAATTGTTTCAGGATTTTTTAATTCACTGAATTTTGGAAGGATAATATTTTTTTCTCTACACCTTTGAATTGTTTTTTGAAGGAAGGTTTCGTTCTCAACTTTCCATTCCCAGTTTTTCATTTTGACCTCTCAATTGTTATTTTGTTTTTTCAAAAATAATTCATTTTGAAAATAGAATTCTGAAAATTTTGCTTCAATTCTCTAAATCACTGGCCTACTGAAAAATTATATTTTCAATTCATTTAAGATTGATCAAATCCTTAGGCTATTTCGTTTGACTTAAAAACTCTTTCCAAAAAAATTTTTTCTCCACTTGACTTTAAAATTGAATTAATTCAAATTGAATTAGTGATTATCATAATTCACATATGAAAAATTTATCCGCGAAGGAAATAATTCAATTAATAATTGATAAACTTCCTATAGTATTCTGGACTGTAGACAAAAATCTCATCTTTACTTCTTCATTTGGTGGTGGATTAAAAGATCTCGGATTAAAAGAAAATCAAGTCTTAGGGATGAGTCTGTATGAATACTTCCAGACTAAAGATAAAGATTATCTACCAATTGCAGCTCACTTGAGAGCTTTAAGAGGTGAAAGAACTGAATATGTTTTGCACTACAAAGAGTTTACTTACAAATCTTATGTTGAACCAATCTTAGATGAAAATAATGAGATAATTGGAGTCATAGGATTTGCTTCGAATATTTCTGAACAGGAAAATCTTTTTCAAACTCTCAAAACCAGCGAAGAAAAATATCGTGTCTTATTCGAATCAGCTGAAGATGCAATCTTTTTAATGGATGGAGATATTTTTATCGATTGCAATCGAGCAACTCTTAAAATGTTTGCGTGCAGAAGAGAAGATATAATTGGTCAACCACCATATAAATTTTCTCCACCTTTCCAACCTGATGGTCGAGATTCAACAGAAAAAGCAAAAGAGTTAATCCAGAACGCACTTAATGGAATACCTCAAGCATTCGAATGGGTTCATACAAGACTAAACGGTGAAAAATTTTATACAGAGGTTCGTTTAAATCGCATTTTAATAAATGATAAGTTTCATTTACTTGCAATTGTTAGAGATATTTCAGAAAGAAAAGAAAGAGATCGACAAATTCAATTGCTTGCCCGAGCACTTGAGAGTGTAAATGAGTGTGTTTCAATTACCGATCTTGAAGATAAAGTCTTATACATCAACTCGACTTTTGAAAAAGTTTATGGTTATAAAAGAGAAGAGTTGGTTGGTAAACCAATATCAATTGTTCGTTCAGAGAAAAATACACCAGAAATGGTAAAAGATGTTTTACCCAAAACTCTTGAGGGTGGATGGACAGGCGAAATCTGGAATAAAAGAAAAAATGGTGAAGACTTCTTAATAAGGCTTTCAACTTCTCCTGTTTTAGATGAAAACAATCAGATTATCGCATTAATTGGCGTTGCAACAGACATAACAAAAGAAAAAGAACAATTTGAAAAAATAAAATACGATGCTGAAAGACTCCGTATTCTCTTTGAAAATGCACCTGATGCAATCTTTGTTGCTGATTATGAAGGGAAAATTGTCGAGGCAAATCCAGCAAGTGAAAAGCTCGTTGGATGGTCAAAAGGGGAAGCATTAGGTAAAACATTTTTTGAGCTTAATCTCTTTGATAAAACAAATTTTTACAAAGCAGCAAAAGTATTTTATAAAGCCCTAAAAGGTGAACCAACTGGTCCAGATGAAATTGTAATTCGAAACAAAAGTGGTGAACTGATCTACATTGAAGTTTCAACTCACCCAATCATTATCGAAAATAAAAAATTAATTCTGTGTACTGCTCGAAACATTACAGAGAGAAAGAAAATTCTTTTTGAACTCGCCAGAGCAAAAGAAGAAGCTGAAAGAGCTAATAGAACAAAAACTCTTTTCTTTGCACAGATGTCTCATGAAATCCGTACGCCGATTAATTCAATCTTAGGATTTAGTGATGTTCTGAAAGAATATTGTCAGCATCAAGCTGATAAAGAAATGATGGGTTATTTTGAAATTTTACAAAACGCTGCAAATATATTACTGCAAACTATTAATCAGATATTAGATTTTTCAAGAATTGAATCGGGCGCATTTAAGTATGAACTAAAACCAGTTTCTTTTAATAAAGCTATAAACGAAGTCTATCAAATGCTAAAAGTTTTAGCAGAAAAGAAAAATCTTAAGCTTGAAGTTGACTTGCCAAAAGAAGATTTAATAGTTCTTGCTGACCAATATTCGCTCAACGGAATTTTGATTAATCTTATTAACAATGCAATTAAATACAGTGATAAAGGAACAATTCGAGTTAAACTGAGATCAGATAACGATTATGCAATATGTGAAGTCAAAGACGAAGGTGTTGGAATGTCTGAAGAATTTCAGAAAAAACTTTTTACAAGTTTTGTTAGAGAAAAATCTGATGATAAAAAGAAAAAAGAAGGAACAGGACTTGGACTGGCACTTACCAAAAGATATGTTGAATTGAACAGAGGTGATATTTCAGTAAAAAGTAAAAAGGGCGTTGGAACAAGTGTAACTTTTAAAATTCCTCTCGCAAAATCAGCTGATCATCTTCTCACCTGATAACTCTTCAAATTAATTTGACTTTAATAATTATATTTGAACTGCCGACACTTTTAATCAAAAACAAATAGAGAAATAGAAAAATGAAAAGATTAGTTTTTGCTGTGTTCTTATTTACCTTCATTAATTCCATTTCAGCTCAGGAATTAAATTCTGAAATTTTCTTTGAATGTAAACGAGATGTCTCTTTAGCAAAAAGTGAAAAACTATTCAATGTCGAAAGCTCTTCATTTGATTTCGATATTCTTTATTATGACATTACTCTCAACTGGTACAATGTTTTAAAAAACGGAAATGTTAATTACAATGGAAAAGTTAGAGTAATTGCAAAGGTCGATTCCCTTAATTCAGCAACGCAATTCAAATTAAATTCATATCTCACCACAGACAGCGTTTTAATCAATAATTCAAAATTAAACTTTACAAATTCAAATGGAATTCTAACTATTAACTTAGACAGAAACTACAATAAAGACGAAGTAATTGACTTAACAATTTATTTCAGAAGAACAAGATCAGATAATTTAGGCTTCTATTACTACGGCAAATCATCACAAACTCTCGAGAATTTAGCTTATACAATGACAGAGCCAAGTGATGCGCGTTATTGGTTCCCCTGCTACGACGATCCTGCTAACAAAGCAGACTCAATCAGACTTAGAATAATTGTTCCGAACTCATTTGTCGCAACTGGAAATGGAATTCTTGAAAGTGTTCAAACAATTGGAGATTCAATTTTCTTCAATTGGTTTGAAAGACATCCAATTTCAACTTACTTAATCGCGACAGCAGCAACTAAATATTCTAAGTTCACACAGAATTATACAAGTAAATATCCACCATACGAAACTTTCGAAATTCAGCATTATCAATGGCAGGCTGATTCTTCACGAAGTGTTTATGTTATGAGAAATGTTGGTTTGATGCTTGAATGCTTTGAAACTTA
>Ga0123519_10007907_pt1 | contig 16360 bp, 18 predicted proteins | sample YelNatPaOPRAMG02_FD_87396 | JGI IMG/M metagenome (GOLD analysis project Ga0123519, IMG submission 87396) | Hot spring microbial communities from Yellowstone National Park - Yellowstone National Park OP-RAMG-02 (version 2) | ecosystem: Environmental > Aquatic > Thermal springs > Hot (42-90C) ...
AAAAAGAGGGTTTGCTTCTATGGATCCCCAAAAACAGATCGAAATTGCCAGAAAAGGTGGTCAAAGCGGTGGTCCTGGACGAGGTTGGCGTGGAGACAGCGCTGGTCATGCCAGAGCAGGCAGACTAGGAGGGAAGGCTCGTCGAAACAGGAGCCAGGGCATTCCTTTGTAAGGTTTTTTAAGTAAAGTGAGATATGTATTATTAGATTGAAAGTTTTATTTTAATGAAAGGAGGTGAGCAATATGGCAGAAGAAAAAATGGATACCGTAATAGGTGTATTTTCAGATCATAAAAAAGCCGATCGTGCCGTTCATCAACTGATGGATGCTGGTTACAGAGCTGAAGAAATATCGGTGATGATGAAAGCTCCTGCAGAAGGTGAAAAAGTGGCTGGTACTCAAGCGGCAATGACAAGAGGAATTGTATCAGAGACAGCCGGTGGTGTTGGTAAAGGCGCTTTAATAGGCGGATTAGCCGGTTTGCTTATCGGTGTTATAGCAATTACCGTTCCGGGGTTAGGAGCGCTTCTTGTGACCGGACCTTTGGCTGAAGCATTAGGTGTGGCAGGAGCAACGGCAACAACAGTTACCGGAGCGGTTTTAGGAGGAGCTACAGGAGGGTTGATCGGTCTTTTTGAAGGTTTTGGTGTCACTAGGGAACAAGCGAAAGAATACGAACGAAGCATTAAAGAAGGAGCGGTTATTTTAGCTGTTCCAGTAAAGCCGGAAATGGAAAATAAAGCCGAGGATATTATGAATAAAAACAATGCAGAACAAGTAAGAGTAGTAACGCCAAGCTCATAAACCTCGAAAAAACTTCTTTTACGCTCTATCACGAACGCCGGTCAAGAATGGTAAAATAAATCATAATGTTTAGACTTATTTCTTTGAAGAAGGGAATTCTCTTTTTGCTTCTTGCAGGAATAATCCTTTATTTTGTAGAAAAAAACATTTATAAAAGAACAATCATCTACACACTTAATGGTAAAAAATACCGGTTGTTAGTTGCCGATAATAATAAAGAGTGGTTGGAGGGATTAATGTATCATCGCCAACTGGAAAATGCCGACGGGATGATGTTTATCTTTCCTGACAAAGCTGTTCGTCATTTTTGGAACAAAAATACTTATTTAGATCTTGACGTCTATTGGATTGACGAAGATAAGATTGTCGGCAAAGATTTTTTACCTTCGATCGAGAAAAGCAGTCGTTTGATCACAATATCTTCGCCGAAGGAAGTTAACAAAGTGGTAGAAGTGGTAACCAGTGTTAAAAAAAGCCCCGCTCGAGCGGGGCTTAAATCAGTCGAAGAAAATGGGGCACTTAAGGAAGATTTTGCAGAGTCTTCGACTTTTTCAAGGCAGAAATAGCCTCTATTGCACTAATTGTTTTGATTTAAGAGACGATTTTCAACCTCAATAAATCATTTATGGAAAAAGGGTAAAATAATAACAATCAGTGCCGATTTAAAAGATTTGAAAGATAGCTTCAATCTTTCTCCGATTAGCAACTGTCTCTCATAGTAACTTCTTAAATTTAAAATACAACAAGAAAACAGTAAGAGTTAGGTAAGAAAGTTTAAGCTAAAAAACTAGATAAAAGGAAGCGTCCCGCCGGAAGGCGGGACGCCAGATTGAAAACGTTTTATTTACTAATCTGTCAAAAGCTGTTCACCCAAGTATGGTTGGTGTTGCCTTTGAAATCTAAGTGAGTGTTGACATATGCATCTCCGGTCTCGATTTTTACACCGCCAATATTTCTTGAAACGACATTAAGGCCGGTATTGGCTACCGCCCATACTTTTTGGCTGACGCATACTTTATTAATGTTATTAACGTGGACTACTGAGGTGCGTTCGATGCACTTTTTTGACTTGAAATGATCACCAGTATTGTTTGAGTGAGCGTCAACAGGTTTGGTTAAGAACAAAGCTAAAGCGGCAATTAATATCATTAAACCTTTTTTCATATGTTTCACCTCCTTTCAAAAATCGGAAATTTTGATATCTGGTATTTTGAGATACAAATGTTTATCATCTGTATGAAGATTTAAGCAAGACGTTTTTTTATTACTTTCGAGAAGATGTTTCTATCATACTTTTTCTTGATTAAGAAAAGAGCAAAAAACGGTAAGAATAAAGTAAGATTAATGTTTGAGAACTTCAATTCCAGCCAGGGTTCCTTTTTCAACAAACTCAAGCATAGCGCCGCCACCAGTTGAAAGATGAGTAATCTGATCAAGGTATTCTTTTTTAGAAATGGCAGCAATCGTGTCCCCACCGCCGACAATTGAGATAGCATTATGATTCTGGGTAATGGCGTAGTAAATGAAGTCTGATCCGCGGCGGAATTGAGGATTTTCAATATAACCGACCGGACCGTTCCAAATAATGGTTCTCGCTTTGGCGATGATGGCGCCGAAAGTAGCCTGAGTTTCTGGCCCGATATCAAAGATAGAGCTTTTTTTGGGAATATCAGACACTTTTTTTACCGTACCGCCGTTAACATCATCACCTTTGTTGCTAACGACAACATCAGAAGGTAAGATTATGGTTGTTTTATTTTTGGAGGCGGAAAGAAGGATTTTTTTGGCTTTAGCGATTTCGTTGCGCTCACAAAGACTGCTTCCAATATTATACCCTTTTGCTAAAAGAAAAGTATTGGCCAGTCCGCCACCAACAAGAAGATAATCAACCATTTTTACCAGCTTGCCAATAAGATTTATTTTGGTAGAAATTTTTGCTCCGCCGATGATCGCCACCAAAGGTTTTTTCGGATTTTTGATCGCCGAGGAAACGATCTTAATTTCTTTTTTTAAAAGAAGACCTCCATATGAAGGGAGAAGGCGGGGAACACCGACAACCGAGGCGTCGGAACGATGACAGACGCCAAAGGCGTCGTTGACATAGACATCAGCTAAAGAAGCCAGTTTTTTGGCAAATTGAGGATCATTTGTCTTTTCTCCTTGATAAAAACGGATATTTTCCAAAACCAAGATTTCTTTGGGTGTTTGATTTTCAAAAATCCTTTTATCGCCGCAGATGAAATCATCAACAAGGGTTAATTTGTAGTCAGGAAGAAGTTGAGATAATCTTTTGACGATTACCCGCATAGAAAATTGAAGATCGCGTCCCTTTGGCTGACCCAAATGAGAGACGATTATCAGCTTGTTTTGCTTTTTTAAAAGATAATTGATCGTTGGTAATGATTGTTTAATGCGGGCGTCATCAGCAATCGAATGATTGGGTTTTAATGAAGCATTAAGATCAAGGCGTAGGAGTATTTTTTTGCCGACGAGGTTGGTTTCGTCGATAAAAGTAATTTTAGCCATAATAAGCAGTTAATTTTTCAACCAGATCAACCAATCTGGCAGAATAGCCCCACTCGTTGTCATACCAACCAAAAATTTTAATGAAATTGCCGTTAATGACTTTAGTGTAATTGGCATCAAAAGTGCAAGAATAAGGTGAACCGATGTAATCCGATGAAACCAAAATCGCGGTTTCATAGCTTAAAATATTACTCATTTCTCCTTCTGATGCTCTTTTGAAAACTTGATTAACCTCATCGGTCGTTGTTGGTTTTTCAACAACAACTGAAATATCGCTGAAAGATACGGTTGGTACAGGAACTCTAAGAGACATTCCGTCAATTTTTCCTTTGAGAACAGGAATAACTTTGGCCACTGCTTCAGCGGCGCCGGTAGTTGAGGGAGCGATGTTTAAAGCGGCTGCCCTTGAGCGGCCGGGATTTTTATTGGCATCGTCAAGAAGGCTTTGGGTGGAAGTGTAAGCATGATTGGTGGTTAAAAAGCCGGATATGATCTTAAAATTATCATCAAGAATTTTAAACATGGGAGCGGCGCAGTTGGTCGTACAGGAAGCGTTGGAGATAATAGTTTCATTTTGCCAATCGATTTGATTGTCGTTGACACCCAAGACTACATGAGTGGTCTCTTCGTCTTTCGTCGGAGCCGTAACTATCACTTTTTTGACACTACCTTTGATATGAGACAAAAGCTTCTCTTTTGTTAAAAAAGCACCGGTAGCGTCAACAACAAGATCAACTCCATATTTATCCCAAGGGATCTCCTCGGGAGTTGAAGTTTGGAGGGAAAAAATTTTTTTGTCATCAATTAAAATACCGTCTTCAACCGTTTCAACCTTGCTGTCAAATTTTCTGTAAACAGAGTCATACTGCAGAAGATAAGCAAGCATCGGTGGAGGAGTTTTGCGGGTATTGACAGCAACAAGATCAAAAGTGTTTCGTTTTACAGCAATACGGGTAAAGGCGCGGCCGATGCGACCAAAACCGTTAAGGCCGATTTTTAATCTTTTCATATTTACCTAATACTGTAATTCATTTTTTTATTTTTTTCAAGGTGAGATTGTATATAATAAAAATATGGAAAAGTGCATTTTTTGCCAGATTGTTAAAGGCGAAATTCCAAGTTATAAGGTTTATGAAGATGATCTGTTTTTGGCCTTTTTAGATATTAGTCCCCGAACCAAAGGGCACACTTTAGTTATTCCCAAAAAACATTATCGCTGGGTATACGAGGTGCCGGAGTTTAGTCAATATTGGGAAGCAACTTTAAAAGTTACCCAAGCTATACTAAAAGCTCTAACTCCTCAATTTGTTAATTATTTCACTTACGGTCTAGAAGTGCCCCATGCCCATATCCATGTTTTACCCCGCTATGGGGAAATGGGAATTTTACCCGAGGCACAAAAAATTGCTTCTGAAGAAATGAAGGAGATAGAAGAAAAAATCAAAAAACACGTAAAGTAAATCCTAAAACCCAGATGATAAAACATAAAGTAGATAAGAAATTATCAGAAAGATAAATAGAACTTAGAATTTTGCCTAACTTTTAGATATTAAACAAAATATGATTTATGCTCAAAAAATATACCAATTTGTTTCTTTGATTCCGGCAGGCAAAGTCGTCACTTATGGACAGGTTGCCAAATCGTTAAAGATCGGCTCAGCTCGTTTGGTTGGCCAGGCGCTTCACCGAAACACCGATCCGGAAAACATTCCCTGCCATCGGGTTGTTTTTAGCAACGGGGCTTTGGCAAAAAAATATGCTTTTGGCGGAGAAAAAAATCAACGGAAAAAACTGATAAGGGAAGGAATCAGTTTTATCAAAAACAAAGTTGATCTGAAAAAGCACTCGCTTCGATTTTAGTCGGCTTTTTTGACGCTAAGAACGACTTTATTATTTTTATAGTCGGCTATTATTTTGTCGCCTGGCTTAATCTTTCCTTCAATAATTTGCAAGGCTACTTCATCGATTATAAGTTCGTTAATAATCCTTTTTAAAGGACGGGCGCCGAAAGTTATGTCAAATCCTACCAAAGCAAGATATTTATTAAGAGCAGGACTTACAGTTAATCTTAGACCTTGAGTTTTCAATCTTTCCTCGACTTTAGCTATCTGGATCTTGGTGATTTTTTCGATCATTGTTTCATTTAAAGGATTGTAAACGACGATGGCATCTAGGCGGTTGACAAATTCAGGTCGGAAAAAGTTTTTTACCACCTTCATGATTTCATTTTGTTTTTGCTCGTTGGAGATTTTTTGCTGGAATATTTTTCCTCCTAAATTGGAAGTGAGAATTATGATAGTATTGCGGAAATTAACTGTTCTTCCTTTGCTGTCGGTTAGGCGGCCGTCGTCGAGAATTTGCAAAAAAACGTTGAAAACCTGCGGATGGGCTTTTTCTACTTCGTCAAAAAGAACAACCGAATATGGCCGTCTTCGCACCGTCTCAGTTAATTGCCCTCCTTCTTCATACCCAATATAACCTGGCGGAGCGCCGATAAGACGGGCAACCGTATGGGGTTCCTGATACTCGCTCATATCAATTCTTATCATGGCTTTCTCGTCGTTGAAAAGGGCTTCGGCCAAGGCTCGTGCAGTTTCGGTTTTACCGACTCCAGTCGGACCCAAAAAAAGAAAAGAGCCGATTGGTCGGTTTTCGTCGGCTAAACCGGCACGCGACCTTCTGATAGCATTGGCAATTTTCTTTAGAGCCTCGTCCTGTTCGACCACTCGTTTCTTAAGCTCTTCTTCAAGCGAGGCCAATCTTTCCGATTCGGTAGCTAAAAGCCTGGTGACAGGAATACCCGTCCAGCGGGCAACGATTTTGGCTACATCTTCATTGGTTACTTCTTCTTTGAGGACTCGTTCGTCTTTTGGAATTAGTTGGAGTTTTTCTTCTGCTTCTTTAATTTTCTTTTCTACCTCTGGGATTTTTCCGTATTTCAGTTCAGCTGCTTGATCGAGAAGGACCTCGCGTTGGGCTTTGTCAAGCTGGGCCCTCAATTGATCGAGTTGGACGCGATGTTTCTGTAGACTGGCAATAATCATTTTTTGTTCCTGCCATTTTTGGTGCAGTCGATCAAATTGTGTTTTCAGCTTCTCTCGTTCTTCTTTAAGGATTTCTTTTCTTGTTTCCAATCCCTTTTCTCTTTTAAGAGCAGCTAATTCGATGTCAAGCTGGGTGATTTTTCTTTTGATTTGGTCGAGTTCCACCGGCATTGATTCAGTTTCAATCTTAGTAGCCGCGGCCGCCTCATCGATAAGATCAATCGCTTTGTCGGGAAGAAATCTTTCTGTAATATAGCGAACGGAAAGGTTGACTGCGGCGATCAGGGCATCGTCAGTGATTTTTATTCCGTGGTGAGCTTCGTATTTTTCCTTAATTCCTCTTAAAATAGCAATCGAATCTTCGATTGAAGGTTCATCAACATAAACCGGTTGGAAGCGCCTTTCAAAAGCAGCGTCTTTTTCAATGCGCTGGCGGTATTCGCGGACAGTGGTTGCGCCGATCGCATGAAGGACGCCTCGCGCCAAAGCGGGTTTAAGCATATTACCGGCATCAACCGCACCTTCAGCATGACCGGCGCCGATAATTGTATGAAGTTCGTCGATAAAAAGAATATACTTACCCTCGGCTTTTTCCACTGCCTCAAGAAGTTTTTTCAGCCTTTGTTCAAATTCACCCCGAAAGGCGGCACCGGCCAAAAGACCGGCCAAATCCAAGACAACAATCTCTCTTTTTTTAAGGGTATCGGGAACGTCGCCGTCGGCTATTCGTTGAGCCAACCCCTCGACAATTGCGGTTTTTCCCACTCCTGGGTCACCTAAAAGAACAGGATTATTTTTGGTTCGGCGCGAGAGAATTTGAATCACTCTTCTTATCTCTTCATCACGGCCGATTACCGGATCCAATTTACCGGTTTTAGCCAATTGTGACAAGTTAATCGTGTATTTTTCCAAGGTATTTTCTAGGCTGTCGGAAGGCTGAAAACTGATATCCATAGGTTATTAGCAAATAGTTATTATAACTGCTAATATTATAACAATAACCAATTACTGGATTCAAGAGTAATTAGAAAGATTAGAAGAAACCGGAGCGCCGAATAAATTGGAAGATCAGTAAAGATCAAAATATGGAAAAAAAGGTGTTTTGAACCTCAAAATTTACAAACTGTTTCACAACTTAATAAATTAAAAAGACAATATAAATCAGCTAAATTAGTACTACTATCAACCTTTAATAAAGGGTTTAAAAAAATTTTTAAAAAGGCGATGGGTTCTTAATTGTTCCGTTAACCTAGATTTATCCGAATTATTTTAGTGGATCAAAGCCGCCTTTACTTAAAGGATGACAGCGGATAATCCTTTTAAAACCCAAAAGAATCCCTTTAGCCGGACCATATTTTTCCACTGCCTGGTAGGTATATTCAGAACAAGTTGGTGTAAAACGGCAAACTCTATCGGTCATGTACAAAGCACGGAAAATAGATCGATGGAAAAAGGCAGTTTTTTGGTAAAAACGGATCATTTTCAATATCAGTGTTTTCATAAGGAAAATTTTATAAAATATGGGTATGAAAATCACTATTATAACACTCTTTCCTAAGATGATTGAGGGCTTTTTTGAAGAAAGCATCATTAAGCGGGCCAAAGAAAAAAGCCGAGTGAAAATTGAAATCGTTGACCTTCGTCAATTTGCTGTTGATGCTTACGGAGCAGTTGACGACCGGCCGTATGGAGGAGGGGTAGGGATGATTTTGCGAATTGAGCCAATAAAAAAGGCAATCCAATTTGCAATTTCCAAATTCCAATTTCCAAATTCCCAAAAAAATCAGAATTTAAGATCAAAAACAATATTAACTAGTGCGAGAGGAGAGGTCTATAACCAGGAAAAAGCGGCTGAGTACGCCAAACTTGATCATTTGATTATTATTGCCGGACATTATGAAGGAGTGGATGAGCGGGTTCTTGACTTAGTCGACGAAGAAGTGTCTTTAGGTGATTTTATTCTGACGGGTGGCGAGATTCCTGCGGCAGCAATTGTTGATTCAGTAGTTCGCCTCATTCCTGGGGTTTTGGAAAAAAAGGAAGCGGTCAAAAAAGAAAGTTATGCTGAAGTTTCGATTATTCGAATAATCGAGGCGGTCGGTGAAAATAAAATTTTAGAGAAATTGAAGAACGAAGGAGTAGAAAAAATCAAACTTTTGGAATACCCCCAATATACGCGGCCAGAGGAGTTTGAAGGAAAAAAAGTTCCCTCGGTTCTTCTTTCGGGCAACCATAGGGATATTGAAAATTGGCGGATAAAAAAGGCTTTTGAAGAGACTCTCAAAAAAAGACCTGATCTACTTCAAAAACATGATTGTAATAAGGAAAATACAAAAAGGCTGAAGTCCTGAATTCTTGCTGACCATACACAATCCTGTTTCGATTATTCGAATAATCGAGTTTGATTTAAAAGGGTTTGTTAATTTTTATAAATTTTGGGATAATAATTTTATCTTCGTTAAAGTTTAAATTTACTGAAACCAACTATGTCACTAAATAAAATTATCCCAAAAACTTTTGGCGATAAAATTTTTTCCTTGAAGGGTATTTCTAGGCAAACTATAGAAAACCACCTAAAGCTTTACCAAGGCTATGTAGGCAAATACAATGAAATTATTGAAAAGCTGTCTCGATTAAGCGAGTCCGATTATGAGGCAGTCAATGCCACCTATTCGTTGATCCGCGAGTTGAAAGTTGAATTAACCTATGCTTGGGGAGGGATCACCAACCATGAACAGATGTTTTCTCAATTGGGTGGAGAAGGAAATCCTTCGGACGAAATGATGAAACAGATAGAAAAAGATTTCGGTTCGTACAAGGCTTTCAAAAAAGACCTCAAAGCAACGGCTATGGCCGCCAGGGGTTGGGTGTGGCTGGGATGGAATTTCCGCGATCAAGCCCTTTATAATTATCTTGGCGATTGGCACAATACTTATTTGATCTGGGAGGTGGCTCCCCTTTTAACTTTGGATGTTTACGAACACGCCTATTTCATCGATTACGGATCAAATCGTGCTGGCTATATTGACGCTTTTTTAGCCAATATTGATTGGCCGGCAGTTGAGGAAAATTTCCGAAAAGTTAAAACTTAATCATTTTTCTTGTTATTTCCAACCTTTTTTGCTATAAAATAAGCTTATGATTTTTTTAACGGCTGTGACCAAAAGATTTAGGTCGTCAAAAGGCATAAAAAATGCTGTTAATGAGATAAGTTTTAAGGCGAAAAAAGGAGAAATTATCGGTTTTTTGGGGCCAAACGGCGCTGGCAAAACGACAACAATGCGCCTTATTTTGGGGTATTTGGCGCCGACAAGCGGAAGCGTTACCATTGATGGTCTTGATCCGATCGAAAAAAGAATTGAAGTTTTAAAAAAAATCGGTTACCTGCCGGAAAACAACCCTTTATACGTTGAAATGAAAGTTGGAGAATATCTTCGTTTCATTGGCCAAGTCAAAGGAATAGAAGATTTTTCTTCTGTTGTTGACGAGGTGGGAATCAGCGACGTTCTTAACACAAAAATTGAGGAATTGTCGCGCGGTTTTAAACAAAGAGTTGGTTTGGCCGCTGCTTTAATCGCCGATCCGGAAATTTTAATTCTTGACGAGCCAACATCAGGCCTTGATCCGATCGAGCAGGATAAAATCAGGAGCCTGATCAAAAAAATTTCCCAAAACAAAACGATTATTTTTTCCACTCATATCTTATCCGAAGCCGAAGATGTGGCCAATCGTTTGATTATTATTGATAAAGGAAAAATCGTATACGACGGAGTTAAGCCTCAAGGAAGGGGTGGAGCGGAAAAGTTATTTAAAAGATTGGTTAAGAGTTAGTAGTTATTATAAGTAATTATTAGCGGATAATCAGAATATGGTTACTTTATATAAAAAAGAACTTAAATATTATCTTGATAATCCGATTGGTTATATTACCGTTGTTCTTTTTTCCATTTTTGTCAATTTCCTTTATGTCAAAGACATTTTTGTCACCGGATCGGCTTCAATGCGGCCTTTTTTTGCCCTTCTCCCTTGGCTTTTGATGATATTTGTTCCGGCAGTGACAATGAGAATATTATCAGAGGAAAAACGAAGCAACACAATCGAAATCCTTTTGACTTTGCCGGTTTCGGAAACACAAGTTGTCCTATCCAAATTTCTGGCGATTTTTACTCTTGTCGCTCTTGGTTTGGTTTTGACCATAGGTTTACCGGTTTCGCTATCTTTTCTCACCCAAATTTACCTTCCGGAAATCCTTGTCGGTTATCTGGGAGCGCTTCTTTTGGGAGCGGCTTTTATCGGCCTGTCAATGTTTTTTTCCTCTCAGACTAAAAATCAAGTGGTTGCTTTTCTCACCTCGGTTTTGGCTATTTTTCTTCTTTTGGTGATTTCAACTGATTTTCTGGCTAACGTTTTACCCAAATTTATTCAAGACTTGGCCGGCTACTTCAGCCCTGTTTATCATTTGCAAAATTTTGTCAAAGGGATTGTTGATTTACGTTCGGTTTTTTATTTTGCTAGTTTGACGCTCATGTTTTTATTTGCGACAATTATTGATTTGGAAAAAAGAAATTAATCACCTTATGCTTACTCGTTTTCGAAACATCAAAAAAATTAATCTTGTCAGGCTTTTCAACCTTAGCAAAATTGAAAGACAGATGATTTACCTTCTCGCTTTAACTATTTTTCTCGGTGTTAATTTTCTTTTATCCCCTTTGGCTCTCCGGCTAGATTTGTCCTTCGGCAAAGCCTACACTCTTTCTCCCGCAACCAAAAAAATCCTCCACAATTTAGACGATATCATCAATATCAAATTTTTTGTTTCTTCGGATTTGCCTACAAGACTGACGCCTTTAAAGAACGACGTTACCGATTTCCTTAACGAGTTTAAAAAAGAAAGCCGGGGAAAAATTGAGGTCAAAGTGCTAGATCCGAGAAAGGATGAAAAAACGTTAAACGAGGCGCGGGAAATCGGTATTCCCGAAATTCAATTCTCTCAATTAGAAAAGGATCGTTACGCTGTTACCGCTTCATATTTCGGTATTGCTCTTGTTTATGGCGATAAAAAGGGAATCATCCCTCAAGTAACAGAATTAGAGAGTTTGGAATATAATCTTGCCTCATCAATTTATAAATTAACCAATGAAAAACTGCCTCAAATCGGTATCATCGGCCGGGAAAATATTTTTGATCCGCGCGAAGACGAGCTTTTCAGCTTCAAAAAAATCATGTCTCAGCAGTTTGATCTCCAATTTATCAATTTTGACGAGAATGTGAAGGAAATTAATCCTTCTTACAAAGCAATTGTTGTTTTTGATAACGGCATAAAAGAGTATACTCAGGAAGAAGCGGCGGCGATCAGAAAATATATTGACGGAGGAGGGAAAGCGGTTTTTTTTGTTGATGGAGTTTGGGTGAAAGACAACTTGTCGGTCGAGTCCAGCCGCAGCAACCTTTTGTCTTTTTTGGCAGAATACGGAATAAACGTCAAAAACAATTTGATTTTGTCAACTGCCTCGGAAATGGTCAATTTCGGCAATGAAACGGTTTCTTTCTTTGCTCCTTATCCTTTTTGGCTAAGAGCGAGCCGGTTCAGCGATCAGGTTTCATATTTTTCCAACACCAAGCAGTTGACTTATCCTTGGGTCTCTTCTTTGGAAGTTACGAAAAAAAACGGCTGGGAGACAAAAGAATTGGTTTTTACGGGGAAAAACTCCTGGCAGCAGACGGAAAATTTTGTCCTTAATCCTCAAGAGATTCCCGAGCCAAAAACTGAAGAGCTTAAAAGTTTCACTTTAGCTGCCCAAACAAAAAGCAAAAACGGAGGAGAAATTATTGTTGTCCCTTCATCGCGTTTTGTTCTTGAGCGCTATCTAAGCCAGTCATCGGGCAATTTGGAGTTTGTCCTCAATGTTTTAAATGATTTGGCCTCCGACGGTGCTTTGTCGGGTATTAGGCAGAGAGCAATTGCTATTTATCCTTTGCCCGACATTCCTGAAACGCAAAAAGATATTTTTCGTTATACCAACATTTTCCTTCTTCCCTCGCTTTTAGCTGTTTACGGCGTGATCAGAGTGACAAGAAGAAAATAATGTAATGCTGCGATTAGAGCTTTCAACTTTTTCTTTTTTCTATAGTATAATTTCCTCATGATTAGAACCCGGATCGCTCCCTCGCCTACCGGCGAAGACATCCACATAGGTAATCTTTATACGGCTCTAGTTAATTGGGTTGTAGCCAAAAAAAATAAAGGAAAGTTTGTTGTCAGGATTGAAGATACCGACAGATTAAGATATGTCCCCGGAGCCGAAGAAAAGATTCTCGCCACTTTAAAAGCCTATAAGCTCATCTATGATGAAGGGCCGGATGTCGAAGGGCCTTACAAACCTTACCGTCAGTCACAGAGGCTTCCTTTATATTTGAAATATGCTCGTGAACTTGTGGCCAAGGGCAAAGCTTATTATTGTTTTTGTACCCCAGAACGATTAAAGGAGTTAAGAGAAAAACAGCTTCGGGAAAAAAAACTTCCTCGATACGACCGTTTTTGCCTAACTCATGTTAAAGATGCCGAAGATCGAATTGCCAAAGGAGAAAAATATGTCATCAGGTTGAAGGTGCCGGAAAATCGTGAAATTATTTTTCATGATCTCATCCGGGGAGAAATAAAGTTTCATAGTCGCGATATCGACGATCAAGTTTTGATCAAATCAGACGGTTATCCTACTTACCACTTAGCTGTTGTAGTTGATGATCATTTAATGGAAATTACTCATGTCATCAGAGCAGAGGAGTGGATTTCCTCCGTTCCCAAACATATTCTTATCTACGAAGGCTTGGGTTGGTCGCTTCCTCTTTTTGCCCATTTGCCCATTCTTCGCAATCCTGACCGATCAAAACTCTCAAAAAGAAAAAATCCTGTCTGGGCTTCCTGGTATTTAGCTCAAGGTTATTTGCCCGAAGCAGTCTTAAATTACCTGGCCCTTATGGGCTGGTCGCATCCTAAAGGAGAGGAAATTTTTGACCTTGACGAATATGTTCGTGTTTTTGATTTGAAAGATATCGCCCCTGTTGGACCGATTTTTGATATCAGAAAATTAGAATGGCTTAACGGCGAATACATCAGGAAAATACAAAACGCAAAGCTTAAAGATGAAATTTATAAATATTACAACCGGACACTACCTCAAGAGACAATAGAGGCAACAATCCCTCTTATCAAAGAAAGGATAAAAAAACTTTCTGATTATCTGCCTTTGTGCGAATTTTTCTATAAAATTCCTGAAAAATACGACATCGATTTTTCCTCCTATAAAGAAATGCTTGAGCAAATTTATAAAACTTTAAGAAACATTGATAACTGGAAAGCCAATACGATAGGCGAGACAATGCAAGAGTTGGCAAAACAGCTGGGTGTCAGAAACAGTGAATTTTTTATGGTTTTACGAGTAGCGGTAACCGGAAAAAAAATTTCTCCTCCCCTAAATGAATCAATGGAGATTTTAGGCAAAGAAGAAAGCCTAAGAAGAATAGAGAAATTAACATAAAAAGCCGAATCTCAAAACCGTCAGATGGCTAATAAACTCATTTAAAAATTTGTATTTGATATTATTACGAGCTTTAAAATTCGGACTTCGAAGCTGAATTTAGTACAGCATTTTCTGCCAATGGGGATTAACTTCGACAGTTAGATCAAGATAAACTTTACGGCTTATCGCCAACTCGATTTCTTTTCTTGCCATTGACCCGATTTCCTTAATTTTTCTTCCTCCTGCACCGATAATCATCTTTTTATACTTACCATTTGTTGTCAAAATGCGGGCTTTGATATAGGTTAAATTGTTTTTTTTTCTTTCTTCAATTTCGTCAACAACAACCGTCATCATATAGGGGATTTCCTTACCCATTTTCAAAAAAATTTTTTCGCGGATAAGCTCAGCGATAAAAGTATAGCTATCAATATTTAAAAGAGGATAAACGCGTTTTTCACGGGTCTCTTCGATTTTGGTTTGGGAGGGTAAAAGTTCAAAAATCTTGTCGATTAAAGGTTTGATGTGAGTCCGCTGGAGAGCCGAGATCTGAAACACATTTTCAAATTCCTCCTCAAGAAATTTATACTGGGGCAGATAAGTGGGAGCTTTGATATCAATCTTGTTAATAACAAGAATTTTAGGCTTGGCTATTTTCCTGACAATCCCCAACACTTTAGCTTCCTCAAAATCACGCCTTCGCGTGTGGTCAATCATATAGATGACAAGATCGAAGTTTTCGTTAATCGTCTGAAGAGTTTTTCTGTTGATGCTTTTGGCCAAAAAATCCTCTGCTCGGCCGAAAATCCCTGGCGTATCAACAAAGATGATCTCGCCGCGCTCATCATGGTATAATGCTTTAATAGGAAAACGGGTTGTTTGCGGTTTGGGAGAGGTGATGGCCACTTTTTGGCCGATCAAATTATTCAAAAAAGTAGATTTGCCGACATTGGGTCGGCCGATAATGAGGACTTTTCCTTCTTTAGCAGTTTCCATGCCTCTATTTTAGCACAAATATATGCTTAAAATAAGCGACAGGGAGGTTATCGAAAAAATTAAAAAAGGCGAGATCGATCAATATTTTCACATCGTTAAAAAATATTCACCGGCTGTTATTCGCTTTATTCGCCTTAAGGTCGCGGACCGTGAAGATGCTGAAGATATTGCTCAAAACGTTTTTTTTAATTTTTACAAGGCGATTGGCCGGTTTGATACACAAAGGCCTGTTTCTGCCTATCTTTTCCAGATTGCAAGAAACGAGATTAAAATGTATTTTCGCTCGCGCAAAAAAACCGTTTCTCTGAATGAAAGAATAGCCGCTGACGAAAGCGATATTTTTTTCCTTGATAACTTAGAAATACTGTTGAAAAACCTTCCCAAAAGCCAAAAACAAGTACTAAAATTATTTAGCGAGGGTTATACATATGCAGAAATTGCCAAAAAAGTGGGTCGGCCTTTGAATACGGTCAGGACCCTTATCAGGCGAGCAAGGTTAGCCGTTGTTGGCGAAAAAAATGAAAAAACTGGAGAATAAAGTTCTAAAAAAAGTTTATCTTTACGAGGTAAAAAAAACCGCTTTTGAAATAGCCGCAAGAGTAATCGGAGTGATTATTTTTGGTTTGATCGCCTTGGTTTTTGGGCTGTCGCTTTTTGAAATTTTTAGCGAGCAAAGTAGTTTTGATTTTCTTCAAATACTAAACGAAGACTTTGAGGTTATCAAAAAGTTTTTTATAGACTCACTTTACGTTTTTTATCTAGAAACACCCAAACTACTTATGTTTTTATTTGTTGCCGGCGTTTTTCTTCTGTTTTTGATAATTATCCATACGGTTAAACAACTGGAAAAGATTAAAAACCGGATTAAGTCAATCCTCAAATATTTTGGTGTTATCAATTAATCAACCTTAAAAAGTCTATGGAAAAAACAAATCTAAAAAAACTCTATTTGTTTATTTTGGTGATAATTTTAATGACAGCGGCCTTATTGATTCTTAAGGCAAAAAAAGATCAGAATTTAAAAACCAATGAGAAATCAGACAACCAAATTCAAGTGACGCCGACGCCGATTAAAAACGAGACCTATATAGTTTCCACACCTCAAGATCCAGCTTTGCCCGGTTTTCCGGTAATGGAAATTCCTCTTGAGATATATGAGCCACAAGAAGGTGTGGCGATTTCCTCAAGTTTGACGGTTAAAGGCAAAACCAAACCGAACGCCTCGGTTTTTGTCAACGACAAGGAGTTGCGGGCAAATAAGGAGGGACTTTTTTCTACCCGTCTTAGTCTTGACGAGGGTGAAAACACGATTATTATCCTTGCTCATGATGCGGATGGTAAGTATGCGGAAAAAGAAATTACGGTCACTTTAGATGAGGTAGAGTGATTCGCCAGACTATCTACGGTTAGGAAATTAATGATTTCCAATTATTCAAATAATCAAAACAACATTAAGGGATTATTGTGGTT
>Ga0123519_10007911_pt1 | contig 16356 bp, 9 predicted proteins | sample YelNatPaOPRAMG02_FD_87396 | JGI IMG/M metagenome (GOLD analysis project Ga0123519, IMG submission 87396) | Hot spring microbial communities from Yellowstone National Park - Yellowstone National Park OP-RAMG-02 (version 2) | ecosystem: Environmental > Aquatic > Thermal springs > Hot (42-90C) ...
GGGATATTCAGGAACAGAGCGGCGTGGCGCAGATGTACCGCGACTGGTACCCGTTCTCGGCCGTCCAGCCGTTCATCCGTCTGCTGGAGGCGGCTACGAAGCAGCGCTATCCGCACTACAGTTGCCACCCCAATTGCGGCTGTGCGACCTACCTGATCGTGGACCGGCAAACCGGCAAGGCATCGCCGTTGCCGCAGTTCGTGGACGTGCAGGAAACGATGGACGAAATGGATCGGATCGCCGCGAGGATCGAACGGCACCCGTGGACGACCCGGTTTTCCGTGATGCAGGCGATGCGGCTGCTGAAGCGGCATTTCCACGCCGACCTCGCGCCGCCGGGCTGGGGCTTCGAGGAGTTCCTGAAGTTCGTGGAGTCGTTCCTTCAGATAAACGAGGAACAGGCGGACAAGGCGGCGTATATGGCCGAGTTGCGCCGCCAGCGTTTCAGCACGCTGTTGATGGCCTCGATGCACTTCCAGGATGCGTACAACTTCGAGCTGGACCGGGTGCAGCGCTGCGTGGTCCTCTACGCCGCCCCCGACGGCGGCCTGTACCCGTTCTGCACCTGGAACAGCGGGCCCTGCCACCGGCTGCGGGTGGAGGAAGATCTCGCTGCCGAATCCCGCCGGCACGGATTCGAGAATGAACCGTCCGCGGTTGCCCGAAGGGAGCGATCGAAGGAATCCGTTTGCTCGAACGCAGAGGCCGTTGTCGGCCGGCACGGATAGCATGCCGCAGGCAAAGGCCACGGGGGGGGCAGTTAAACGCAGCCGGATGGAGCCCCGGCCGCGCGAACAGAGGATCGACGGCTTCACAAAACCGAGAACGGGAGTTACCAATGCCATCCGGAATCGCAAGACAGCTTTCCTTCCTCGATCGCTACCTCACACTCTGGATCTTTCTGGCCATGACCGTGGGGGTGCTGGGCGGCTACTTCGTGCCCCGAACCCGGGACTTCGTCAACGTATTCCAGGTGGGCACGACGAATATCCCGATCGCCATCGGCCTGATACTGATGATGTACCCGCCGCTGGCCAAGGTGAAATACGAGGAACTGGGGGACGTATTCCGGAACTATCGGATCCTTGGCTTGTCCCTGGTGCAGAACTGGATCGTCGGTCCCGTGCTGATGTTCGTCCTCGCGATCGTCTTCCTGCACAACTATCCCGAGTACATGGTCGGCCTGATCATGATCGGTCTGGCCCGCTGCATCGCCATGGTCATCGTCTGGAACGAATTGGCCAGGGGCGACACCGAATACGCCGCCGGCCTGGTGGCGTTCAACTCCGTGTTTCAGGTGTTGTTCTACTCCGTTTACGCCTGGATCTTCATCACCATCCTGCCGCCCCTGTTCGGTCTGAAAGGCGCGATGGTGCAGGTGACGATCGGCCAGATCGCCGAGAGCGTGTTCATCTATCTCGGCATCCCGTTTCTCGCCGGCATCATTACCCGCTTTGTGTTGATCAGGGCCCGGGGCAAGCAGTGGTACGAGCACCGGTTCATCCCCAGGATCAGCCCCATCACGCTGATCGCGCTGCTGTTCACGATTCTCGTCATGTTCAGCCTGAAGGGCGAACTCATTGTGAAGATCCCGCTCGATGTCGTGCGCGTCGCCATCCCGCTGCTGATCTACTTTGTCGTGATGTTCCTGGTAAGTTTCTGGATGGGCCACAGGATCGGCGCGGACTACGCGAAGACGGCCACGTTGTCTTTCACCGCAGCCAGCAACAACTTCGAGCTGGCCATCGCCGTGGCCGTCGCCGTGTTCGGAATCAACTCCGGTGCTGCCTTCGCGGCCGTCATCGGCCCCCTCGTCGAGGTGCCGGTGCTGATCGGCCTCGTGAACGTGGCGCTGTACTTCCAGAGACGGTACTTCCCGGGTGCAGAAGCCGGCGAGCCTGCGGAGGCGCCCTGCCGCACCTGAAGAGTCTGGTAACGGAGATACGCCATGAGTAACGGAGGTTCCTGCTGCGGCGGTGATTCGGTACGAGATGCGGTACGGAAAGGCTACGGCCGGATCGCGGAGCAGGGTACGCTCTCTGCCGGGACGGCCGGGGCCGGCTGCTGCGCGGCCTCATCTCCGGCCTGCTGCGGGTCGTCCTGGTCCCCGGCGGAGTTGGCCAGCCGGCTGGGCTATTCGCCGGAGCAACTTGCCGTCCTGCCCGACGGAGCCAACATGGGCCTGTCGTGCGGCAATCCGACCGCCATTGCCGCGCTTACGCCGGGCCAGGTGGTACTCGACCTCGGCAGCGGGGGCGGTTTCGACTGCTTTCTGGCCGGTCCGAAAGTGGGCCCGGCCGGCCGCGTCATCGGCGTGGACATGACGCCCGAGATGATTTCCAAGGCGCGGCGGAACCTCGCCCAGTACCGTGAGAGGACGGGCCTCGACAATGTCGAGTTCCGACTCGGCGAGATCGAGCACCTGCCTGTCGCCGACAACAACGTGGATGTGGTGATCAGCAATTGCGTCATCAACCTTTCGCCCGACAAGCCGCAGGTGTGGCGGGAGATCGCACGCGTCCTGAAGCCCGGCGGCAGGGTCGCGGTCTCCGACCTCGCCCTGCTCCGGCCGCTGCCGGAGGCCGTACGCAACATGGTTGAAGCGCTCGTGGGGTGTGTTGCCGGCGCCGTGCTGATCGGCGAGTACGAGGCCATGATCCGGGCGGCCGGTTTCGCACAAATCGAGGTCGCGCAAAAACCGGAGTACGTGGCAACGCTCGCCCGGTTTGAGGATCCCCTGTATCGCCGGATTGCCGAGGCCCTGCCCGCAGGCACTGCGCCCGGGGATTACATCACGAGTATCGACGTGACCGCCCGCAGGGCCGGCTGAGCGGCGCCGCGTGCCCGCAGCGGGTCAGCTTCCCGCGGCCGTTGCCGTCGCCGGCCGGCTTTCCGCGTCCGGCTCGACGGTCACGCTGCACGGGCAGCCCTCCGGCAGACCGTAACCGCCCTGCACCGCCACAAGCTCGCCCGGCGAGAGGCCGCGCGTGACTTGGACCCGCTCGCGCGTCTGCACTCCCAGGGCGACTTCGGTTTCGTATGCCTTGTTCTGCCGTATCACGGTGACGACCGGCGTCCCATCGCGGTCGGCAACCGCGGCCACCGGTATCACCAGGGCGTTCGGAACCGTCGGAAGCCACAGGCACACCTGACACGCCAACCCCGGCCGCAGATCGCCGTGCTCGTTGGCCACGGAAGCGAAGGCCTCCAGATTCCCCGTCTGCGGATCGGCCTGCTCCCCGAGACGTGTGACGGCGCCCCGGAACACGCGGTTCGGCAGCGCCGTGGCGCGAACGTCCACAGCCGCCCCCACCCGCACGTCGGCCAGATGGGCGGCGGGGATCTGGATGCGAGCAAAAAGCGTGGACAGATCCGCGACTTCGCCAAGCCGGCTCAGCGGTTCGACGTACATCCCCTGTCGGGCGGACAGTTCCGTAACCACGCCGTCGATGGGGCTCGTAAGACGATGGAATCGCAACGCGAGCTCGCTCGCCGCGAGGTCCGCCTCCGCCGCCGCCAGCTTCGCCTCCGCTTCGGCGATCTCCTCGGGACGGGTGCCGGCCTCCAGCAGCCGGAGCCGGGCATCCGCGGCGGCCGCATCGGCCTCGGCGGCCTGCGACTCCGACTTCAGCCGCTCGAACTGCACATCCGCAAGCTCCTGCTTCTCATGCAGCGCCGCCATTGCCTCGATCTTCCGCCGCATCGCACCGGCCATCGTCCGGGCCTTGCGAGCATCCTGACGCGCCGCCTCGATCTCCTCAGGCCGGGGCCCCTGCTTCAGACGGGCCAGAACGGCCCTGGCCTCTTCCACGGAGGCACGCGCCTTGGCCCGCTGGGCCTCGGCGCCGCGATCGTCGAGACAAAGGATCTCGTCCCCCTTGCGCACCGCCTGGGCCTCGACGACGGCCACGCTCTGCACCTGTCCGGCGACCTGCGTGGTCAGAACGACGACCCGCTCCGGTACGGCCACCAGCTCGCCGACGAGATCAATGGATGGTTGCAGGGGAGCCACCTTCGCGACGGCCGCACGGACGGCAACGGGCGTCACGGGGGGGTCTTCCCGACTCTGATCCGCCGGCTGATGCCTGCAACCCGCCAGCCCGCTCATCGTGACAATAAGCAGCGATGCCGGCACGCAGCGCCCGGCCCGCCGGAAGATCGAAGATGAATGGCCGTTCATTACAGACTCCACGGCGTTACGCCTGGGACATTGTATGGCCGGCTGCGGCCGGCACGCCCACACGGGCCGGCTGCGGCCGGCGCTTCCCGAATAGCTTCATGGCGACGTAGTAGAACACCGGCGTGGCCACGAGGGACAGCAGCAGCGAGATGCACAGCGCGCCGATCACGCCGACGGCCAGCGGCTGAAGCATCTGTGCGCCGGTTCCGACGCCCCACGCAAGCGGCAACAGACCCAGGAACGCGGTCATCGAGGTCATGAGCACCGGACGCAGACGCCGCCGCCCCGATTGCACCAGGGCCTCGGTCAGCGGCAGGCCGCGCTCCATGAGGTGGTCCACGAAGTCCAGCATGAGGATGCCGTTCTTGGCAACGATGCCGACCCCGATGATCGCCCCCAGAAAGGACACGATGTTGAACGATATCCCCGTGATCCACAGGGCGGCGATCACGCCGGACAACGCGAGAACCGCTCCGGCGACGATCGCCAGCGGTTGCAATACCGAGCGGAACTCCACGAGCAGGACCGCATAGACCAGCAGCACCGCCACCACCAGCACCATCGTCAGGTTGCGGAAGGATTCCTGCTGCTGCTGATAAAGCCCGCCGTATTCGATCGACGCGCCGGGCGGCAGCCGCAACGTCTCGGCCAAACGGGCCTTGATGGCGGCGACGCCGCTGCCCAGGTCGCGGCCGGCGAAGCGGGCCGAAACGGCCGTGCATTGACGCAGGTCCTCGCGCCGCATCTCCAGCAGCCCGGCCTCATGGCGCGCATCCGTAAGATCTCCGAGCGTCACGCGGGCCCCGGTCGTCGAACGGATCGGCAGCAGGCTGATGGCGGCCTCCCGGTCGCGGTCCCCGCGTGCGAGCAGCACGCGAATGCCGACGGTGCGGTCGCCCTGAAGCGCATAAGACGAGACGTTCCCGAGCAGGCCGGTCTCGATCGCGGCCCCGATCTGATCGACCGTCAACCCGGCGCGCGCCGCCTCCTCGTTGCGTACGCGAAAGCTCAACGAAGGCCCCGCCACGACCAGCCCGTCGTTCACGTCGACGACACCCGGGATCGCCTCGATCGTCTTTGCGATCTCGGCCGCCGTCCGTTTCACCCACTCCGTGTCCGTGGAAAAGATCTTGATCTCGATGGGTTTGGGCGACCAGGTCAGGTCGCCGATCAAATCGCTGAGCACGCCGGGGAACTCCGTGTGCAGCGCGGGCTCGGCCATGTTCACCTTTTCCCGAAGATCGTCAATGACCTCCTCGGTACTGCGCTTGCGGTCCGGCCTCAGCTTCACCAGGAAATCCCCGGTGTTCGGCTCGGCGATGGCCAGCGCCAGCCGGGCGCCCGTACGCCGGGAGAAGCTCTCCACCTCGGGCGTGTCGGCGAGGATCCGTTCCACGTGACGCAGCATCCGATCGGTTTCGGAGAGACTCGTGCCCGGACGCGAGAAATAATCCAGCACAAACGCCCCCTCGTCCTGTTTCGGAAGAAAGTCCGATTCCACCCGGAAGTACAGGACGATCCCCCCGGCGACCGCGAGGGCCATGACCGCGATGGAAACCCCGATGTGCCCAAGGGCCCGCCGCACCGTCCACTCGTACGCGGCGATCACCTTCTTCAGGACGGGCCCTCCCTGTTCGAGTTCGTCCTGCACGGGGCCGCGAGGGCGTCGAATCAACAATGCGGCAAGCGTCGGCGTCAGGGTCACCGCCAGCAGCAGCGAACCCAGCAGCGAGATCACCATCGTCAGGGCAAGGGCGCGGAAGAACACGCCCGGCACTCCGTCGAGATACGCCAGCGGAAGGAACACCACGACCGGCGTAAGCGTGCTGCCGACGAGCGGAAGGCCGACCTCGTGGATCGCCGCCCGCACGGCCTGCTGCGGGGGATGCCCCGCACGTATCTTCGCATGAATCGCCTCGACGACGACGATCGCATCGTCGATGACCAGCCCGACCGCCGCGGCAATACCGCCCAAGGTCATCAGGTTGAAGCTCATGCGAAAGATCCGCATGCCCACCAGCGTGATGAGGATGGTCACGGGAATCGCCAGGGCAGTCACGATGGTGGTGGCCGTATTCCGGAGGAACAGATACAGGACCACCATCGACAGCGCCAGCCCGAAGAAAATGCTCTCCCAGACGCTGCCGACCGCCTCGCGGACGAAGAGCGACTGATCGTAAAAGAACGCCATCCGCATGTCCGGCGGAAGGTCATGCTTCAACGCCCGCATCTCCTCCTTGAGCGCGGCGGCGATCGCCAGCGTGTTGCCGTCGGGCTGACTGCGGATGTTCAGCAGCACCGCGGCGACCCCGTCCGCCGTCACGATATTGAACTGCGGAGCGGCGCCGCGGCGAACCGCGGCGACGTCCCGGACCCGCACGGGCGAGGGCCCCGCCCATGCGATCACGATATTGCCGATCTCCTCCGGCGTGCTCACCCGGCCGTCCACGAGCGTCAGATAAAGCTGATGCTTCTCCTCGTGCAGGCCCGCCGCCGTGAACTTGTTCGTCCTGGCCAGGGCCTCGCTCACCTGGTCGAGGCGGAGATGATACGCCTCCAGCTTCGCCGGGTCGACGACCACGTGGTATTCCGGCTCACGCCCGCCGACCAGATCCACGCGCGCCACGCCCGGGATTCGCAGAAACCGGGGCTTGATCTGGTAGCGCGCGGTCTCCCACAGATCCGTGACGCTCCGCGTCCGGCTCGTCAGGCTGATGCCGATGATTGGAAATGCGGAGAACGTCAGGCGATGCACCGCGGTCTCGGCGGTTGCGGGCAGCGTGCCGCGAATCTGCGAAAGGCGGCTCAACACATACAGTTCCGCCTGGATCATGTCCGTGCGCCAAGTGAAGAACACGTTGACCTCCGCGGAGCCGCGGCCCGTCGAGGAACGGATGTTCACCGCGCCGGGAATGTCCTTCATGGCCTCTTCGACAGGCCGGGTGATCGTGGCCATCATCTCGTCGGCCGGCATGACCCCGTTGTCGATCAGGATGACGACGCGCGGAAAATCCGTCTGGGGGAACACGGACGACGGCATCATGTAGGCGCAGTACGCGCCGCCCAGGCACAGCACGATCGCCAGGAAAATGATGGCCTTGCGGTGCCGGACCACGAAGCCTTCGTCGGCAAGCCGGGGCACCTGTTCGCTCTCGATCGCCTTGTGCATCGCAGAATCCCGTCCGGTCCTTCGGGGCCGCCTCAGAAGAGGAACGCCGCCACCGCCTGTCTCGCAAAGTCGGCGAGGAACTGCTGCAGCGCCTGCACGGCGGCGTCCACGGAGGCCGCCGGATCGCCCGATGCCGCGACAGGCCCGCAACCCGCCAGCAGCAGGGCCGCCGCACCGCACACGCCCGCAAATCGCCCAACCGCCCGACACGCCCCTTTCATGGTTCGCCCGTGCCTTGCGCGGTCAACGCTGTCAGGATAAAGCATAGCCTCCTCCTGTTTCCGTGTCCCGCCCGAACCGCCCATACCGCAGCGCGAGCATCGGCAGAACGAGCAGATTCAAAAGAGTCGAAGTCGCCAGACCGCCGAGAATGACAATGGCCATCGGGCCTTCGATCTCGCGCCCGGCTTCGCCGCTGCCAACGGCAATGGGCAAAAGGCCCAGCGCCGTGACGAGAGCCGTCATCAGAATCGGCAGCAAACGTTCCGACGCACCTCGGATGACGGCAGGCAAACCCCATTGCTCGCCCTCTACGTTGACGAGATGATCGAAATGCGAAATCATCATGATCGAGTTACGGGTAGTAATGCCGAAGAGCGTCACGAAGCCGACCAGGGAGCCCACCGTCAGCCATCCGCCGGTGAAAAAAACCGCCAGGACACCGCCCGCCAGGGCAAACGGCAGATTACATAGGACAAGCAGCAGGTTTCGCACACTACCAAAAGCGATCCCCAGAAGCAACAGGATGCCGACTCCGGCCAGGGTTGAATGCAGCAGCAGTTGCCGCCGCGCCTGGGCCTGGGCCTCAGCGGCCCCCGCGAAAACGGGATACACGCCGGCAGGAAACCGGACCATCTCAAGAATGCGTCGTTTTGCTTCAGCGACGAACGAGGCCACATCGCGGCCACGGACATTGCACGTCACCGCCTGCCGTCGCTGCGCACCCTCATGCAGGATGGCGTAGCGACCCGTCGTGGCGCCGATGTCGGCGAGCTGGTTCAACGGCATCCTTAACCCCTGGGGATTCCGCAGCATCAGAGATCCTATGCTCTGTACGTCCCGGCGACCGGCGGGGTCGAGGATGACGGCGACATCGAATACCCGGTTCCCCTCATAGATCTGACCGACCACCGCCCCCTGAAAGGCGGTCTGGATGGCCTCCATCACCGGCACGGGGCGAAAACCAAACTGCTTCAGCCGGTCGGCGCGCAGCCGTAGGACGACCTCGGGCGTCCCCGGCGGCGACTCGACCTGAACGTCGACCGCCCCTTCGATCCCGGAGATCACCCGAGCCACCTCTCGGGCCTTCCCATCAATGGCATCGAGATCGTCCCCAAAGATCTTGACCGCGACCTCGGCGGTCACGCCGGAAACGGTCTCTTCGATCCGTTCGGTCAGGAACGGCTTGATGGCGAAGTACACGCCGGGAAACTTCGCCACCGCGTCACGGACCTCCGTCTGAACGGCTTCGGCTTCCTCCCCGTGCAGAGGAACGAGTTCCGTCGCGAACTCGCTGTAGTGCGTGCCCCAAGTATCGTCCGATTGCTCCGCACGACCGACTTGCTGGGAGACGGCATGAATGTGCGGGTTTTTCAAAAGCTCCCGCGCGACCTGATTGCCCAGCCGGAGCGATTCCTCGATGGAGGTCCCGGGCACGGCGGACATGTGGATGATGAATCGCCCCTCACGCAGCTCCGGCAGAAAGGCACCGCCGAAGCCGGGCAGCGCCGCCAACGACGCCGCACAGAGAACCACGGCGCCCGCAATGACCCGGTTCGGCCGGCGGCTGATTCCTTCGAGAAGCCTGCGGTACCGATCCCTGAGCCTGGCGGAGAGCCAGGGCTCGCGCGGGGCGCGCCGCACCTTGCCGAGCAGGACGAGGGACAAAGCGGGCGTCAGCGTCAACGCGACGCCGAGCGAGGCCAGGACGGCCAGAATGTAGGCGATGCCCAGCGGCGCGAACAGCCGCCCCTGAATGCCGGACATCGTGAGCACCGGCAGGAACACGAGGGCCACGACGAATGTGGCGTACACCACCGCCTTCCGCACCTCGAGCGAGGCGTTCAACACGACACGGAAGGCCGACGCGGGCGTCCTCATCGAGCGGTTCTCCCGCAGCCGACGAAAGATATTCTCCACATCGATGATGGCATCATCGACAACTTCGCCGATGGCGATCGCCAGCCCTCCGAGCGTCAGCGTGTTCAGCGTAACGTCGAACCAGTTGAGGATGACCACGGCGATCAACAGGGACAGAGGAATCGCAGTGAGCGAGATGAAAGCCGTTCGCACGTTGAACAGGAACAGGAACAGGACGACCGCCACGAGGATGCCGCCGACGAGCATGGACTGTGTGACGTTGCGCATCGCCGTTTCAATGAAGCTGGCGGGCCGAAAGAGGTCGGACCGCACGGTGATGTTCTCGGCATCAAAAACGGGCTTCATCTCTGCCAGCGCACGCTCGGCGGCCTCCGTCACCTCTTTCGTGTTGGCCCCGTACTGACTCGACAGCACCAGCAACACCCCGGGCTCGCCGTTGATCGAGGCGTCGCCGAACTTCGGCTCCGGCCCCTCCGCCACCCGCGCAACGTCCCGCAGCCGTACCGACATGCCGTCGCCGGAAGCAAGCACGACCTCTCCAAGCGCCTCCGGCCCGAGGGACTGGCCCTCCGTCCGAAGCACAATGCGTTGGTTCTGGTTGTCCAGAAACCCCGCGCCCCGAACCCCGGTGGCTTCCCGTGCAGCCGTCAACACATCGTCGATGGCCAGGCCGTAAGCCATCAACCCATCCGGCTTGACCTCCACCTGAAGCTGCCGCACCTCCCCGCCGAATACCACGACCTTGGCAATCCCCGGTACTCCGAGCAAACGCGGCCGGAGCGTCCAGTCCGCAAAGCTGCGCAGCTCCATCAGGGAACGCTTCGCCGACGTCAGACCTACATAAAGGACCGTGCTGGTGGCCGAGGTCAACGGCGCCATCGTGGGCGGCCGAACACCCAGCGGCATCCGGCCGGCCGCATCGACCAGGCGCTCCGCAACCGTCTGGCGGGCGTCGAGCACTCTTGTCCCTTCCGCGAAGATCGCCGTCACGACAGACAGACCTTGTATGGATTGGGAGCGGACGGATTCCAGATTGCCGACGCCGTTGACCGCGTTCTCGATCGGCCGGGTAACGAGTTGCTCGACTTCCTCCGGCGAAAGACCCGGCGCCTCGGTCTGGATGACCACCTGCGGCGGCGCGAACTCGGGGAAAACGTCCCGCTTGGCGTACGCCGCGACATAGACGCCGTAACCCGCGGCGACGCACGACAGGGCGATCACTACGCCCGGATGCTGGATCGAAAACCCGACAATGCGGCGGAACAAACGCGCCTCCACGCCGTGCGGCAACCGGAACGCAGCCGGCCTGCAGCATCCGCTCCTCGGTGGACCTGCCGCCGGTGTCAGTCCTTCCGCTCTGCCTCCTCTCCGATCTGGATCTGCGACTTCAACTCTTCGGACAAGAGTGTCTGTGCGCCGGAAACGACGACCTGGTTCCCAGGCGCCAACCCGGCACTCACGAACCAGCCGTCGCCTGCCGGCCGGGTTGTCGCGATCATTTGGCGGGAGAACTGCTCCTCCGAGATTCGCACGTAGACCCAATCCCGCCCGGCGAGCTGCACCACGGCGGCACGCGGAACGACGACTCCCTTCTCCGGTTCGCCGGGCAGTGCGATGTAAGCGGTGACGGCCAGCCCCGGCCGAAGGTGCAGTCCCTCGCAAGCAACTTGAAAAACGAACGCCTGTCCTTGTGTCTTCGGATCGACGGCTGGTCCGGTCATAACACGCCGGCCATGCAACGGACGGTCCGCGTAGCCAAGCGGCACGATCCGTGCGCCGCTTGCGGGTCCCTGAATCGTCTGCCCGGCGGGAATGTCCACGCGGGCAAGCAGCCTGTCGAACCGGGCCACCCGCAGGATGGCTTGGCCGCTCTCGATCGCTTCTCCCGGTTTCGCGAGTATGTCAATTACCTCCCCCTCGCTCGCCGCGGTCAGCAGGATCGGCCCGGCCTGCCCTGCCGGCGCCTCGGTGGCCGCCAGCGACTCCTCGATCAGACGGACGGTCTCGGTCGCAGCCTTCCATCTGGCCTCCTGCACCTTGACATCCGCCTCACTCGCTTGGAGAACCTTGTCCGCGACATTCTTGCCCTCTGCGTTGAGTCGCTTGTAGCGCTCATAGCTCGCACGCGCCGCTTCAAGCAATGCACCGGCGGCGCTTGCGTCCGCCTGCGCCGTCAGCCGCCGCGCCGCCAGATCGACGCGGTCCACAGGCGACAGACGCGGGTCGATCGCCCCGATCACCCGACCTTGCTGAAGCCTGTCGCCCAGGCGCGGCCACGCATCCGCCGCCGGCCGCCGGAGCGTACCCGCCACAGGCGCACGAAGCGTAAAAGACTCCGCCGGGTCTTCCTCCAGCCTGCCGTATGCGACAACCTCCGGGTTCAGCGCAACGCCCGCCAGCGGCTGCGCTTTCAGGCCAATCCGGACCTGAGTCTCCCGATCGAGGGTGAGGACAATATCCCCGCCTGCGCGCGATACCCTCGGCGGCTCCTTCACGGGCAGGTCGCGCAGACGCTCTCTGGCCAATTCCTCGCGGCTTTCGATGAAGGCCCACGCCAGCAGGACGCCGACGCCCGCCAGGGCGGCCACGCCCATCGCCCACTTCAGAAGCTTCATGGTTGGCCCGCGCCTCTTGATGACCGCGTTGTCGGCCTTGTGGCAGCCCGTGTCGCGACGATCGGCAACCGGCCGCCGACGGCACGCTCCAGCTCCGCCACCCCGACGGCATAATCACGCATCACGCTCAGGTACGCCTGCCGCTGAGCGATCAGCGATTTCTGCGCGTCGATCAGGACGAGGATGTCCTTCTCCCCTGCCCGGTATGTCCGTCGGGCCGACTCCACGTTCGCGTTGGCCAGCGGCAGGGCCTGCTCGCGATAGAAACGCACCTGCTCCTCCGCAATGCGCACGGCGATCATCGCATCCTGCACCTGCCGTGCCACCGCATCCAGCAGGGTCTCGTACTCTTTGCGCTGCTGCTCCGCCCGGAACCGGGCCTTGGCAATCTGCGCCTCATTCCGGTCCCACACCGGCAACGTCACCTGAAGCGACGGACCGAGCAGCGAATCGACAATCGCCCGGCGATCCGCGTCCCGCTGCGCCTTGGATTGTATGCTGGGGGCGGTCAGCTTCCCGGCGGCGACGGAGTCCCTCGCCGTGTCGGCCCATATCTTCCGCCCCGGCAGCGCCTTGCGATCCGGCCGTTCCCACTCCACCCCCGCCGCGATACTCGGAAGGATCTTGAGATACTGTTGCCGTAATTCCTCTTCCGCCGCCCGCACCCGCAGCGCGGCGGCGCGGGCATCCAGCCGCTCGGTCATCGCGAAAACCAGCATGGCCCGCTCATCCTGCGGCGGCAGAACCGCCGCCGGCAACTCATCCCGCAATACCCACGGGCTCTCCCATCGGCTCACGCCCAGAAGGTTCGCAAGGGCCGTTTCCGCGAGGCGACGCTGCCGCTGAATGTCGGTCCGTTGCAGCCGCGTCTCCTGAAGGTTCGTGCGCACAAGGTTGACATCGAGCTGCCCGGTCTCGCCGGCGGCGAACCGGTCCTCCGCCGCCTTCAAGGACATCTCCACCAGGGCCACGTTCTCGTTCGCGATCTCCTCCGCCTGCTGCAATGCCAGGAGCCGGTAACTCTGAGCCTTCACCTCCGCCGTCAGGTCCACCGCCTGCTGAACCACGCGCAATACGACCTGCTCCAGTTGCGCCTCGGCGATCTTCCGGCGAACCGGAATCTGCCAGAGGTCAACAAGTTCCTGCCCGAAGCCCATCGTCAGTTTCGCCCTTCCGCCGGCCTCGGCAAACTGCGGCAGCAGCGAAAACGAGGGGTTGGTCAGCAACCCGGACTGGACCAGGTCGGCCCGTGAGGCCCCGATCTCCTGAAACGCCGATTGCAGCGCGGGATTGTTCAGCAATGCGATGCGCACGGCCCTGTCGGTCGTCAGCCCCTCGGCCAGAAGCGCCGCGGCTTTTTCCGCCACCTGCGCGTCCGCCGAAGGGTCGTACGACTCGCGGTTGCCGGTGCGCTCGGCAATGAGCTGCGATGCCCGCCCGCAATCCGCCTTCGGATCGACCGTCGTGCAACCGACGGCGACGAGCAGCCCAAGGAACGCACAACCGCCGATCCCTGCACGGAATACGAAGTTCCTGATGAGCATAAGCATACGCACCCGCGAGCTTCAGACTCGCAGCCATCCGCCGGCGGCCCGCCACAACAAAAAACCCCATCCGGGGCTTGTTGCACGGCAGGACAGGCTCGGTTCGACCGGCGCTACACCGATCCTGGCCCGGCGCGACTTCGGCAGGAGTCATTTGGCTTTCGCGGCCGCCGAGCATCCGACTGCGGCGCCGGTCGAATCCTACCCTTCTGCATGCTCTGCGGCAAGCCCGCCGGCCCGCCTGCGGCCGAACCTCACTCACGACGCCGCCGGCCCGCTGCCGGGTTGCAGGCCCTGGCGCAACATCAAAATCGTACCCGCAAGCATGACGGCCACGGCACTTCCGAACGCCACGACAGGGCCGGCAAACGCCCAGAGCCACCCCACGACGAGGCTGCTGAACAGATCGCCCACACCCGTAACCACCGCCAACGCGCCGAAGCCCGTACCGCGGATACCGGCGGGCAGAAGTTCCGCCGCAACGGCATCCTCAACGGCCTCATACAGACCGACGCCGGTACCGCCCAGCGCGAACATGATCGCCAGGCCGACATAGCTCCTGACGCCCGCGAGCATGCAGAGTGCGGCGATCGCGGCCGCGGTGTACCCGGCAACCAGAAGCAGCCGCTTGTTCGCACGGTCCGCTGTCCAGCCGCCCAGATACGACCACGAGGCATACAGCACATTGTGCAGGGTGTAGCCGGCGACCGAGAGCGTCGCCGCCCGCGCAGGGCCGATCGCAGGCGAAAGGACCGTCACCGCGTACAGAATGTAGAAGGTGTCCGCGAAATCGCCGAGACCGAACAGGCCCACCGCGCCGAGGAACTTCTTGAACGGGGCGTCGAAGCCGCCGAAGCTTTTCATAAAGGGCATGCGGACCGGCGTGCGGTTCGTCCGTTCGCGTACCAGCAACGCGATGGCGAACACCGCCAGGGTCGCGGGGATGGTCGAGAGAAGGATCAGGTGTCGATGGGTCAGACCGGCACGCAACAGGACCAACACGACCACCGGCGCCACGATGGCCCCGGTCGTATCCATCGCCCGCTCGAACCCGAAGGCCCGGCCGTAGGTCTCCGGCCGAACCGCATCCGCGAGCAGGGCCTTTCGGGCCGGCGTCCGCAACCCCCGTGAAAACCATGCCAGCACTCGCCCGCCGAGCACAACGAACCAATTGCCCGCCGCCGCCATAACGACCGGCGAAAGGGCCATCAGCCCGTATCCGCCCGCGCAAAGGACTTTGCGCCGACGCAATCGGTCCGCCAGCCAGCCACCGTAGAGCTTCGCGATACTCGAAAAACCGTCCGCAAACCCCTCGATCGTTCCCAGCGCGCCCGCGGCCGCCCCCATGGACGCCAGAAAGGCGGGCAGCACGGCCGTCACCGTCTCATGGCTCATGTCGCTGAACAGCGACGCCATGCCGATGCCGAATACCGTCGGCGTGAGCCAGCGAACCGGCCCCCGCAGCTCCGGTGCGCGTAGCCGCTCCGGCACTCCGTGCGGTTCCGGAGACGGCGGCGCGACCTTCCCGGATCCGCCGCCCGTCGCCAGGGGATCGCGGGCATCCCGCATGCTACTCGTCCCCTTTCGCCGGTGCCGCCTTGCCCGCACCGGCATCGAACGGCGGCGAGGCCGTCGGATCCTTCGCGATGGCCGCCCGCCACTCTTCGTGCATCTTCAGAAGCCGGTCGCCGAGATCGCGGTTCGCCGCGTACAGGTTCTTCCGTTCGCCGGGATCCTCCACGGTATTGGAGAGGAACATGTAATCAGGGCTACCGGCCTTCGCGCGGTTCTGGCGGCCCTCGTCCATGTTGATCAGGCCGTTGCACACCAGCTTCCACGGTCCCTGGCGCACGCCGTGCTGGTTGTCCCATTCGAAAAAGAGCACGTCATGGCCGCTCTTGCCCGGGTCCTTCAGCAGCGGCATCCAACTGATCCCGTCGATGACCCGGTCCTTGGGCGGCTCGGCCCCGACGGCGTCCACGATCGTCGAGAAGACGTCCATCCCGATCGTCAGTTGGTCGCGCGTCTCGCCGGCGGGGACTTTCCCCGGCCAGACGACGATCGCCGGCACGTGGTCCCCGCCGTCGAACAGGCTCCGCTTGTACTCGCGGTACGGCGTATTGCGTCCGCCACCCTCGCCCCGTTTCGACTTGTTCGGCGCGCCGTTGTCGCTCGCGAAGAATACGAGCGTATCGTCCGCCAGTTTGCGCTCGCGCAGCCGCTGCATGATCTGGCCGATCGAATCGTCCATCATCGTCACCAGGGCCGCCTGGAACTGCCTCAGGCGCGGCAGATTCCGGTACATCTCGATGAACCGGGCCTTGGCAACCATCGGATAGTGCGGCTGGTTGTACGCCACGTAGATCAGAAACGGCGAGTCCCGGTGCGAGTCGATGAACTGGAGCGTCTCGCGGGTCACAATGTCGCACAGATGCTCGCCGTCAATGAAGATCTCCTCGCGATTCCGATACAGATCGTGGAACCAGGGCTCGCTCGCGTAGTACATATGCGAGAAGGAATCGAGGCAACTGGAGTGGTGCCCCACGAACAGGTCGAACCCCTGTGCGTTCGGCACGGTGTCGGCCGTCGATCCAAGGTGCCACTTTCCGAAGACGGCCGTCGCGTATCCCCGGGCCTTGGCGATCTCGGCGAACGTGATCTCCCGCCCGGGCATCCCCGGCGAGTCCGCGTCGCTCGACACGTTCTTCGCGGCGGACATGCCGCAGCGGATCGGATACCGCCCGGTCA
>Ga0123519_10007912_pt1 | contig 16355 bp, 12 predicted proteins | sample YelNatPaOPRAMG02_FD_87396 | JGI IMG/M metagenome (GOLD analysis project Ga0123519, IMG submission 87396) | Hot spring microbial communities from Yellowstone National Park - Yellowstone National Park OP-RAMG-02 (version 2) | ecosystem: Environmental > Aquatic > Thermal springs > Hot (42-90C) ...
GAGGGTGGATAGCCGCATCCTGGTCATTGCAGTCGGTATTGTCAACCACATAGCCTGGGGGCGCAGAAAGAGCAGTTACGGCCTGAGCAGGATTGCCGAAGCCATCACCGTCAGCGTCCCGATAGTAACTGGATAGCCCTGAGTCAAACTTTTCCACCTTGACCGTGTAAGACAGCGGCTTGCGCTGCGGCTCAAAATTTATCCGCAAGGTTTTAGCCGCGTTAGGCAGCAGGCTTTGGCCGGCGTTCAGCACATAGAACCAGGGGCTTTGTCCTTCAAAGCCATTAGGCCCCGGCCCTGGAATTGACGACACCGGAATGGTTGAGCTGACAATAAGAACCCGGACCGGACCAACAAGGCTCGTTCCCGAAATATTGGTTATCTTAAGGTAGGAAAAAAAGACCCGGCTCTGCCGATCAAAAGACGCCCGGCTAACCTCGACCTTAACCTGGCCAGAAAGGTCAACCCAGGCCGCTTCGGCAGCAGTAAAAGATACAGCAGTAAAAGATGCCGATATTCCGGCAAACACTCCAAACAAAACCAATAAGATACAGCCGAAAAACCATATCTTTTTCCTCATCTCCCTAACCTCCTCAATTATCTCCTTGCTATCCTTGCTCGTATCTTGCTATCCTTGCTTTGCTAGTCAAGCCTTAATGAGGCTGTCTGAAAAATCACTCAAGGCTGTCTGAAAAATCATATTTGGCTCTTGACCTGATAAGAAATGCCCCCATAAGGAAAATAAGAAGCAGAAACATGCAGATCAGGCCGGGCCAGCTTGAGGCAGGGACCGCCACCGGCACACTGGTCAGGGAGACATTGTCGAGGACAAGATATGATGGGGTAGAGGAATAGTCTGACATGGTGGCAAACTCTAAACTCAGCGTATCGAGGGCAAGATGCAGGGGGTTTTTATTTACTAGGTCGGTTATGTTTATCTTCTCTATGTTTTTTAAGCTATAAGTTCCGCTATCAATGATGTAGCCCAAATTGCCGTCCGGGCCGTAGCAGTTAGCGCCTGATGGGTCTCTGAAATAGACCTGAAAATAGTCCTGGTTCGTGGTAGAGCCACTGGTCAGGAAATCCTGGTCATAAAATCTCCAGGTAAAGTTCAAAAAGAAGAGAGATTTTGGATCGGGCCTCAAGCCAAGATGATCATGAAATAGATAATTCATCGAATAATTTGCCCCATCCGCTTCGATCTTGGCTGCCTGGCCTGAAGGAGCGATCGGGCTTGGAACAAGCTCAAATTCCGGGGCGCTAAGGCCGAGGCGAGGAGATGAAAGCGATGGGTCATCACTCATCCCCTGCCATTCACCCCAGCCGCTCTCAAAATCTCCATTGACTATGCTCGGCGCCGCACTCTGGGCCAATGAAGCTCCAATCCGAAAGGCGGTTAATAATAAACCGCAAGCTACTGATAAAATTACCCAATAGGTTAAAAATACCCAACAGTTCCTTTTCCTCTTTCCCATCTGTTTGTCCTCCTTCATGATTGTACTACTTATCCTTGATTCTTGATTCTTGAAGTTCTGCAAAGGCGTAAAATTGCCCTGCTTTTTCTTTGCGCCTTTATGCCTTTTAATTTAATTTTTTCATTCAGGAGTTGAGTTTTTAAGTAGATATAAGTAGATATAAATAATATAAAAATATAATTATATATAATTAATATAAATAATATATTAATATATTTATAATTTGAAAATATTTATTTGGGAAAATTGTTTTGGTGATACTGAATTGTCTAACTAATAACTGTATTTATCCCCATAATCATGATTATGAGAAATACTGAATTATGAGAAATACTGACCATAAAACCATACCAGTTAGGAAAACATCTCCGACTGGATTAATTTATATTTGAATTAATTTTAATATTAATATAACATTGTCAGAATAATTTTATCAAGAATGATTAAAAAAATAATATAATTTTGAACAGTTTTATGCTATTTTTTTGGTCGCTAAATATATTCCCAAGTGGGAGACTGTCGCCTCTTTCTATTTTTTATCTCTTTAAATATCTATTTTTATCCCCTCCCATATCCCCGTTATTGGTGTATTTTCGCCTCTTCTGCTCTCTCTGAATTGCCGGGCTAGTAATTTTCTACACTTTTGCAGAAATTTATTAACGCCTTGAAATCCTTGAAAATTATCTCTAATAGCCAATCCATTAAAATCAAGGATTTGGAGAAAAAGTGCAAAAGCATAGTAATTTTTTAAACCGATTTATGTGCCGATGCAGCTTGCGCATTTTATTAGCGAAAAGACCATTAAATCAAAGGCCAGTAAATTTTTCACCAAGAGATTTTCATATCCTTCGCTCTATCCTTCCTTTTAGCAAAATTGTCCGATGCATCTGATGCGATCAGATCAGACTATATTTAAGGATATAAAAGAGATTCAAGGACATGAAGGAGCTCTCGAGGCTCTATGTAAGGAGGAAGGGGAATCAATGCCAAAGATGAAAACCAAGCATGCTTTCATGAAGCAGTTGCTTGCTGATGGAGTAAAGTATATTTTCGGAAATCCGGGCACGCTAGAGGAGGGATTTCTGGATGCGCTGTCTGATTTTCCTGAGCTCACCTATATTTTAGGGCTACAGGAGTCGGCTGTTGTCGGCATGGCCCTTGGCTATGCCCGAGCAGCTAGAAAGCCAGCTATGGTGCAATTGCACACTATGGTTGGGCTCGGCAATGCTATGGCTATGCTGTATGAGGCGAGGCGAGCTAGCCTACCTGTTGTGGTTTACGCTGGTGAGGGGCCGACAAGATTTGCTTCTTTCGATGGATTTTTTGCCGCAGATCTGACCGAGGCAGCCAGGCCAGTGACTAAATGGGCTTATCGGATCATGCCACAAGAAGATGCCCTGAAAGTGCTGCGAAGAGCCTTCAAAGTGGCCGCAACCCCTCCCCAGGGTCCGGTATTTCTAGCTATTCCTATGGATGTTTTAGAGCAGGAGATCGAGGCTGAAATTCATCTCACTAGCTGCCCGCACTGGCAGACAACCCCACTGCCTGAGGATGTGGCCAGAATCGTTCAGGGGCTGATGGAGGCTGAAAATCCCATCATTTTGATCGGTGATCAGATTCAACTTTGCGCCGCGCAAGAAGTGGTAAGGAAATTGGCTGATCGGCTCGGCTGTCCTGTCTATGGAGTGGATTTTACCTATCAGGGAGGCGCCTACTACCGTGATCCTCTATTTATGGGAAGCTTGAATTTCTCATTCGGCAAGTACAATCATCCTATCACTACCCAAGCAGATGTAGTCTTGGCTGTCGGCACGCCTCTTTTCCCTGAGATGTTTCCTGATGAAGGCCCCTACTTTCGCCCCGGAGCAAGGCTTTTCCAAGTGGACCTAAATCCTTGGGAAATTGCCAAAAACTTTCCGGTCGAGGTCGGCATTGTGGCTGATCCAAAGTCTACCCTCCAGGCTATCTTAACCAGTATGGAACTGCACCCTGAGCCGGAATTTCAGAAAAAAGCAGCCAAAAGAAAAGATTTCTGGCAGAACAAAAAGAGGAAGGAGTGGGAGGCGGTGCAGATAAAATATGATCACCTGCGCCATATACATCCTCTTCATCCCTCACTGATGATGAAAACAGTGGCTGAGATGCTGCCTGAAAACGCTATTGTCTATGATGAGTCGATTACGGCTTCTGCTCCCCTCATTCACTATCTGGCCGAGGCTGCACCGATAAACTACTTCAGCAGTCATGGCAGGTGTCTGGGAGTTGGTTTGAGTGGTGCGATAGGTGCCAAGCTTGCTTTTCCCCATCAGCCGCTCATAGCCCTATCAGGCGACGGAGCAGCCCTTTATGTAATTCAGACCCTGTGGACCGCAGCCCGCTATCATCTCCATATAGTCTTTCTAATCTGCAATAACCGAAGCTACCGGATTCTGAAGCTCAACATGCTGGAATATTGGGCTGAAGCAGGAGAGGAGCTTGGCCAGCTTCAGCATTATGACCTCGACTCTCCCCCTATTCGGTTCGATGAGCTGGCCAGGGGATTTGGCCTAAAATCAGCCTGGTTGGTGGATGATCCTGACTCTCTGAGAAATGCCCTGCAAAAGTCTCTGGCTGACACCAGCGGACCGCACCTCATTGATGTCCAGATCGAAGGCGGGGTATCTGAAGAGATTCAGTCAATCATGGGGAAAACCGTGGCTGGCAGATGATTGGGGATGATTTTTAAGGATGCTAAGTGAGGAGGATGAATATAAGTGCACAACCATAAGGGCTTATAACTTGACAAAATGACGACGTAGCCTGGCTAGAATGATATAACTCCTAGAATGATATAACTCATTATGGTTGATCGCTTAGTGGTTCTTTGGCTAAGTGCGTAACACAGGTTGCGCAGCGGATCAATTACGCTATCAATTGTAGCGTGCTGACCTCGGGGGGTGTAGCGTGCGGACCTTGGGGACCCCGCCCAGCTTGTGCACTTTATTAGCGAAACTTAGCTTTTCGCTAAGTAACTATACATTAACGATAACCTTTTAAAAGCCAAAACCTTAATATTGGCCTTTAGTTAGTGATTCTGTACTTAGCGAGAAAACCACTTAGAGTGATTTAGACTGGTAATGATGAGGAGGTAGGGTAAGATACTATGATACCATACACGATACCATGTAAGAGAAAAAAGAGATGGACAATAGCAGCAGCTGCTTTTGGCTTAATCCTTGCGCTATTATCCATACTGCCATATCTGCCGACTGCTGTGGCCAAACCTTCTCTTGAGAAACCGCAAGGGCCAGACCCAGTGAAGGCAGCCTCAGCGGGATGGCAACTTACCGAGGCCAGGGTGATATGCCGCGGCCAGACCGTATCGCTCAAAGATGGAACCTTGAGCGGTGGCTATGTAGTCGAAGCCACAGCTACCCCAATCGGAAATTGCACCCTGCCGGCGGGGAGGGGCAGATTTCAGATGACGATAACCTCCTTCCTCCCCAGCCAAAGTGCAACTAGCCCGAGAGCGGGATATTGGCAGGTTCGGGGCAGATGGTCAATCACCAGCTACATGGCCGCCAAAATAGGCAAGCTGAAAAACTGCTCCCCAGCCATAGCCAGGGGGGTTCTTTTTGCCGAACTACCCTTTAATCCAGCCACAGCTCAAGGCACCATCACTGCCCTGCTCAACCTGGTGATGACACCCGATGGCGGCCGAAGATCTGCCCAGGTCAAGGGAAGATTCTGCGGCAATGAGAGATTCGAGGGGACAATCTTTCTTGAGCCGCATGGAAATTGATTCGCTCATGTCCTCATTACTCTTATTGCTTGCAGCCTAGGTTTTTGCTTGCAGCCTAGGCTTTCTTGTGCTAATCTAGCTTTACCAAAGCTATTGAAGAGCCCTAAGCTATTGATCGCCCTAACCAGTTCATTGGTAACTCAATATGCCAGATAGCCAGGAAAAATCAGATCATCGCGGAAAAATATTCATCCTTGACACTAACGTCATTCTTCACGACAGCACCTGTATTTACCAGTTTCAGGAACATGACATTGTCATTCCAATCACGGTCTTGGAGGAGCTTGACCAATTCAAGAAGGGGAATGAAACCCTAAACTATCATGCCCGAGAGTTTGTCCGGGCCCTTGATTCGCTCAGCGGTGACGGCCTGTTTAACGGCGGGGTTAGGATCGGCCAGAACCGGGGCAGGATCTTCCTCAGACTGGAACAAGAATTCCATCCTGACCTAGCCTTCAATTTCTCCGACCGTAATCCTGACCATCATATTTTGAATACCGCTTACCATGTGGCCAAAGAGAATCCCTCAAAGCAGGTCATTCTGGTGTCAAAAGATGTAAACCTGCGGATGAAAGCCAAATCAGTTGGCCTGCTGGCTCAGGACTACCGCACCGATCATGTAAAGGATATCTCCTCACTCTACACTGGACATAGAACCTTAGAAGATGTTCCCGAAGAGCTGATAGATCAGATCCATACTGCCCCATTTGAGCTAGATCCCACTAGGCTAACCCTTGATAAGCCGCTGATAAACAACGAATTTCTCATCTTACGCAGCGGAAAGAAATCCGCCCTTGGCACCTATGATCCGATAGCCCAGATCATCAAACGGGTAGATAAGGTTTCCGCCTATGGGATCAGCCCACGCAATGCCGAACAAACCTTTGCCCTCAATGTCCTGATGAACACCGAGCTTCAGCTAGTCAGCGTCTCAGGCAAGGCTGGAACCGGAAAGACCCTTCTTGCCCTGGCTGCTGCCCTGGAGAAAAAAAGATTCTACCAGCGCATCTTTTTGGCTAGGCCGATTATTCCCCTAAGCAACCGTGATATTGGCTATCTGCCCGGCGATATTCACTCCAAGCTCGACCCATATATGCAGCCCCTCTACGATAATCTTGGGGTAATTCAAAATCAGTTTCCTGAGTCGGACCACAAGCATAGCCAGATCAAAGAGCTCCTAGAAAATGAGAAGCTGGTCATCTCGCCCCTGGCTTATATTCGGGGCCGTAGCCTGGTGAAAATCTACTTCATCGTGGATGAGGCCCAAAATCTTACCCCCCATGAAATCAAAACCATCATTACCCGGGCTGGTGAAGGCACAAAAATCGTGTTCACAGGTGATATCTTCCAAATCGACCATCCCTACCTCAATACCCAATCCAATGGCTTGAGCCATCTGATTGAGAAGATGCAGGGCCAGAGAATCTACGCCCATATCAACCTTGAAAAAGGGGAGCGGTCAGAATTGGCCGAGCTAGCCAGTAACCTGTTATAGAAAACCAGCACAGGCCTCCATAAAGTAAAATCCATAAAGTAAAAGTCTACCTCTTTGCAGAAATCTTTTAACGCTTTGAAATCCTTGAAAGTTACCTCTAATAGCAAATCCAGTAAAATCAAGAGCTCGGAGAAAAAGTGCAAAACCATAGTAAAAGTAAGAGCTCTAAATAAGATCTCTTCGATAAGTAAGATCTCTTAGATAGGCCACTACGCCTCATTCCAAAGTAGCCGCAATCGTGCTCATAAGCCGAAAAAGAATACTCAAAAAGGGATAACACAAAAAGTTCTTCACTTTAGGAAGACTATTTTAAAGACCTAAGTGGTCTTTTCGCTAAGTACGTAACACAAGTACACACAAGAATATTTTTTGACGGAGGCGATGTAAGAGCGTGGAGCCTGCCGCGAAGCTTGTCGGAGGGAAATCTCAGTCTGAGGGAAAGATCGGCTCGGTGATGGTCGTAGGGGCAGGAATTGCTGGAATTCAGGCTTCGCTCGATCTGGCCGACTCAGGCTACTTTGTTTATCTGGTTGAGAAATCTTCAGCTCTTGGCGGCACCATGCCGATGCTGGACAAGACCTTTCCTACGCATGACTGCTCGCTGTGCATCCTCTCTCCCAAGCTGGTTGAGTGCGGACGCCATCCAAATATCAGGATCTTTACCGGAGCCGAGCTGGTTGATATCCAGGGTGAGGCGGGAAATTTCAGGCTTACCTTGCGCTGTCAGCCAAGGTTTGTTGATCCGACAAGGTGTAAAAACTGCGGGCAATGTGCTGCGGTCTGCCCTGTGCGGGTGCCAGATGAGTTCAACCAGGGGCTTGATTTTCGACCTGCCATCTACAAGCCCTATCCGCAGGCATTCCCTGACTCTTATACCATTGACCCAAAAAGATGCAAGCGGTGCCGTGCCTGTGAGAAAATCTGTCCAAGCGGGGCCATTGATCTTGACCAGAAAGTGAAGGTCGTTACCTTGTCTGCTGGCGCGGTTATCTTTGCTTGCGGATTTGAGCAGATTGACCCAAGAGAGCTCATCTCCTATGGCTATGGCCGATTTGCCAATGTGCTCACCAGTCTTGAAGTTGAGCGTCTGCTAAGTGCTGGTGGCCCAAGCGGGGGGAATCTGCTCAGACCATCCGATAAGCGAAAGCCAGCCAAGATAGCCTGGATTCAATGCGCTGGATCGCGCACTCCGGCTGCTGGCCGCGGCTGGTGTTCTTCGGTTTGCTGCCGTAGCGCTATTAAGCAGGCCATTTTGGCCAAAGAGCAAGCGGCAGCAAAGCTGGCTGAGCTTGATGCAGCTATATTTTATCTGGATATTCGAGCATACAGCAAAGGGCTTGAGCAATACTATACCAAAGCCCGCGATCTCTACGGAGTAAGGTTTATCAGATCAAGGATTTCCGAGCTAATCGAGCTTCAAGATGGGAGAAAAAATCTCCTGATTCGCTACCTGTGCCCAGAAGGGGGGCTTGGGGCTGAGGTGTTTGATCTAGTTGTACTATCGCTAGGCTTCAGGCCGCCAGCCAAGGCCGTAGAGCTTGCTCAAAGGCTTGGAATTGAGATCAACCCTTATGGCTTTGCCGAGCCCACCCCTCTGTCTGGGGTTGAGACTTTGCGGTCGCAAATCTTTGTGGCTGGCTCCTTTGCCTGGCCACAGTGCATATCCGAAACCGTAACTCAGGCTATGGCGGCTGCGGCCGTGGCTGGAAGCTGCCTAGATGAGGTGCGGGGAAGCATGGTCAGGGAAAAGAGGTATCCTGAGCAAAAGAGCAAAACTTACCAAGAGCCTCGCCTCGGTGTATTTGTCTGCCACTGCGGCACCAATATCAGCCAAGTGGTCCGGGTGGCAGAGGTGGTCGAAGCGGCAAGGCACATGCCGAAGGTAGTTTATGCGGCTGACTGTCTCCATGCCTGCTCGCAAGACAGCCAGATCGCCATAAGGGAGGCGGTAATAGAGCACAACCTAAGTCACCTGCTAATTGCCGCCTGTAGTCCGGCAACTCACGGGCCGCTGTTTCAGGAGACTGCTCAGGAGGCTGGGTTGAATAAGTACCTGTGCGATGTGGCCAACATTCGAAATCAGTGTGCCTGGGTACACAAAGACCTGCCTGAGGAGGCTACAAATAAGGCCAAAGAGCTAGTCAGAATGAAGGTGGCCAAGCTCGCTCTCCAGGAGCCCATTTGGCCGACAGCAGTCAGCCTAACCAGGGCGGCGCTAGTGATTGGCGGTGGCATATCAGGTATGAGCTGTGCCCTCACTCTGGCTGCAGAATCAGGCTTTGAGGTCCATCTGGTTGAAAAGTCAAATACCCTTGGCGGTATGGCCTCCAAAATACACCAGGGGTTTAGGGGAGAGAATATCCCTGGCCTAGTAGATGAGCTGATCGACAAGGTCTTGGCTCATCCGAGGATCAAGACCTATCTGTCTGTCGAACCCGTAGAAAGCTGCGGCGGTATGGGTAACTGCATAACTACCCTGAGTGATGGCCAAAAGATCAGGCATGGGGTCATCATTCTGGCCACTGGCGGCCAGGAGTATAAGCCAAGCGAATATCTTTATGGTCAGAGTGAGCGGATCATGACCTACCTTGAGCTGGATCAGGCCCTGGCCGAATATGCACAATTGCTGAGAAATAGCCGAAGCATAGTGCTCATTAACTGCGTCGGCTCGCGGCAGCCCGATCGGCCATATTGTAGCCGAGTATGCTGCCATACCTCGATCAGGCTAGCTCTTGCGCTCAAAAGCAAATATCCCGATCTGGATATTTTCATCCTCTATCGCCATATGCGCACCTATGGCTTTATGGAGGATCAATACCGCAAGGCGCGGCTTGCGGGCGCTACCTTCATCCGCTATCAGCCTGAGCAAAAACCTGTGGTTGAAAAAACCAAGCAGGGCAGCTTGCGAGTTACAGTTATTGATCATGTTCTGAGGCGGCCTCTGGTGATCGAGCCAGATCTTGTTGCTCTAGCCGCAGCTATTTTGCCTGCTGAGGATAATCCCAAACTCAGCCGGATTTTCAAGGTTCCTCTCGATGAGCATGGATTTTTCCTCGAGGCCCACCTGAAACTTCGTCCTGTGGATTTTGCAGCCAAGGGCGTTTTTTTGGCTGGTGTAGCTCACGGGCCGAAAAACGTAGAGGAAAACCTAATCCAGGCTAAAGCAGCCGCAGGCCGGGCCGCCTGTATCTTAAGCAAAAAGACCCTTGAGTCTCAGGGAATTGTGGCCAGGATCGATCAGGATAAGTGCGTGGCTTGCCTCACCTGCACCAGGCTTTGCCTATTCAATGCTCCAAGGGTAGAAGACCGGGCGATCGAAATCGATCCCTCGCTCTGTCAGGGCTGCGGCACCTGTGTTTATGAGTGCCCTAACCAGGCCATCACCCTGCAAGGGTACGATGATCGTATGTATTCGGCAATGACTGAATGCCTTTCGGCCGGGGTGCAGGTCAGACAAGGAGAATTTGAGCCGAAAATAGTAGCTTTCTGCTGTACTTACTGCGCTTATGCTGCCGCGGATCTGGCGGGCACGATGAGACTTCAGTATCCTCCCAATGTCAGGATTATCGAAGTGCCCTGCTCGGGAGATGTCGGCGAGCAGGTGCTTATTAGGACCTTCGAGCATGGGGCAGACGGTGTGTTTGTCGCCGGATGCCTGGAAGGAAGCTGCCATTTTCTCCAGGGAAACTGCCGGGCTAGAAAGCGGGTCGAGGCAGTAAAGAAAATACTCGATGAAATCGGCTTGGGCCGCGAACGGGTCGAAATGTACAATCTATCTTCAGCTATGGGACAGCAGTTTGCTCAGATTGCTCAGCAGATAACTGAGCGCATCCGCCGCCTTGGTCCAAACCCATTCAGCCGGGCTGGATGAGGAAAAACTGAGGAAGAAGGAAATAAGGGAGGGATAATGGCTCTGTTGGCCAAGGGCGCAGCGGGGAAGGGGGAGAGCAGAAGCTTCCCATGCCTAACGGCCCTGCTGGCCAAGGGCGCAGCAGATACGCAGTCAATCAAAATTATAGTAAAAGATATAATTATATAAAATTAAAACGCTCTTATTTATTAGCTACCATTGAGAGACACCTAAAAGGAGCTAAGCCCCTTCAAGGGTTTATGGTTGTTCTGATATAGGGTTTATGGTGTCTGATATATAAGAGCGAATTAAAAGTATAATCAAAGATAAAAATATAATCAAAGAAATATCAAGGAGAAGATAATTATGCTATCTGAGCCATCTTCTGGCGAGCCATTGTCTGATCTGCCAATTAAGGTATCAGGGCTTGATCGAAATTTCAGGTTTAGGGTGGCGGCTAGCCACCCATTAGCTCAGGAGCTAAACGCCTGCTTAACCTGCGGCACCTGCTCGGCAGGCTGTCCGGTGCACCGTGTCTTTCCCGAGTATGACCCGATGAAGATGCTCAGAATGATTCACCTTGGGATGCAAGAGGAGCTTTTCCACAGCGGCTATATCTGGTATTGTGCTACCTGCCGCACCTGCGAGCAGCGCTGCCCTCAGGGAGTCAAATTTTTCGATATTCTGAACGTGGTGAAAAATTTGGCTGCTCAGGCAGGATATGCTCCTTCGGCCTGGATCAGCCAGCTTGAGCAGCTTAGGCAGACAGGAGCAGTCTTTCCAACCGAAGAGGCCTGGGTAGCCAGGCGAAGAGAGCTTTCCCTGCGGCCACTCAAAAATAATGGAGAAAGGATGTCAAGGCTTCTTTCAGAAGCAGGTCTATAAAAAAGATCATCTGCCCGCTGCGGCAGCCAAGCGGGGCGGGGCGGGGACCTAGGGTGAACATGAATGGACCGCAACATCAAGGCTAGCGGAGAAGTGTAATATATAATAGTGGTAGTTGCCAGTTAAGAGCCTGCGGGCTACATTGTGTAACCCGCGCCGCGATATGAGCAGGTGCGCGGCCCAAGGGGTGGGGTTTTGTAGAATGGGAAAAAAATATGCGCTGTTTCTCGGCTGTACCACACCTATTAAAGTGCCTCAGTATGAGCTTGCCGCCCGCTGGATAGCCAGACGGCTTGGCCTTGAGCTGGTTGACCTCGATGATATGGCCTGCTGCGGCTCCAATCAGATTAACTTGGACCTTAAAGCAGGGCTTTTAATGGCAGCCATGAACCTGGCTGTGGCTGAAAATCATGGCCTTGAGATGGTAGCCCTGTGCAATGGCTGCACTGGCGCGCTAGCTGAGGCCAGAGAACAGATAAGAAATAATGAGGGGCTAAAAGATTGGATCAATCGAAAGCTTTCACCTCTTGGCCTCATCTGTCAGGGAAAGTATCCGATCAGGCACCTGTCGCGGGTCCTCTATGAGGATATCGGCCCAGGGAGGCTTAAAAAGATGCTAAGGCGAGATCTTTCAGGGTTTAAAACCGCACCTCACTACGGCTGCCACTACCTCAAGCCAAAGGCTGTCTATGGAGGATTTGACGAGCCGGAAAACCCTAAAACTCTTCATCAGCTCATTGCCGCAACCGGAGTCTCAGCCATTGATTATGAAACCCTGCTGCTTTGCTGTGGGGGGAAAACCCTCCCAAACTCTCAGGAAGTAGCCTTTTCCCTGGCTGGATTAAAGCTCGAAAATCTGAGGGACAAAAGGGTAGACTTTATCACCCTGCAATGTAATACCTGCTATATCATGTATGGCCTGAATCAGAACAATATTGCCCAAAAGCTTGGCCTGCCGCCATATGATCTTCCGGTCCTCCTCTATCCCCAGCTCCTTGGCCTGGCCCTGGGTGCAGACCCGGTGGCTGACCTTGGGCTCCACCTAAATACCCCTTCTCCACTTAGGCTGCTTGAGCGCTTTTATTAAAATTCAGCAATCATGATTTTTTCTAACCAGATTCGCTCTTATTTATTAGCTACCATTGAGAGACATAACCCTAATAAGAGCTAAGCCCCTTTCGAGGGTTATGGTTGTTCTGATATAGGGTTTATGGTGTCTGATATATAAGAGCGACCAGATTTTTGTTCTGAAATTCTTATCCTTAAACTAACGATTTGAATCTATTGCCCAAAGGAAGTAGGCAGTATTTGCCAATTGTGGTATAATAAACATTACAGTAAAGGGATTTACGACTATGTTTTACCGTAATAAAGTCAAAAAGCAACTAAAAGAGCAACTGCTCACCCTACGGCGGAGAGTGGCTAAGCTTGAAAGACTAGGAGCCCAGCGCCGGAAGGTGGATGAAGAGATCGAGCAGGCCCGCTACGATCTTAATCAGATATTCAATGCCGCGGTCCCTCTGTGCGTCATTGCGGGGGATCATACTATCCTGCGGGTCAATGATACCTTCTGTTCTCTGTTCGGCATGGATAAAGAGCAGGTTGTCGGCCAAAACTGCTGTAAGGTCTGGCAAGGACCTTTGTGCAATACAGCCGACTGCCCGCTGGAGCAGATCCTTAGGGGGGCAAAGCTTAGTGTTTATGAGGTAGATAAAAAATTTGACAGCGGCCAAACGATTTCCTGTCTGATAACTGCTGTCCCCTACCTGGGATTGAAGGGTGAGGTGATCGGCATTGTCGAGAATTTCACCGATATTACCGAACACAGGCGGGCTGAGAAAGAGCTGCAAGATTATCGGACCAGGCTCGAAGAGATCATAGCTGAGCGCACAGCTCAACTGACTGCGGCCAATAAGCAGCTCGAGCAGGAGATCGCCGAGCGAAGGCGGGCTGAGGAGGCGGCCAAGCGGGCCTATGCTGAGCTTAACCAGATTTTCAATGCCGCGGCCGATGGAATGTGTCTGATCAGCAAAGACCTTAAAATTATTCGGGTTAATGAGACCTTCTGTACTCTCTTTGGCTTAAAAAGAGAGGATGTTGAGGGCAAAAGCTGCCATGAGGCCTTACATCCTAACCTGTGCAAAGCCTTTGCCTGCCCGGTGTCGCTTATGTACAGTGGTGAGGAACGCTTCGAGCGCGATGTGGAGATAGAGCGCACTGGGGGCAAGAAGTTATCCTGCATCCTGACAGCAACCCCTTTCCGCGGCCCCGATGGTGATGTGGTCGGGTTTATGGAAAATTTCAAAGACATCACTGAACACAAAAAAGCTGAGACAGAGCTTCAAAGGGCTCAAAAACTTGAGTCGATCGGAGTGCTGGCTGGAGGCATTGCTCATGACTTTAATAATCTTCTGACCGCCATTATCGGCAATATTTCTCTGCTCAATCTGCACCTTAAGGCAGAGACTACACTTTCTAAGATCTTGAAAGAGACTGAAAAAGCCGCTTATCAGGCAAAGCGTTTGACCAGCCAACTACTTACCTTCTCTAAGGGTGGGTTGCCGGTCAAGAAAGCTGCCTCAATTGCCGAATTGTTAACCAATACGGCGGCTTTTGCCTTAAGCGGCTCTAAGACCAGGTGTGAACTCCTGCTACCAGATGATCTGTGGTGGGCTGAAATTGATGAGGGGCAGATGAGCCAGGCGATCAATAATCTGCTGATCAATTCCATCCAGGCTATGCCTGAAGGCGGAGTCATTACCATCAGGGCCGAAAATGAGCTTCTTGAGGGGAGCGAGGGGCTGCCGCTGAAGCAAGGAGCATATGTAAAGATCTCAATCAAAGATCAGGGAAGCGGCATCCCAGAAAAATATCTCTCCCAGGTGTTTGATCCTTATTTCACCACCAAGGAACAGGGAAGCGGTCTTGGGCTTTCGATCACCTACGCCATTATCAAGGGGCATGGAGGGCATATTACCGTAGAATCTCAGCCCGGGGCCGGAGCGACCTTCCACATTTACCTTCCTGCTTCAGAGCAGGGGATTGTACTGTCGAGGCAAGAGGCACAAGAAGCGCTCCACACCGGCAGAGGAAGAATCCTCTTTATGGATGATCAGGCAAGTCTTAGAAGCCTGGTAAGCGATATGCTGCATGATCTTGGATATGAGGTCGAGCTGGCCAAAGAGGGTGATGAGGCTATCGAGCTCTATGAGCGGGCCAAGGAATCGCACCGACCCTTTGACGCCGTTATCCTGGATTTAACTATTCCCGGCGGTATGGGAGGCGAAGAAGCGATCAAGAGACTGCACCAGCTTGACCCTGGGGTTAAGGCTATTGTCTCTAGCGGCTATTCTCAGGATCCGGTTATGGCTGAATACCGCCAGCACGGATTTTGTGAAGTGGTAGCCAAACCGTATGGAATTCGTGAGCTGAGCGAGGTACTGCATAAAGTGATTGATGGGGACAGTGCGGGAAGAGGAGCTGAAACCTAGCCACTGTCTGCCCCTGAAACCAGTGCTTGAGGGAAATGAGGGGGTAAGGCAGACCTTCCCCAGGTAAAAAAACAATCGCTCTTATATCTATGGTTTTGCACTTTTTCTCCGAGCTCTTGATTTTACTGGATTTGCTATTAGAGGTAACTTTCAAGGATTTCAAAGCGTTAAAAGATTTCTGCAAAGAGGTAGTTATATATCAGGCACCATAAACCCTCTAAGGGGCTTAACTCTTATTAGGGTTATGTCTCTCAATGGTAGCTAATAAATAAGAGCGAAAACAATAGTTGAAATGGGCGACAAAAGCGAAAAAAGCCCCTTTTTCACCCCAGAAAGTGGTAAATGAGAAACTCCCCTCTATGGTAATCTGGTCAAGATCTTACTAGGATTAGATAATCGTACTAGGATTGGATATTAATGGATATAGTTGGGGAACATCTAGGGGGAAGGTCTGCATATGCCTCAAAGGGGTTAAAAGGTGTTATAATTGAGAATAAGGAGGTGAGGTTCCGATGAAAAAACAGAGCAGGCTTCTCCTCTTATTCCTGGCCGCAGTAGCTCTCCTGATAGCTGGCTGTGCCCATATCATTTCGAGTGAATCCCGCAGGCTGGCTGCTAAGAATATCCCTTTTCAGTGGATTGCTCAGAATCCAGACCGATACAAGGGAATCATGGTCATCTGGGGAGGGCAGATTATTGAGACGCGGAATCTGCCGGAAGGCACCCTGATAGTTGTCTTGCAAAGGCCTCTTGGGCGCTTTGAGCAGCCGCTCGAAGACAGCAGGCCACAAGGCAGGTTTTTGGTTCTATATCAGGGATTTTTGGATCCGGCTGTTTATGAAAAAGGGGAAATGATTACCGTGGCTGGAATTATCGAGGGAGAGAAGGTAATGCCCCTTGGCGAAATTGAATATCGTTATCCATACTTAAATGCACGGGAAATACATTTGTGGATGCCGGATGAAATGAGCCAATATTACTACTGAAAGATTGTACCAAGCAAACCGCCTGACAGCCATAATTCCTGATGGTCATAACTGGTGGTGCCAGTTAAAGAGCCATCCGGTAGGGAGATGGCCTTAAAAACCCTAAATCCAAGTAAAACCTGAAAATACAAAAGATTATCCTGGTTAACCGATCTCGGGTTTGGGTTTTTTTAGATGTTCCCCATCTCAAGGGGAAAAACCCTTTTTAAGGGGAAAACCCTTTTGAAAAAGGGTTTTCCCCTTGTAACCTCTTTCCTAAAACTTTAATATAATAATCTAAAGTTTCGCAGGTATTTGTGGTATCTGACTTACAATGGCATATTCAATAATATCAAGTAAATGTAGAATGATATTGGGTTCGATCTCGTGACAAATTAGCTCACTTGAAGTGA
>Ga0123519_10007913_pt1 | contig 16353 bp, 16 predicted proteins | sample YelNatPaOPRAMG02_FD_87396 | JGI IMG/M metagenome (GOLD analysis project Ga0123519, IMG submission 87396) | Hot spring microbial communities from Yellowstone National Park - Yellowstone National Park OP-RAMG-02 (version 2) | ecosystem: Environmental > Aquatic > Thermal springs > Hot (42-90C) ...
CGACCCTGATTCCTACAGCTACTTCCCAGTCCATGAGCCCGCACTGTTGCACTTTGCATCTACAGGCTGGAGATCTAAAACAATTGCGGAAAAATCTCAAGCCAGGAACTGCGCGAGCAGCTCTGTATTGCATTGATTCTAACACTGGCGCTGCATCAGGTGCCGCCGCTGTTTCTCTGCAAAGCTCTGCCGTGCGCTCTCTCTCGCTTTCTCTCTCTACAACCTCCTCTCCGCGCCCTTGGCCAAAACACGTGAACAGAGTGCTGCATGTCGAGCATAACGCCCCGTTGCGCAGCTATCCGCCAGTCTGCACCTGCTTCGAGTACTCTCTCACTAAATAGACCAGGACCGCTATGCATACAGGAACAAACAGTCGTTTCAAAAGCGTCCACGTGCTGGATCCACCAGAGAGCGGCTCAGCTCCGAACGCGCCCCCGGCAAAGAGTCGCTCTTTTCCCAGACCGTTGGCTCGAACACCATCGCCGTCACGCCTCTCGGCTGCTGCACTCGCTTGGACGGCTCGCTTTGCAGCGAGTTCCTCTGCAGTGGGCTCTCGTACGTCACCAATGTAAAACTCTTTGAGCTGCTCCCGCGCAGACTTGGAGTGACCGACATCCTCAAACTCGCGCGTCGCGTCCCGACCTGCGGTCTCGAGGAGCACGTCTTCGCCTCCGGGGTGCTCGTTCAGAAACTTCTCAACGGCGTATACTTTACCTTCGATGACTAGCCAGCATGAGTCCTTATCTGCGTGTTTAGCGACCTCGTCCAAAGTAAACTGAGTCGTGCGACCCATCGCCATCACCAACGCCGTTCGAAAGTCGAACGACGCCAACGGTGTACAGTAGTGGCGAGTGACCCGCCCTAGAGGAGACGTCGCCAGTTGATGTGCGGACGCCATCCAATCTTTCTCGACCGGCCACGTACTACTGCTTCCAACTTTTTCTCATATAATTCCACGTTGGAGGTTCTCCCACAAAATTCTCTCTTGTCTACTTTGGAGGTCTATTCTCCAGCACCGCACATCTCCTTATATCGATAGCTGCGTTAAAGTCTCGGTTCACAAACTCGATACGTTTCTTGCCATCATTGGTTGTACTTACTAATGCAAGTAGCCCTCGAACGTTTGCCCTCCTTTCCATTTGCTCGTCTGTCAGCGGTCCGTACTTTTTTATATCCTCAGGGCTCCACTGACACTTTTACATTTCCACTCTCTGAAGTGTGCATCCCAGTTAATGGTGTGTACACGATGTTCGAAAGTCATCTACAGGTATCGTGACGAAACGCCTTGCGCACTCCTTTTACGTTCTTGTCGATGGAGCTGGTGTAGTCCCTTTTTGGGTCTTCCATCGGCCTGCTCCGTACGCTACTACGAGCCTCTGACTTTCATCCTCCTTCAGGGCACTCAGCTGATTGAAGAAGTTTGCGAACGCCCGCTGCCTCCCACCGTATAGATGCATACGCTGACGAGCCCACCGGGGCTTTGTATACCCTTTCTACAGCTCCTCGTTATGAGCAGCGCGAGTATTCATGAACTCCAGAAAAGCCTGAAAGTCCGCTCAACGGCTCGTCACGTTACCGGTAGATGAGTAACGAACGACTTTCGTCCACCATGAGTTGGGACGTACACTTCAGAAGGTAGAGATGGAAAAAGCCAGCGGGGCGCTCCGGAGATGAAAGAGTACGGAGAGCTGCCAGAGCAGGAAATTGCAGTGAGGGCACGAGGCCGTGGACTCCTTGCATTCATAAGTTCCACCAGCGGCGGAGCATGCAAGGAGTTCGTGAACCGAGACTTTAACGCAGCTATTAATATCAGAAGATGTGCAGTGCCGGAGACGAGACCCGAAGAGCTGACGCGATCTAATTTTGTGACACAGCCTCTCAGGCTCCAAGTGTACAGAGAGAAGCTGAAACCGATAGCCGAGGGCAGGTCGAAAAAGACTGGGAGATGTCTGCGCGATAGTAGATACACACAAATACCGCCCATGGCCGCGAAACGTTCTTCATTTTGCTGAATGTATAGATCATCTTCCGCCGGATGCACCAGCGATGTCCCCGGCACAAACGCTCCAACAGAAGATGTATTTCTTTTGGCAAGCCGTCGCACGGAAGACTTGCTCGGATACCGATGTTGGACGTCTGGGTCTGCATAATATTCTCAAACGAATGCTGATCCAGATTCTACCGTGGCATCTCTCGCAACGCATGAACTTCGCGCGAACCCGTTTCATCGTGTGCGTACGGCTTCCGCAAACCCCCTACATTTCAAAATCCGCTCACTCGGTGGTTGCCAACGCGGGGGTGAGGCCAACCTCATGTCGCCCTCTTTGAAACGCGCCTCCGGGGCGGAGCGTTCCCCACTCGGGTGATCCCAAAGATGGATACCCCCGCAGCGATGCATATCGGTGGAGCGCATCCCAAGGAAGCGCGCCCCTATGATTTTCCGTCATTATTCCTCTTCGACTAGATTACCATGACGGTCAAAGAAACGATAACGACGCCCGGGCACGATCGCGTTCCAAGCGATGCTTGCAAACGCGCCCGGCAGTGTCTTGAACCTGATGTACGCCCCACGAAGTGGTGGCTGTGATCGCGCCACCTGGATGATTCGAGGCACCAGGAACGCTGCAACTGTTTCCGGTCGCTCCGCCAAAAGGTTAAAGAATAGGCGCATCTGCGCGGTGGAGTCACGGAGCAGAAGATCCGTTATCATCATACCCGGTGAAATGGTGTGGACGGACACATTGGTGCCAGCGAGCTCTCTGTTAAGGGAGCGCATCAGCTGCGGCATGGCACGTTTGGTTGTACCATACGCAGCAAAGTACGGGGTTCCGTTGCCAAAGACACCCGCACCGTCGACATTGAAAATATGCCCATGCTTGTTTTGCGCACGCGTCATGTGGAGCGCTGCGGTGCGGCAGCCGAGCATCGTTCCGAGAAGGTTCGTCTCGATGACTTCGCGGAGCGCAGCTGCTGGCACATCGACAGCGCTCCCGCGTCTGCCAACAGTACCTGCGTTGTTAATCCACACATCCATGGTAGATTCACCAAAGTACGAAAAAGCCGACTCCACAAACGACTCCAACTCGTCTTCACTCGCTACGTTGCAACGTTGAGCGAATAGAAGCGTTGGCGGGAGTTCGCTGCGAATGTCCGCGAGGCGCGTCGTATCGCGTCCGCAAACGGCAACGCGGTGTCCGCCCTGTGCAAATGCCCTCGTCAGCGCCCAGCCGAGACCACGGGAGCCCCCAGTGATGAAGACTACGAGCGAATCAGCCGCCGGCTGGAGTGTGCTGTCGAGGGCGAGCCTCGACGGACGCCTTGTGCGCCTGCGTGTCCAGCGCCGAGGTTCGTGCGCAACGCTCCTGTTGACGCAAGTTCCGCAAGCAGAGCGTGTGCGTTTTAGCACGCGCGCCGAACGCTGTACCGGCCGCAGATGCGCGCGTTCCGACTCTACTGTAGTACGGAGCGAGAACGACCGGCCGCTTGCTGCCCTGAAGGGCGAAATCAGGAAGCATTCGCTCGGGGTACGCGTCGCGCTACCTGTCAACAGGGACAACCGACAGTGGCGCTGTCCACAAGCTCCCTGCTCGGGGATCATGCCCGACCTACCCGAGCGGTCTTCAACAGCCTCCAGTTTGCAGTGTATTCCGAAAGACTTGCGAAAAAGGAGTTTCGTGACGGCGACGCGATTCGAACGCGCGTGAGCTGTCGCTCATTGGAACCTTACTCCAACGCCTTGGACCACTCGGCCACGCCGTCGTGCCTCTCTCTGAAGCGTACTGGGTGCACAGCGTCCGCGATAGTCGCTGCGATTGCATCGGCACGTCCATCGCGTTAGACATTGACGCGAACGCGCTCACCTGAGCGGATCAAGCTGTGCCCCAGCATCTCCATGGATCTTATGATGCAGAAAACCGTATATAAAGTGATCAGTGCTGTCCGCGCGACGGCTGTCGCTCCGGTGGCGATCGCTGCGTGCCGCGGGCACGGAAGCGCACGCGTGCGCCTTCACGCATGGCCGTGCCTGATGGGTTATTGCGTGGCAACGCGAGAGGCGTCCGCACACCAGAATGCGCCTCCAGCACCGCTGGACTGGGATCAATCGCCCGCTGCATGCACCGATGCGTGCGCGTCACGCGATCCTCCCGGCATCAGCGCCAGCAGAGATTTGCACATGCTGGGTCTGCGTGCTGCTGCTGTGTACACGTGTGTATAGAAAGGTTCCTGATATCGCGAAACGTACCTATTCTTGAACTGGGCGGGCAGCCATGTTCGTGCAGAGAACGTTTATAGCTCAGCACGCGCGGGAAAAGAGCCGCCCATTCAACCCGAGTCGCTCAGGAAACGTTGGTCGGCGGCAGCACCCGGTGGCTTGCTCGTACCTGCCCTTGTCGCCCACGTCGCCGGGGCCTGGGCCGTCGAGACCGGAGAAGGAACTTCAAAAGAAGATAGATAATTTTCTCAAGCAAGTTCGTACGAGCTTTGCACGGTTGACGCGTCGTGGACAGTCGCGCGAAGCAGAGCGCTCTGCTGGGCCGCTCCCGGCGCCGTTGTCAGAGGCCCTGGCGGCGTTGCGGAAGCGCTTCGGCGACGATTCAGCGCGACCCAGCAGTTCCAGTACGGAAGACGGGTCTATCAGCAGCATTTTGAAGAGCGCAAGCGAGTTTGTGGACAACATAGTATCCTCTGGTACGGGTTCGATGCCAGATCTAGGAGCTGTCCTGTCCGATTTGGTTGAGGATGCGCAGTCGCGTCTCGGGCAGACACGCAAGGAAATCGAGCGCTGGAGTCGCGATACGAGCAGATACATCCAAGACCAGCTGCCGGATGATACGGCGCAGCGAATGCGCGACCTGAACGACGCCGTACGCTCGGTGGCGATGACGGGGCCGGGCGATATCGACATGCCAGCACGCCTGCGGTCCGCAGAGCAGACGTTGCAGAACCTACGCGGAGACTTTGAGAATCTCAAACCGTACTTGTCGAATACGTTGTCGCCAGTGGTTTCGGAAGCACAACGGTTCCTGGAATCTATTCGTTCGCAGTACAATCGCTTTGTGGAGACCAAGCTCGCCGAAATGACGGCATCGATTGGTATAGCGGAGTCATCATACATTGCAGAACCTCTTCGCGGGCGCAGGGTCCCTTTTGATGCGCAGCTGGCTTTACTCATGGCGGGGTTCACTTTCGACGCTTATCGAGATCCAGAGCCACACGAGGGCAAACGATGCGCTCTCGGGGACCTTCAAACGGTTTATCTCTCCCTAGATTTTGTTCGGGAATGCTTCGAGGGCGTGCTCACGGGACAAACTGGACGCAATTGGGCGTTGGAGTATCCACCGGAGGACTCGGCTCGCGAGGACAGCAGCTACAGCTTCTACATCAGAGATTTCGAGAACGATGATGCCACCGTCATCGAAAACAAGCCCTTTTTCCGTACAGAACGCCGAACAGTTAAGGTCAAACAAATTCCGGAATCGCGGTTTGTGCGTTTCAAATTGAATGGTAATGGAAATGAGGAACACGGGCTTAATTCTGAGCAAATGGTGACTTCATCAGAGCCTTCTCTGATAGGGTTCGCGAACCAAGCAACACGCCGCTGGACGGACGCCGCACAGTATGCGTTTCATCGAACAGTGCAACTCGCTCAGCGACAAGCGAATAGCACCGAGATCGCAAGATCCGTGGAGCAACTGATTCGCGAGTCAAACGTTCCGCCAGGCGAACTGCGAGAATGGGATGAGTTGCAGCGACGGGTCTTGGATGAGATCAGCTGCTACAAGGACACAGAGAGGCTGATGTTCGTCAAACATGTTGGTACTGATACTGAGTTTTATATCTGGCGTTCGCCTCCGGGCGAGCCGAACCGACGCGTGGTCTTCGCGTTCCGTGGAACAGTCCAAATGTCCTGGCGTGATTTCCTGACCGATGCCAAGCTCAATCAGGTGGATTTTTCTGAAGAAACTCGCGTGGAAGGGGCTTGCGTACATGCTGGGTTCGCCGAGGCGTACCGCTCGATCCGGGAGACAGTTCGGCGCGTGGCGCTCTATTTCGTGGAAAAGAGCCGGCGAGAAGGCACCCTCTCCAGCGAAGGGCTTGAGTTCTTCTTCACCGGACATTCGCTGGGTGCCGCGTTGGCCACACTTGCGGCGCTCGATGTGACGCGCGTTCTCGAGGATCGTGGCATTCCGTTGAGCCAGCGTGCACGCAACGGTGTCCGCATTCGTATGTACAACTTTGGCTCGCCGCGGGTTGGCAACGGAGTGTTTGCGCGGACCTTCAATACGCTGGTACCTGACGCTTATCGTATCGTGAATGACGCGGATGTTGTCGCTCGAATGCCGCGTACATTAAGTTTCGACTATCATCACGTCGGATCAACGGTCCTTGTGAACGCTGACGGCAAACTCTGGATAGAGGGTCAGAGTCCGGGCAGGGATCCGCTCAAGGAGCGATGGAGCACCATCGAGGATTTGATCAAGCTGGAGCAACGCGCGTTCGAGAGCATTTTTAACAATGAAGCGCTTTTGCACCACCTAGAAGATGCCTATTTCGTCGCTTTAGCTCGAACCATCGTGAGGATCTCCGAATCAGCCATTTTGTAAAAACAAACACGACATGAACAGGAGTCTCGTTCCCGATCAACGCTGGTTGCGGTATAGGCTGCTATCCTGCCGTCACTGTAGCCTTCAGTGCACATGGGCTAGAATACGCTCCACCAGCACGATTTCCGGACCCGAGCACACAACTCTCGGCATCAGCGGTTAATCTCAGCCGCCGTCACCGCGATGTCAACCGCTCAGTGCATCACGCACTCAGGATCCCCGGTCAGATACAACAATCCTGCATTGCGACACACGAAACACACCCATTCAGTTGCGTACCCACAACCCGTGGTTAGACGCAGCGATTCTTCAGAACATAGGAAATCCACTCAGTGCTGAACAACCTGGGGTGAGCCTGTCTGCCATGAGCGAACGAGCGCCTCGGCGACGCGCGTAGCTGCGAGGCCATCCAGAGGCCCGGGTGCGCCTGCGGGTAGGGTTCCCTTTCGAACTGCTTCAGCGAAGACCTCCATCTCTCGTTGGAAGGCCTGTTCGAAACGCTCCCTGAAAACGGGTGCAATGCGCTCGGACAGGGCTCCGGCTGGATCTGCAACGCGAACGGCGTCTCCCGGTCGCTTGAGTTCTCCTAAATACACGGAACCGCGCTCACACACCAGTTCGCTCGTAACATTATATCCGTAGTTAAATGCGCGACAAAAGTGTGCCGACACCAGGGCGCCGCTATCCATCTCGAGCAGGGCCAAGGCGTTGTCTGCGTCGCCCAGCCCCGCCAGCTGCGGATACACGAGCGAACGACAAACGACGTGAACCCGGTGGACCTCAGCAACGAGAAGCCAGCGGGCCAAATCGATATCATGCACAGCAAGGTCAAGCAGCATGGAATTGTAGCCAAGATCTCGTTGATATTTCGCGGGATAGTCGGCGTCACCGGAGGTGCACTTGAGCACCGTCGGTTTCCCAAGCGCCCCCGACTGTACCAGTAGTTTTCCTCGCGCGTACGCCGGATCAAAGCGGCGCATAAACCCGACCATGAAAACTTTCTTTCCAAAGTCGCCGCGCTCAAGTCGAGCGTGCTCCACTTGTGCAAGCGCCTTTTCAACGCTCGCAGCTGAGAGGCCAAGCGGTTTCTCACAAAATATGTGCTTTCCAGCTTGGGCTGCTCGAACGATTCGCTCAGTATGATCCGCAGGAGCGGTAGCCACTACAACGGCATCCACTCTCGGACTGGCTAGAGCATCCTCGTACGACTCGAAGCGCAACGCACACGGTACGTACAGGCGCTCCGCAAGCTCGTGGAGAACCTCGGAGCGTTTCGAGGCAAGAGCGAGCTCTACTCCGCCAAGTCTCCGCAGAGACTCAGCGTGTATGGTGCCCATCTCACCCAATCCCAGTACAGCTATACAAATATTCCGGTCCATTGTACCAAGAACAAAAAGCTGCGCTGCTTTGTAGTACAAGGCGAAATGCGGTCAAGAAGCCTGGAGACAATTCCGGGTGCGGGCTCTCCGCGAGCACAAGCCGACGTTCTGGCTCTCTGAATGGACAGGGTCCAGTACGGGATGGTGCCGGCTTCACTAGATGCCGATAACCATGATGCATTCGAGGAGCCCTGCTTCTAGTCTTCCAGGTAAATTATGTTGGATTCCGCAGGTTCGTATTATCAAAAGCTTTTTTACGGTTTATAGTGAATGCATTCGAAGTGCGTTCATTCGAAGTGTAAAAAATCCATAGGAAATATATGGACATGGAGGTCGAGGATCCTGGTGGACCCCCATCGCCGTGCTCGACAAAGGAAACAAAAAAGTCCTCTTCTTGCCGGCCATGGATCGAAGAAGAGCGCATGACGGAGAAGAACAGGGGGAATAGGCGAGAAAAGGTGTTTGCCGGACGGTACGTTTACGAAACTGTAGTGGTACAGGGGGCACGAGTTCCAGCTCTCCTTGCGTTGATGAGTTCCACCATCGGCGGCAATAGAAGTATGGAGCTCGTGAACCGCGACTTCAAAGCTACTATCAATATCAGACGATGCGCGTTGCTAAAGACGAGACCCGCGGATCTGACGCGATCCAACTTTGCGGGACAGCCTCGCAGGGCCTAACTTTACAAGCAGACGCTAAAGTCGATAGCATGAGGCCCGTCTAAAAAGGCCGGGTGGCGTCCGCAGGTGGATATTCGTTTACCGACTTATGTGTATGCTTTGAACCAACATCCCCAGGATGCATGATGGAGATCGATAGCCAGCTGCAGGACCTCAGTTCCCTTTGAAATGCTAAAACATTTCGTTAACTCCATGTTCAACTAGCCGTCTGGGACAGAGTCTTGATCCGATGAGCCCCTCGAGTATCGAACCTACCTTGAGCACCGGCTGCGAAGCTAGATGCTTCGCCAGCGCAATTGTTTCCTCGAGACAGAACAGCTCGTCTATACCTTTGCGGGTGTCGGCTCCAGTGCGCTGCTGCTTCCGCTGACGTGATGCGCAGCTACGGAAAAGCGATGTAGAGGCAGCCCCGATGACCGGGAGCGTTTGCCCATATGCGGAAACCTGGCTCAATGCCATCATCCCGCCCGACACACAAGCGGTATTATGCTTCCTGCTGCGCAGAGCAGTTCCGATGCAGCCAGCTGCTGGGAGTCTCTCCACGAGCATATTCGAGAACAGTTACGGAAAATTCATGAAAGACGCTCGATGAAGTGGAATATGGCTGTGAGCATGGCAGCAGTCAAACGCCAGAAGGCAAACATGCCAGAATCCAACATAGAGAAGCGCGCTCAACAGTCTTTGCGTACAGCCCCGCTCCCATCTCTTGTCGCTGCTCCTGCATGGCGTACGACGGGGTTGCGACGGTGCGCACCGAACTCCATCCAGCATGGTGGAACTGAGCGAGACATTTGGCAGCAGATGCACCTTCAGTTAGGTAAGCAGAGAAACAGACAGAGCCCGCCATTGACCGCGCTAGAAGATTCAGAAGTAGCTTGAAGAAGCTGCTCCGGCATCCCAGTTGCTTCTGTTTCCAACACAACGGGTCATACGCTCGCTCAATGGAATCGCCATAAGGCACCTGTCCGCAGTGATCATTCTCTCCAGCTGCAAAGGACTCGGAGCACGCCAATTCTGTGCTTTCCCGAGATGGCTGCACAGCGTTCGGGATCACCGTTATCTGGATGACCCAGATCGTACGAGCATTGATGCCAGAGGAGGTCGACGGGTGGACTGTGCGTTCACTGCAGCCTTCGATCCGTCTGTTGACGTTTAGAAACGGACGTCGTCTGCCCAAGCACTCACGGCGGAGCACCTGCACCGAAGCTACGGCACCCAATAAGTTGCATGCTGCCCTTTCCCGCCCGTCCGTCCGCGAATGCACGCTGCCAAAGTTTTTCGTTTCAAAGAACGTTTACACTGACCAGTGATACCCGACTGCAAGCTCGATATCAGCGATCGGAGAAGCGTTTGTCGTCCCGCCGACCTTCAGGCTCCATGACTTGCACTTCACCTCCGAGATACTGGACATTTATCACGCTGCCGATACGCGCAGTCGAGCAGGTTGCCGCAACGCTGTGTATGTTGACTCGGCGAAGGGGGCGGACGGGCGGCTGTCTCACTCAGAGACAGCGCCTCGGACTCTGCATCATAACCTCTTTCTGTGTTCCGAACAACCCGAGACCTGCATACTCCACCAAAGCTCGGTTCTCCCAAATAGAACCACTTAACATCCATACACCTAGATCGGGATAGATGTTTCGTCTTGCACTCAATACGCTAGCACCTATGTCAGAATGAATACGAACTGGATTACGAACTCGGGCGTACTCTATAAAGCTTAAACCTCTTCCCGTTACCGCCAGCATCAGCCTTTGCGAATTTTTCCTGCAATTGCTTTTTCCTTGCATGTTATCTTCAGCTTTCAGTAGCTACGCTCTCGTGCCCATCTAGCTCCATTGTCAGCGGTCGATGGATGCCCATTGCAACGTGAAACTCCCGATTCCGCCGCTTCTGGTTGTATGCTATTCATGTCATGGACTGGAAAAAGGTTGCGGTCTACGCTTCGCTTGCTATTTCCATCTTCATCGCAACCAGCTTCGGTGCGTCTTTTGCAGCCGTGATACTTGGCTGTGGTCAGGTGTTCGCATATATCCACGATTTTTCCTCCTCCGGGAGCTGCTTTCTTGCACATGAACGCTTGCTTCATCGCTCGGTTCATGCACTTGACGGGTACAGCAGCCTCACCACAAGGCCCTGGTCCTTTTGCGCACCAGTACCCATATCCACTTATCACGAGCTTCTTCTGGGCAAGCCTTTTGGTGAGGTCCATATCTGCTGCATGCGCAAGGGTACGCTGTTCCATTCGATACAGGATTTGTGGAACGCGATTTTGTTCATGATGAAAATAAAACCAGAAGGGATATTCAGACAGGCGAACAAGTCTAGACACTTAGATACGCCCATGCTGCTTTGGAGCAAAGCAGTGACACGCTCTCCGCTGGAAACCATCACCGCGATGATGGAGGTCCGAGTCCGATACCCTTTTCCATGAACATAGAAACGAAGGCAGCCTCTTGGAATGTATCCCGTGAGAAGTATCACGCTGCAGTGGAATCATATTTCTTGGACGGCGACGATGAGAGGAAGTTTCTCTTTCGAACGGAGTCGATGATTGCACATGAGAAAATCAGGGAACTTTCTGCATGAACTTGTGGAGAAGCCTTCATGGGCTGATGTCGAGCTTTTTCCCTCGTCAATCCACCGGCGTGAATCACGGCGCCTACGAGTCCCTCTGAGGCAAAAACATTGAGATTTTGAAGAATGCATGATCCAGCCATGCATCAGGGAAGGAAAAACAATGCGGAGCTCCTTGTACGCATGTCCTGGATAATTATATTGGTTATTTTACGAACCCGGTGTTCGACGGCATCGCGAATTATCCTGATGAAGATGCCGTGACGAATTCTAGCGCCAACGGGCCGAGGTAGTTTCTCAGAAAACGCGACCACGCATCCTAAACCTACGGATGAATCGGCAAGCCCCAAGTGCTGCACTTCGAGTCTCGAACCTGCAGATATAAAAAACAGTTCGGAAAAATCGAAAGACAGGAATAGAACGAAAAAACTGTGTTCTATTTTAATCTGAAATTGGTGCAGCTCTTTTGAACGCCTGGACGGTCCCGAATACCTGTAGCGTGCCCAAAAGAAGCACTTCTACGTCGTCGATGAAGGTACATAGGCACATCCGAGCTGCTGGGATCCATCCAGTGTCGGGGCTGCTGCCAGAACACAGATCTGGCTACCGTTCAAGAACATTTGATCGATATGCTGCTTCTCGATACCCTCCTCACTGTACGTATACTCATCGACATCTTCCAAAAATAAGTTCACATATTCATCAAATCCCCGGAGAATACCACAGAACTCGCGTGCACCCCGTAGGATGATCCAGACGCGGGTTCCCACAGCTGCGTCCACAAGTTCCAGCGGATAAAGAGACGGCTGGTTCGCGTGTGCCGCCATTCTGAGCGACAACTCGCCGTTCGGTCCAGGAGCTTCGTGAGACACAAAAGCGATGAGCAACCTCTGAACCAGTAACTTGCCAGGACTCCAGCGGGCCTCGGCTGCACAAACGTTGCGGCTGGAGGGTCTTGCGCTGCAGCCGAGAACTGCAACAGTTGACAAACCAATCGATCTTGTCCGGTGGCGAGCTCAGTTCAAGCGTGAATTCCCAAAGCCTTCCAGCTTGAGTAAAGAGACGGCTCAAGCGAAAAGCTCCGTATGTGAACGAACGGATATAATGGCCTATTGGTCAGCGCTCCAAGTGTGTGGAAGCTTTCCCCAGTCTCACACAGAGACTCTTCCCGAGGCCTCGGGTTGTAGCACTATCCTGGGGAGTTCTCGAGTTTCCCGGACGATTCGTACACCCAGGCTCTTTCTTAAACTCGAAATAATACCCGGACAACACAAGTTCAAGTCCTGATTGGTGCAACAGCACTCGAACAGCGTCCGCGGTTGGCCTGTTGCCCCGACGTCCCGAGTGCTGCACTTGCCAAGGAAGGCGCGCTCAGACAACGACGTCGCCGCGCTAGTTGTCGCGCTTTTTACCGACTGCTTTGGCTAAGCTGCTTGGACGCGGGCGAGGAACCCTCCTGGCTGGATTAGCGTGAGGTTCTTTCAATGGTGCTGCAGCGCACGAGCAAGGGTGGCTAGGTTCCTGGAACCGCAAGCGAGCTCCAAAGAGTTGTCCGCCGAGCGCAACGTTGGCAACTACGAGCCGTTTCGAGGAGTCCTGCAGCGTTTCTCGAAAACGATCAGGCCAGGGTTCCACTCGAGACGCCCTCAATTGTCTGACTTGATGCAAGTATGTGGGTGCGGGGTCGTTGGTTGCTTCAACCGCTCCGCTCCAACAGAGCAACCTGCAGTTCGCTCTCGACGGGGCGCGCACAGTCCAGTCCCCAGGAAGACGGTGCTACAGCGAAAGCAGGTCGTTTCTGGGGCGGTGGTTGGGTTTCTCGGCTCTCGCGAACACTCCGAAACACTCTGGCCCTTATCGGACTCTCAACTATCGCGCTCAGTGCTTTGACAGCAGCTCGTGCAGACCAGGCATATCGAGCAGCAGTTGGCGACAGACCAGCGTCCGTCATTCTCGAGATCCCCCTTGATCGAATCGTCATCACAGAGGAGGAACCCATCGAGGATCTGGCGGTGTGGCGAAGGTTATGGCGTCGCCTCTCATCGGGCTCCATGTCGCCACCAGAGCCAGTCTCTCTGTTTCAGGTAACCCGCGCACTCGAGGATGCTGCCCGGGATCCCCGCATCGCTGGTATCCTAACCACTTCTGGGAGTAACCAGGGGCGTGCTTTCCGCGCTTACACCAACCCGCTTGGCGTTCTGGAGGAGGTCACAGCGGCCCTGCGGTCATTCGCGCTAGCCGGGCAGCCGACCGCTTTCTACGCCCCGTCGTTCGAAAATACGGCTATGTACTACTTGGCTGCTGCTCACGAGAAAATCTTCATGCATCCAACTGGCATTTGGAATGTCGTTGGATTATCGGCAGGTGGCCTCTTTCTTCGCGATCTCCTCGATGCGAAGGGTGTCCGGATCGATGTCATTCGTTGCGGGGAATACAAAACGGCAGCGAACATCTTCACCCAGACCGCCTATACCCCAGAACATCGAGAAGCAGTGCAGGCGCTTTTGGACACGATGTACGTCACGATTGTGCAGGCGATTGCGGCGAACCGCCGAAAAGAGCCAGCTCGAGTGGAGGCGCTCATCAATACAGCCCCTCTGAGCGCGTCCGAAGCTTTCGAAGCGAACCTGGTGGATGCACTCGCCTATCCGGATGCAGTTCGATCACAGATGCAAGCGCTAGTGCTTGCTCGAATGCAGGAACGCGCAGCTGAACGCCAGGAGGCCAGGGAGCTTCTCGAGCAGGCGCTCCTGAACCCACAGGCACTCGAGGACCTCAGCGATAGTGTTGAAAGGTGGCTGCGCACCCGACCCTGGGAAGCGAACCCACCGAGCGTCGAGAGGGAACCTGCAGCCGAATGGTTCGCGGCCTATGAAGCGGTGCAACGCGCTCGAAGTACTGTTGCAAACTCGGACAGCGAAATACCCGCTGAGAACGCCACCGTCCTAGTTGAACGCATCCAGGCACTCCTGAAAATAAGCACAGCCCAGGAGACGCGACTTGGCGATGCGGTTCCGGATGCATCAATAGACGCGAAACGGCCTGCGTCTCGTTCAGAGGGACACGCTCGCAGAGATAGCACCGAGAGTTTGCGCTTCTGCCCGGTCACAGACTACATCGCGGAGCGATCCTTGTTCCGCAGTCGGCTGGAAAGGGCTCAACAGTCTGGTCTCGAATGGCTCAAACGTCGATTCTCGCGGACGGAGCCACTTGGCAACGCTGACCGACGAGCCAGCATTCCAGTCATTGCGATCGTTCCCGTAACAGGTGTGCTGACCGATGGCAGCGTGCGCTCGCCTTTGAGGGCACTGCGCAAAGCCTCCAAGGATCCAAAAGTATGCGCAGTAGTGCTACGAGTGGTATCGCCTGGTGGTACGGTAACCGCTTCGGAAAATCTTCGCCAAGCTGTGGAGCAGTGTGCACAGGCGAAACCAGTGATCGCCTCCTTCGGCGAAGTCGCTGCCTCAGGGGCTTATTTGGCAGCGCTCGGAGCCAAGCACATCATCGCACCAACGTGTTGTATCACCGGCAGTATTGGCGTCATACTGCTCAGATTGAATCTGCTCGATGTGGCGAAACGCAATGGCATCCAGTTTGATCACGTCTCGATTGGAAAGAATGCACCCTCCTTTGCCGCAGTTTCCAGTCTCTTTCAACCGTTAGATGAAGAGCAGCAACAACGGTTACAGAGTCTAGTGCATTGGCAGTACAAACTCTTCTGCGAACGAGTCTCTCGAGCACGTCGGCTCAGCGAGGAGGCGGCGCAACGCGTTGCCAGGGGTCGCGTCTGGAGCGGCGCTGATGCGCTTCGCAACGGTGTGGTGGACCAGCAGGGTGGCCTGCAGGACGCCATTCGCTTGGCTCGTCGAGAGGCAGGCCTAGCCGCCTGGGACCCTGCGTCAGTCGATGCGCGTTACGGGCAGTATTCGGGCTCTGCTGTACAGACGCTTCGGCGTCTGACGAGTCGCGATCGAGATGACACAGAACAGGAACAGCTTGCTGAGCTTGTGTTGCGATCCCCAATGATCACTGTTCCGAGCGAGGTCCAGAGGTATCTGGGCCAGTGCCTGCAGCTCTTGGGGCATGCGTCGGTGCCAGAACCGATGGCGCTCTGGCTGGAAGGCATTGGATTCTGGATTCATTCGTGAGAGGCTGGTCAGCGGTCGGCGATCATTGCGGGCCTCTCTGGAGCGGCGTCTTGAGGGGCATTTTTTGTTGCTCGACTGCCTCTGGTATGCGCATCGATACTGGAGGCCATTTCAAAGACGTAAAGCACCCGCGGCTCTGACGTCATGACCGTGAATACGTCTGCAGGGCGCACCGAGCATCACGGAGCGTAGACAAGAAAACGAGGTTGTTTTGTCGGGCTGTAAGACGCGTGTATCGAACCAGAATTCGGCATATGCGTAGTCGCTGCTGGCACCCGAAGAAACGACCGTCAATGCGCTCCTGGGAAGGAGCGGATATATCGCGAGACGGTTTTTCGAAAGACGCAAGAGCAATAATATGCGTAGTAGCAGGGTTTCTTTCATGCACTCCTACACAGGGAAACGTTCCGATCGGCCTGAACGCATCATTGCAATGCGGAACCTGATGATATGCTTCGTAGAACCACTCGGTTATTGCCAAAGATCGCCTGAACGCATCACTGCAATGCAAAACTTCAAGATGCGTCCCACGGGATCACTCGGTCATTGCTAGAGTCGCTTGGCTGCCGTCCATGGCGCCATTGCAGCTCGAAAGTGCTCCATCTTGATCATCGGTTCAGAAAAGCTACCCATGTACTGTGCTTGCGCTTCGTTGCGGTGCCCGAATACCATATTCACCATCGCCAGCATAGCGTGCGCATTGATAGAACACCAGAAAAACTCATCTGACAAAGTTCATTTTCGTCACCTCAAAGTCAATCTATGGAATGTCTCGCGCTCCCTGTGGACTCACGACGTCAGCTCCTTTCAAATGCGACATAAATACCGATTTATGGAGATACCTCCCAAGCTGCGGTGCAGACATCACCACAACCGTCTGTGCAGCTGCATCGCTTCACGTTGCCTTCAAGAAGCCTAACGGAAAATTCGATGCACACATGGAGTTTCCTGTACGGAACCTTTA
>Ga0123519_10007916_pt1 | contig 16351 bp, 18 predicted proteins | sample YelNatPaOPRAMG02_FD_87396 | JGI IMG/M metagenome (GOLD analysis project Ga0123519, IMG submission 87396) | Hot spring microbial communities from Yellowstone National Park - Yellowstone National Park OP-RAMG-02 (version 2) | ecosystem: Environmental > Aquatic > Thermal springs > Hot (42-90C) ...
AGAATTCAATGCCGGAAATTTAGCCAGTGGAGTATATTTTTACAAGCTAACAGCTGGAGAATTTAGCTCAGTAAAGAAGATGATGCTTATAAAGTAAAAAGAAAGAAATATAGGTTAATGAAAAGCGTGTGGACTGTTGTTCACACGCTTTTTTATTTAGCATCTAAATTTTTAAAGTGATAAGTTTTTAGAATAAAGGGGGTAACTTTTTTCAGTTTTTTAACTAAGTTAATAAGTTAAATTTGTGAAAACATATTTTTATGAACATACCATATTATATTCGTTACCTCAAACCTTATGTACCGGGTAAATCTATAGAAGAAATTCAGCGTGAATATAATCTTGAGAAGATTTATAAACTTGCATCTAATGAAAATCCACTCGGACCATCACCTCTTGCTGTTAAGGCTATGATAAGTGCTATGAATAACATAAACCGGTATCCTGATGTTGGTGCCTTAAAACTAAGAGAGAAAATTGCAGAAAAATTTAATAAGAATGTAGATAATATTATAGTTGGAAGTGGAAGTGAAGGTATAATGGCTGTAATCCTTAGGAGTTTTCTTTCAGAAGGGGAAGAAATGATTTCTTCAAAAAATACATTTATTGGGTTTCAGGTACTTGCAAGGGGAAGAAACAATAATTACATTGAAGTGCCAATGATAGAGAATAAATATGAGTTTGATCTTGATAGAATAAAAAAACTTGTTAATGAAAAAACAAAAATTATTTATCTCTGTAACCCGAATAACCCAACAGGAACAATTATAAAAAGAAACGAATTGTTTAATTTCCTGACAGATATTCCTGAAAATACTCTAATAATAATAGACGAGGCATATTTCGAATATGCTCGTGAATTTGAAGAATATCCCGATTCGTTGGAATATAATTTCCCTAATGTTATAACACTTCGTACATTCTCTAAGATATATGGAATTGCTGGTATAAGAATAGGTTATGGATTTGCTACAAAAGAAATTGTTGAGATACTTTTAAAAGTAAAATTGCCGTTTGAGCCAAACAGTCTTGCTCAGGAAGGTGCAATTGCAGCACTTGATGATTTTGAATTTATTGAAAAATCATTGAAAACAAATAGGGAGGGATATCGTTTTCTTTCTGAGAAGTTGACAGAAATCCTCAAAAAAACACCATTTAAATTTATTCCTTCGTATGCTAATTTTATTATGATAAACTTAATAAACGAGGAAAACGTTAATTATTTTAATTCTGAATTAATAAAAAGAGGTATAATTGTAAGACCTTTGAAACCATTTGGATTATCTGATTGTATAAGGGTAACGATTGGAACAGAGGAAGAAAACACTGCTTTTATAAAACATTTTAAAGAATTAATTACAGAATGGAAAAAATTACAAAAGAAATCTTAATTGAAGATCTTGTTCAGATTTTACCGGAATCTGTAAGTTACCTTATGAAAAACAATATAAAATGTATGGCTTGTGGTGAACCTATTTGGGGAACTCTTGAAGAAGCCGCAAAAGAAAAAGGATTTAAAGATGAGGATATTGAGAAATTCGTTAAAGAATTAAATGTTATGTTATTGAAAAATAAGGAAAATAAATAGATGAATGTAGATAATTTTCTATGGCTTTTACTCGGAGCTTTTATTATAATGTGTTTAAGGATAATAGATGTATCACTGGGAACAATTAGAACTATCAATATGGTTCAAGGTAGGAAATATAATGCAGGACTATTTGGTTTTTTTGAATCATTGATATGGATAATTGCAATTAGACATATTATGCAGAACCTCGATAATTTAATAAACATATTAGGATATGCAACGGGATTTGCACTTGGAAATGTAATAGGAATAACGATTGAACAAAAAATTGGTTCTGGATTCATACAATTAAGTATAATTTCACTACATTATGCAGATCCAATTGCAGATAGACTAAGGCAAATGAATGTTGGAGTAACAATGTTACCGGGTGAGGGAGGAAGTGGAGGTGTTGCAGTAATCCAAACGTTAATACCACGAAAACGGCATAAAGAGATTATAAACACAATTAAATCTATAGATCCAAAGGCATTTATTACTGTCCATTCTACTGTAACTCCTTATGGAGGGTATATTACAAATCGAAAATAATTCATTTGTGGACTTTTTGCTTTATAAATATTGAGGCAAGAACAGTGATTGTCAGTATGATTACTATTACAAGTAAAGAAATTAAGGTAGGAATCTTATAAATTCCAGAAATTAACATTTTGATACCAATAAATGTAAGTATCACGGCAAGTCCATATTTTAAGAATTTAAATTTATCCATAATTCCTGCTAATGCAAAATACAAGGCTCTCAATCCTAAGATAGCAAAAATATTAGATGTAAAAACAACGAATGTATCATTTGTTATTGCAAGAATTGCAGGAATTGAATCAAATGCAAATACAAGATCCATAGCTTCTACTACAATTAAAACTATAAAAAGGGGAGTTGCAACAACTTTAAGGTTTTCTTTTACAAAAAACTTTGAACCATGAATTTTATCTGTAAATCGAAAATATTTCTTTGCTATTTTAACAACTCTTAATTCTTCTGGTTTGAGATTATTGTCTTTCTGAATTGCCATTTTAATTCCTGTATAAATAAGAAATATACCAAAGACGTAAATAATCCAGTGGAATTTTATAAGAAGTGCTGCACCTAAAACAATGAATATGCCTCTCATTATGATAGCACCAACTACTCCCCAGAAGAGAATTTTATGTTGATATTTTTTATCAACCTTGAAATAAGAAAATATTACAAGAAAGACAAAAATATTATCAACACTCAATGACTTTTCGAGCAGGTAACCCGTAAAAAATTCTAACGCTACCTGGTATCCAAGATAGAAGTATAATCCTAAATTGAAGAGCAAAGCAAGGGTTATCCAGACCAAACTCCAAATTATTGCTTCCTTATAGGATATAGTATGTGCTTCTTTGTTAAAAATTCCGAGGTCTATAACAAGCATCAACACTATGAATACAAGAAAAATTATCCAACCATAAATACTCATATATAAAAGAAAAGGATTCATTACAAATCACCTTTAATAGGTCTTACAATAACTTCTTCAAGATGGACTTTTTTAGGTGTTTCTATAATCGAAGCAATTGTTATGGCGAGTTCGCGGGGACTCATCATACGACGATGATATTTTTGACGAGTTTTACTATCCCACATAGGTGTTTCTGTTGCTCCGGGAAGTATATTTGTAACTTTAATATTGAACTTTCTTACTTCTTCTCTGAGACAATTTGCCAAAGCAAATAAACCTGCTTTAGAGGCGGAATATACAGCACTATTTGTAAAAGGTTTTAGAGCAGCAACAGATAAAACATTTATAATATGTCCATTTTTTCGTTTTATCATTTCAGGAAGAACAGCTTTAATACATAAAAATGCACCACGCAAATTAGTATTTAAAACATAATCATAATCATAAACTTTTGTTTCCTGTAAAGATTTAAAAACAGTTACACCAGCATTATTTATTAAGCAATCAATTTTTCCATGCTTTTCGCGGATTCTTTTAGTTGTAATCTGCACACTTCGTTCAGATGTAACATTACAAACAAAAGCAGATGCATGATTTCCTGCAAATTTAATTTCATTAACAAGTGATGTAAGGCGTGATTTTCGGCGGGCAGTTACAACTATAATGTTTCCTGTTTTAGCAAGCACTTTTGCCAGCTCTCTACCAATACCAGTAGATGCTCCAGTTATCCAGATGACTTTATTTCCCATAAAGTTTTTATTTTTTACATAACCATTCCACCGTCAACAACAATAACCTGTCCTGTAATATAATCAGCTTTTTCAGAAGCTAAAAAAGCTACAACACCAGCAATCTCTGAGGGCTTACATGGTCGTTTCAGTGGAATGATATTTAAAAATGCATTCTTTTGTTCTTCTGTTAATGCTGCTGTCATCTCAGTTTCAACGTAGCCCGGAGCTACACAGTTAACAGTAACATTTCTTGATGCAAGTTCTTTTGCTACTGATTTGGAAAATCCAATTAATCCTGCTTTTGAGGCAGCATAATTTGCCTGACCTGCATTTCCCATAATTCCAACAACAGAACTAATATTAATAATTTTTCCTGCTCTTTGACGAGCCATAATGCGGGATACAGCTTTTGTTGTAATAAATGCACCTTTAAGATTTACAGCCAATACAGCATCCCAATCTTCATCTGTCATTCTAATTAAAAGGCGATCACGAGTAATCCCGGCATTATTAACGAGTATATCAATTCTACCAAATTGAGAAATAATTTCCTCAATTAATTTTTCTACTTTTGTAGAACTTGTGATATCTACTTCTTTATGAACCACTGCCTGCTTTTCTGCATTAACTGTTTTGAGATAGTTTTCAAAGTCATCCGGGAAAAATTTATCAAATATTATGGCAGTTGCTCCATTAGAAATTAATTCATCAACTATAGCTCTTCCAATTCCTCTTGCACCACCTGTAACTATAGCTATTTTGTTGTTAAGGTTGTAACACATAAATTTTATAATTTAATTTGAAAATGTTTGCGTTCTTCTTTTTTTAAACGTTTTGCCTCGACAACTAAAACCTGACCTGTTAAAAGATTTGAATCATCAGAAGCAAGAAAAGCAACAAAATCAGCTACCTGATCTGGTTTTGCAGGTGCTCTTTTTTCATTATAATTTAGAATAGCCTGTTTTTGTTCTTCTGTTAATGCTGCAGTCATATCTGTTTCTACAAATCCACAAGCAACTACATTTACCTGTATATCGTATGGGGCTAATTCTTTTGCTATTGCTCGTGCAAGTCCATTAATTCCTGCTTTTGATGCAACATAATTTGATTGTCCGGGATTACCACTTAGCGATACAATTGAGCCAATAAATATAATTTTACCCCGATGAAATTTAATCATACTCTTACAAACTTCACGGCTGAAAACAAAGGCACCTCGTAAATTTGTGTTTATTACATCATCCCAGTCGCTTTCTTTCATTCGCAAAATCAATGTATCTTTTGTTATTCCAGCATTATAAACAAGAACATCAATTTTACCGAATTTTTTTACAATTTTATTTACTACGGTTTTTATTCTTTTTGTATTCGATGAATCACACTTGTAGTAAATTATATTTCTTGCTTTGAAATATCTATGATCAACTCTTGATTTATAAGTAATAAAAACTCTTGCGCCACTTTCAGAGAATTTGTTTGCAATGGATCTACCAATTCCACGAGAGCCTCCAGTTATTAATACTACTTTATCTGTAAAATCATACTTTACCATTCTTCTTATAATTATCTTCGAAATATTCTTTTAAAATATTATACCCTTCCTGCCCAAGTATATATATTAATTCTTCCGTAAAAGCTTCAAAAACTGAGTGAACAAAATTTTTCTTTTTATGTAAACCACAATAGCTTAATCTCTTAGAATGTTCATCGTCATATGTTAAAACATCATTAACTATTGTGAGTGGATACATAATACAATATTTTGGCTTTAGAGCCCATTTATGCATTCCTAACATTACAGCTGTTTTTTGTAATGTACAATAATTTTGTGTGTCTTTAAATACACATTGCTTACGATGTAAAATCTTATTTATGTAAAGTTCAGTGCCTATAGCAAAACCAGAAGGGAAGTCAGAATCTTTAACTTTTTCAGACTCAAACCATTTTGAAGAATCCTTAATCTGTTCATTATCCATTGTTTCAATTATCTCCTTTTCATATTTCATAATATCTTCTTTAAACCTGCTATCGACATAAACGCCCCAGTTACAACATTCTCCATCACAAATTGGAATATTACAAAATGGTACGAATCCCTGTTCAAATATTACAGGGTCAATCTTTAAACCACTTACTTTTAGAGGATATTTTTTTCTTTTCTTCATTATCCAATTAACTTTTTCACATCATCAGCACAAGAAATATTAATTGTTTCAATATTTGGATCAATCTTTTTTATCAAACCTGTTAAGACTTTACCAGAACCAATTTCTATAAATTTTGAAACACCATCTTTAATCATATTTCTCACAGACAGTTCCCATCTAACAGGGGAAACAAGTTGTAATGCAAGAGCTTCTTTAATTTCTTCTTTTTTTGTTAATGGTAAACCATTATAATTTGCATATACTGGAATTCGCGGGTCATTAAATTCAAGTGCAGCGAGTGCTTCTCTTAAAGGCGGATCAGAAGTTTTCATTAATTCTGAATGAAAGGCTCCACTAACATCGAGCTTTTTAGCAAGTCTGCAATTGTATGGAGGATTTTTTGCAATCTCAATAGCTTTTTCGATTGCAGCTACATCTCCAGAGATAATAATCTGTCCGGGACAATTATAATTTGCAGGTTGAGCGATACCAAATTCCATTACTGATTCACAAATATTTAAGATTTGCTTCTCATCAAGTCCAATTAATGCTGCCATTGTTCCACTTTGAATTTCACCTGAACGTTTCATTAACTCACCTCTGGTTTTTACCAAAGATAATCCATCTTCAAATGAAAACACTCCTGCATAAGTATCTGCAGTGTATTCACCAAGTGAATGTCCTGCTGTACATTCTGCTTGTAATATATCTTTAATAAGTTCAGTAATAATAAATGAGTGAACAAATAAAGCAGGCTGGGTGATATTAGTTTGTCGTAAATCATCGGCACTTCCTTCAAAACAAATTTTACTTAAACTATAATTCATAATTTCATCTGCCTTTTTATAATAATCCCTTGCTAATTCAAATTGTTCAAATAGATCTTTACCCATACCTTGAGATTGTGAACCTTGACCGGGAAAAACAAAAGCAACTTTTGACATTGTTTTTAGTTATTTATGTTTCTATTTCTTTTGCTAAAATTTTGTCCTCGATTCTAAAAAGATATGCAATTAATGCTGCCCTTATCCACATCCCATTTCGTTCCTGTCTCCAATACATTGCACGCGGATCGTTGTCAATCTCAATGTCAATTTCTTGACGGCGGGGAAGTGGATGCATAATTATAGCGTCTTTTTTCATTAATTTCAAATGTCTTTTCTGAAGATGAAATTTTGTGTAATCAATATCCTTTGACTCATTATTTATATCATACTCATCCTGAATTCGTGTCATATAAACAGCGTCTGCATATTTCAAAGTTTTTTCAAGGTCATTTGTTTCTGTAAAAGGAATTTTATTTTTCTTTAGAAATTTTTTAATATCTTCTTCAATACGTAGATAATCCGGTGAAACATAAGTGATTTTCACACCCTTGTAATTCTTCAACAAATATGAAAGAGATCGTACTGTCCTTCCTCTTTTTAAATCTCCTACCATAACTATGTGTTTTCCATCTATGCCACCCCTGTTTTGAAAAGAAAGATCAAGAGTATAAAGGTCAAGCAATGCTTGTGTTGGATGTTGGTCTTTACCAGAACCCCCATTAATTACACTGATGGGCCTTCTTGTTTTGTTAAGAAGCCACGCTGCTTTTTCAGCCATTCCAGGTTCATAATGTCTCATCACAATTACATCAGCATAAGAACTGAAAGTACGAATAGTATCTTCAGGTGATTCACCTTTTAATTCAGAAGAAGTTGAAGTTGAACGTATTTCACTCACTTTCAAGCCAAGAATATAACAAGCACTTTGAAATGAAACAAATGTTCTTGTTGATGGTTGAACAAAATATAACATTGCCCGTTTGTGGGAAAGGAGAGTCTGTAACCAATCGTGTCCTTCTTTTTCTTTTGCTATTTTCCGAATATTGTTTGCAATTGTGAATAATTTACGGAGGAGTTCAGGTGTAAATTGTTGACTAAAGAGACAATCAAACATTCGCCCATCTTTTTCAAAATATTTCAATTTCTTTTGAAGAGGGGTGTTATAAAATTCTTCCCAGCTAAGTTTTTTTAACTCTATTAACGAATTCTTATTTGTTTGAACCATATATTTATGCCATTAAAAGTTTCATTATAGCTTTTTGAGTATGGAGCCTGTTTTCTGCCTGATCAAAAACAATAGAATTCGGACCATCAATAACTTCATCAGTTATTTCTTCTCCTCTATGAGCTGGTAAACAATGCATTACAAGGACATCAGACTTAGCTTTTTTCATCAATTCTGCATTTAATTGAAAAGCCTGTAAATCTTTTTTTCGTTTTTCATTTTCTTTTTCCTGTCCCATACTTACCCATACATCCGTATAAATTACATCAGCATCTTTTATAGCAGCTTCTGCTGTATCAAAATCATTTATTTTCGAACCTGTAATTTTTGCAACCTCGAGTGCTTCATCAACAACCTCTTTAAGTGGTTTATAACCTTGAGGTGATGCATAATTTATGTTCATTCCTACTTTTACTGCTGTTTGAATTAACGAATGTAAGACATTATTACCATCACCAATATATGTAAGAGTTAAGCCCTTGAGTTTACCTCGTTTTTCATATATAGTAAATACATCACAAAGCGCCTGACAGGGATGGTCATAATCTGTAAGTCCATTTATAACAGGAACAGTTGCATATTTTGCAAGATCAAGTATAGTCTGATATTTAAATGTCCTTGCCATAATCCCATCTACATACCTTGAAAGTACTTTTGCTGTATCATGAACAGTTTCTCCACGTCCAATCTGTAAATCATTTGCAGAGAAAAACATTCCAATACCTCCAAGTTGATACATCCCAACTTCAAATGATACACGTGTTCTCGTTGAAGATTTTTCAAAAATCATTGCAAGAGTTTTTCCAGCAAGTTCATTTGTATTTCTTGGACCTTTCTTTGTTCGTTCGGTCTCTTGTAGAATAAGTTCAACTTCTTCAATGCTTAAAAGATTAATAGAAATTAGGTCTTTGTTTTTTAATTTCTTCATATATTGAATTTTAAATTAATTTGTTTATGCGTGAATTATAGTTCCTGCTTTTCCCTGTAAAGCAAGCTGTAATTTTTCTATACTAGTAATAATTGCAGAATTTCCAGTTTCCATTACAAACTCAATTGCTGCTTGAACTTTAGGTCCCATACTACCAGCTGAAAAGTGACCCTGTTCATAATATGTTTGTGCCTCATCAAGATTTAAATCAGTTAATGCTATTTGATTTGGTTTTTTAAAATTTATATAACAGTTGTCAACGTTTGTAAGTATAATAAGCTTTTGTGCTTTTAAATCAATAGCAAGTCTTGCTGAAGCAAGATCTTTGTCAATTACAGCTTCCATACCTCTGAATTCATCTTTTTTCAACCATACAGGAATTCCACCACCACCAACTGCAATAACTATATAACCGTTGTCAACAAGGTTAGATATTGAAGCAGCTTGAAGTATTTTTACAGGTTTGGGAGAAGCTACAACACGTCTATATCCTCTTCCACCAGGATCTTCTTTGAACTTCCAGTCTTTTGTTTTAATTATTTCCACTACCTGTTCGTAAGTGTAATAAGGACCCACAGGTTTTGATAAGATAGAGAAAGCAGGATCGCATTCATCAACGAGGACTTCTGTGAGAATTGTAATGACAGTTTTCTGTATGTTGTTTTTTACAAATGAGTTTTTGAGTGCTTTCTGCAAGATGTAACCGATTTCTCCTTGAGTTTCTGCAACACAAACGTCGAGTGGCATTGGGGGGACTTTATGGGCAGCTTCTTCATTCTGAATTAATAAATTACCAACTTGAGGTCCATTTCCGTGAGTTAAAACAACGCGATAATCGGCTTTAAAAAATTCAACAAGCTGTTCTGCCGTTAATGCAGCAGCACTTTCTCGCTCTTCTATTGTCCCTTTTGATTTTGCATCAAGAAGTGCATTACCACCTAAAGCAATAACAATCAAATCTGAATTATCCATAAGAAATATAATTTATAATTATACCAAAAATTAAACATACCTTCAATTCAATTTGATCCTCATTTTTGAAAACTAATGGATTAAAGTCTTATAAAGAAAAGAAAATTCGTTGATTTAATCTTTATGATACTTAAAATCCTAATATAGTTTATTTTTACATAAAAAAAATAGGCAGTGTTTCCTGTGTGAAAACACTGCCTGAAATGTTTTTTAAATTCAGATTTATTGTATTTCTATTGCTATCAGTCTGATTTCCTTGCTTGGAGTAACAGCTTTCACAACAAGGATATCACCTTTATCCTTTTTTGAGATAATTGATTCAAGATCACTTACACTCTCTATCTTTTTCTTATCCGCTTCAATAATTACATAACCTGCTCGTAATCCACGAGTAAATGCTTCTGAAAAATTGGCAACATCTTTGACATAAACTCCATTTGAAACATCATAGTTGCGTTTGATTTCATCGTTAATATCAACGACAGAAAAACCAATCTTTTCAAATGTCTTTGCTTTGAACTCAGTATTATCTTTCCGTTTTTCATTGTTCAAGCTTGAGCTTTGTGAATCAGATCTTGGTTTAAGTTTTACAACTTTTTCAAATGTTTTTCCGTCTCGATAAATAAGAAGTTTAACTTCATCACCGGGATGTTTTGAACCAACGATAGTTTGTAATTCATTTGCAGCATTAACTTCTTTACCATCAACTGAAAGAATTACATCTCCACTTTGCAATCCTGCTTCATCACCTGCACCACCTTTGATAACATTTTGCACAAGAACTCCTTTTGGTTTGTCAAGACCGAGACCTTTTGCCTCTTTTGTGTCAACATCTTTGATCTGAATTCCAATATATCCTCTTTCAATCTTACCAGATTTTATCAATTCAGCTGCGACATTTTTTGCAATGTTAATAGGAATTGCAAATCCATAACCTTGATAAAATCCATTAGTAGTCTTAATAGCAGCATTAATGCCAATTACCATACCATTGATATCTACAAGAGCACCACCACTATTACCAGGGTTAATTACTGCGTCTGTCTGTATAAAATTATTAATAGAATAACTATCTCCACTTATATTAATATTTCTACCAAGAGCAGAAATTATCCCTGCTGTGACAGTATTGTTTAATCCAAGTGGATTCCCAATTGCTAAAACCCATTGGCCAACATGAAGATCATCTGAATTTCCAATAGAAGCCACACTTAAATCAGATGCATCAATTTTTATTACCGCAATATCTGTGTTAGGATCAGTTCCTATAAGTTTTGCTTTAAACTCTCTCTTATCCATTAATACAACCTTGATCCCATTTTCTTTTGCATCTTTTACAACATGGTTATTTGTAATTATATAACCGTCACTACTGATTATAACACCAGAACCAGAACCTTGTTGTGGTGGTAAATCAAATTTGAAGTCAGGACCAAAAAAGAATTCAAAATCCTTATCGTGAAAATTACTCTTTGCTTCAGTTGTTACTTCAATATAAACAACGGAAGGTGTTACAGCTTTTGCTATTTCAACAAATGCATCATTTAAGCCTTTAAGACTGGTATTAGAATTTTGAACAGGTGGTTGTGTTTTAAATTCTATTTGTGAACCAGCTACAAGAGTTTTCAGATTACTGAAGTTTGCAATTAATACTGCTGAGAAAACCAATGCTATTAGCAGAAGTGTCCCTCCTGCAATTAAAGGTTTCTTAGTCATTTTTTCTTACTCCCTTTTTTGTTTTCATTAAAAAATGCAGTAAAAAATTAATTCATATTAACTTAAATTATTAAACACAATCTTTGATTTAAAATTGTGAACTTTATCAAAAGAGCCTAAAAGTAGCCTTTCATAATATTCAATTATATAAACAAAATCAGTATTATTTTCATTCAATACTTTTTCCTGTGATTTAGACGTCAAATAGCCGTAACTTTCTGCATTAATAATCAACGATTCCTGTTCTTTCTTTGAACCAAGTCTATATTTACCATTACCTAAAAAAGTTATTTCCGGACTAATACCCTGCAAATGAGTTAATGAAAGTAGAAAATTTAAATATATAATAATATAATCTTTATTTGTACTATTGTCAAGAGCCAATAGGGAAGTCTTAAGAAGTATATAAATATTATTATCTGCATCAAATTCACCTGTAGTTTTATTAACAAGTTCAATCATCCTGTAAGCGTAATTTAAACGATCAAGATCAGATTTTATTCCATCAAAAGTGGCAAGCGATTCTGCTCGGGAAATTAATTGCAGGTCTCGAGTATAGTTTTTCCGGAAAACAAGCTTTATAAGATTTAAATTTTCAAATATACCAACACTTCTTGACTTAATACTTCTGACCCCTTTTACTAATGCAGAGAATTTGCCTGTATGTTCTCCATAAAGAATTACAATTTTACTTGACTCATTATATCTAAAGTTCTTAATCACTATTGCCTCAGTTTCTATAATCATACGAAATGATAAAAAATTTGTTTCATTTTATAGTTTTACTTCTTTAAATTGTGTAATGTTCCTGAATTCAGCCAATCTTTTATTTATATCATCTCTGGATAGATTTCTTATACCTTCAAGGGAAAATTGCTCAACAGTAAGAGAGGCGATAACAGTGCCAAACACAATCGCAATTTTAAGATTTTCAATATTCAGATCTTTTGTTCTATCAAGCCAACCTATAAAACCTCCCGCAAAACTATCTCCGGCACCTGTTGGATCAAAAACTTTTTCTGTTGGATAAGCAGGAATAACAAATAAAGATTCTTTTGTGAAAAGCATCGCACCGTGTTCGCCTTTTTTGATAATAATAATTTCGGGTCCAAGATTAAAAATTTTTTTTGCTGCATCAATAAGATTATCAATTTTGCTGAGTTGCCTTGCTTCTGAATCATTTATTACAAGAACCGAAGCATGTTTTAAAACTTCCATCAATTCATTCCATTTTCCTTCAATCCAGAAATTCATAGTATCAACCATAAGAAGTTTAGGTTTTGTTATCTGATTGATGATTCTCATCTGTATAAAGGGATCTACATTGCCAAGACATACAAATTCACTATTACGAAAAGATTCTGGTATTATGGGGTCAAAATCACCAAGAGCATTTAAATCTGTTGTAATTGATGTGCGATTGTTCATATCTTTATGGTAAACACCGTGCCAGTGAAATGTTTTCTGAGTTTTTGAAACTTCAAGCCCACTAATATCAATGTTTTTAGATTTTAAAAACTCAATTTCAGAAGTAGGGAAGTCATATCCGACTTTTCCAACCAACCTTATATCTTTTGTAAAATAACTTGCTGCAGTTGCAATAAAAGTTGCAGAACCTCCAAGAATATATTCTGCTTTACCATAAGGGGTTTCTATTGTATCTAACGCCATTGAACCAATCACTAATAAACTCATAAGCTTGTTTAATTTATATTTAATTAAAATTACCACAAATCATTGCCTTATTCAAGAATAAATAAATTACATTTATGAATTGAAATAGTTATATTTAATTAAAATTATAAAAATATGGCAGATCAGAATCAACCACAACAACAGATTAATATTGAGCTTGGAGAAAAAGAATCAGAAGGAGCATATTCAAATTTTGTAATAGTTTCTCATAGCCCGGCAGAATTTATACTTGATTTTACAAGAATTTTACCGGGAATACCAAAAGCAAAAGTTCATTCAAGAATCATAATGACTCCACAACATGCTAAACTATTTTTAAAAGCTCTTAATGAGAATATATTGAGATATGAAAATCAGTTTGGTGAAATTAAAATTGTAGGAGCTCTTGAAGAAACTCCTTTTGGATTAAAACCTCCAACAGAAGGAAAAGTAAATTAGAAATAGCATTAAATATAAATCATAACTTCTATATTTATATATATAAAAGTTAAATATTTTAATCTAATTTCTATTTATTAGTTACCATAAAATTAATAACGCTGATACCCAGGAAAATTAGATTCCCAAGCCATGCAGCCAATATAGGTGGTAAATCACCATTATATCCGAATACTTGAACAATTTTCATAAATCCAAGATATAAAAAACTTACAATCATACTTATACCAAAATGTAAAGCAGCGGAAGCATTTCTTTTGTTTGAAGAAATTGCAACTCCAAATATAATTGTTACCAGGTTCGCAAATGGGAAAGCAATTGCAGAGTAATAATCCACATTTTCTTTAAATGCTGGCTGACCTGAGCGTTCAAGTTTTTCAACATAAGTCTTAAATTCATCTAATTTTAATTCTTCTGGTTTTAACTGTTTTTTATTAAGAATTTCAGGGTTTACATCAATGTTTTTAATTTCAGCAAAAGATGTTAAAAAACCAGTGTTGATATATTGTAAATTTTCAGAAGCTAAATTATTGAATATTCTATAAGTTATGTTATTTAAAAACCATTCATTTTTTTGGGAGTTCCATTGCATTTCTTTAATATCATACCTTTTTCTTAAAATTTTTAAGGTATCTGGGTCAAATATTTCTATAGAAACATTTTGGCATCTTTTAGAAATTTTATCATATAATTCAATATATATTATTCGGTTTGGCGTATCTTTAATAAATATATTTTGAATTACATTAGGAACAGTGTTTCTGCCAAGATATAAACGTTCAAAATTAAATTTTAGTCTATTAGCTTCTGGAACAATCCAGCCATTAAAATATAATGAAAAAAGTGTTATAAATATGCCAAAAACCATTATAGGCATCAGGTAACGATATACACTTATTCCAGCACTTTTAAATGCAGTTAATTCTGAATAATTTACAAAACGACTTATTGTAAATAGTGATGCAAGAAGCATACCTACAGGTATAATTAACTTCAATATATCGGGTATATAGAAAAGGTAATATTTAGCAACCATTAATGCTCCAACGTTACGATCAATAAATCTATCCAGATTTTCAAATAAATCAACAATAATAAAAATTATTACAAAAGTAAAAAGCCCAAATAGAAAGTTTTGTATAAAATGGCGTAATATATATCGGTCAAGAATCTTCATAAAATAAAAGTAGAAACTTTAATAATAAAATAACATAACAAATTGAAGCCCAATTTAACCCAATTTTTAAATTAATAAATGTAATATAAGAAATATTATGTAAAGTTATGAATATTTAATTATATTATTTAAAAGTTATCTTATATTTAGTTTTATACTGTTTATTCCTTTGGTTTACCTCTACCCTAATTAAGTTTTATAATAAAATTTCTTTCTTTAAGTTTAATGTTTTTTTATTAAGATGAATTAAAACTTGAAAAAAAATTTTTTTTTATCTTTATCTAATCACAGCTGTCCAAAATAAAAATGGAACTGAATAAAATATTAAAAGCTGTTCAAATTGGACAGTTTTTTCTTTATTTTGTTCTTATTCTTAAATCAATCCCCCTTAATCATTTTTTTATTTCTCTGTCCTTTCTTTCCATATTTCAACGTATTGGACAGATGTGGTATCTAATTTATGGAATTAGAGTTTACTTATTTATTTTTAATTTTGTATCTTATTAATTGAGAATTTGTTAATGAACACAAAGCTTATTTTTACATTTTCTTTTGAATCATATTTTGCTAATTTAAATTTATGGAAGTTAATCTTAATTATTACTTAATTTTATCATCTATTCTTTTTACAATTGGAGTTCTTGGCGTTTTAATACGCAGGAGTGCAATAATTATTTTTATGTGTGTTGAATTGATGCTAAATTCAGTAAATCTTTCGCTTGTTGCATTCTCAGCTTTTCTTGGAAACCTTAGCGGGCAGGTTTTTGTATTTTTCGTGATGACAGTTGCAGCTGCAGAAGTTGCCGTTGGAATTGGTATAATTATTGCAATATTTCGTAACCGTGAAACTATTAATGTTGATGAAATAAACATTTTAAAATGGTAGATTTCTTTTATCTTATTTTTCTTTTCCCTTTAATTGGATTTCTTATTAATGGGTTTTTCGGTGCTAAATTAAAATCAGAAAAATTAATTGGAAGCATTGCTTCAATTACTGTTTTTATTTCTTTTATTATTTCAATTATATTGCTGATACAACTCAGTCAATTACCACCAGAAGGAAGAGGAATAATTATTAACTATTTTGATTGGATTAATGCAGGTTCCTTGAACTCTTCAGTTTCATATTTAATTGATCCTCTTTCTGTTGTAATGGCTCTTGTTGTTACAGGAGTTGGTTTTTTAATACACGTTTACTCAATCGGCTATATGCATGGAGATAGGGGGTTTGCAAGATTTTTTGCATACTTAAATCTCTTCATATTTGCAATGCTTAATCTTGTTTTTGCTGATAATCTTGTACTTGTGTTTCTTGGTTGGGAAGGTGTAGGACTTTGTTCTTATTTACTTATTGGTTTCTGGTATGAAAATATAAATAACTCTATTGCTGGTAAAAAGGCATTTATAACTAATAGAATTGGCGATGCCTTTTTTATATCAGGAATAATAATTACTTATTTTATTTTATCCTCAAA
>Ga0123519_10007918_pt1 | contig 16350 bp, 17 predicted proteins | sample YelNatPaOPRAMG02_FD_87396 | JGI IMG/M metagenome (GOLD analysis project Ga0123519, IMG submission 87396) | Hot spring microbial communities from Yellowstone National Park - Yellowstone National Park OP-RAMG-02 (version 2) | ecosystem: Environmental > Aquatic > Thermal springs > Hot (42-90C) ...
CTATATCATCTCAGGAGATCGGCACTTGCTTAAGTTGGGAACTTTTGAGGGGATCAAGATCGTAACCCCTGCGCAATTCTTAGAAATCCTTGAAGGCGAAAGCTGACATCGGGAAGACCAGCCAAAAAAGATCAAAATAAAAGCGAAGAGCCACCGGCTCGCCGAAACCCTGTGGCTCTTCCCCTGACCAGGCCCACCGAGTGCCTAGCCCTTCCATCTGAAAAGGATAGCACAACTCTGTGGCCCGGTCAAATCATGAAAGAGAGGAGCGCACAGCCGTGGCCACAGAACGCTTCAACCGCCAGTTTGTCCTCCTGGATTTCGAGGATTTGGACAATCCTAAGTTCATGGAATTCGTCCGCTCCCCTGAGTTCTCCACCTACTTGGCTATGCGTCGTCATGTGTGGCGCTCGGAAACGCCTCATGCCCTGGGTCTCCACGAATACTATGCTCAAGGCCTTTTGGCCTGCTCCCTAAGCCGTGAGAAACTCGCTGAGGCTTTAGGAGGAGTGAGCGCAAGACAAGTCACCCGCGATATTAACGCCCTTGAGCGCCGAGGCATCATCAAAGCCGTCAACACCGGGCGCGGGAACATATTTATCCTGGGCAAGTGGGGGGTTGATTCAGAGGACGGCGTCTACTACGAGTACTTCTTCCTGGACAAGCTCCACACCAGAGTGGACAAAAATGTCCAGGCAGAGGAGACATCCAATAACCAGACTGGACAAAAATGTCCAGACAGACTGGACAAAAATGTCCAGGCAGAACGGCCGGATTTGTCCACCAATAATAGAGAATCGAATAGAGAAAGAAATAGAGAAACTTCGAATATTTCGAAGGAGCCAGCTCCCTCTCCTTCGAACTTCGACCCAGCTCCCCCAACTGCGAGCAACGCCTCCTGCGAGGAGGAATTAACATCGGCGGCTCTAGAACTGCTTATCGAGACCTGCTCGCGGGAATTCCACGATATGGCCCACCTCCAGAGTAACCTCACGCGCGCCTTCAATCTGTGGGCGCGGACTCGGCTCGACGAGGCGGAGATGCTTGCCAAAACACAAGAAGCGCGAACTGTCACTAAGCAACGTATTGGCTCCAGCGCGATTCACGACCGTAAGAAAAAGATGGCTTATTTCTTCTCCGTGCTGGAGAGTCTCCTCGGCTTGAGGGAAAAGTAAATGCTCGGCGGCCAAGCGTTTTGGAAGATTCTATCGCCTTTTTCTTATCTTTCGGAGGGAGAACGTCCATTTCTAATATTCTTCGGGTGTAATAATATGGATGGCTGGCCCGCTTGTGGTATCGAGACAAGCCCACAGCCGGGTGATCCTCTTGCCCAGTATTACCTCAAACGGGACGATGTAATCGCCGGGGTTCGCGTTGCTGAGCGTAATCCGTGCCATCCAGAGTATATCCCATAGCCGCCCTGAGAAGCTTTGGCCTTGCTGTTGCTCCTGCTCCGTGGGTGTTGCTAGGGAAGATACCCCTTGTGAGATACGAACAGGCCAGCGGTAGCCCGCCTCTTGACTCAGCGCTGGATTAATTTCAATCAACACGCCGTCCTCAACAGCTTGCTTTGCATCATAGCTGTATAAGTAGAATTCCTCTTTCTCTACCATGCTCTTAATTATATCATACTGAATTTTGTTTCTTTGACTTCAATCTCTTAGGTTAATAATTTCTGGAGGGGAGCCTTTCTTGGCAGCGGCGATAAACCGCATCTGCCTTAATTCTTCTTAGCAACAAAGACATTCACTCATCCCTGACTCTAGCGCTTTGAGATCTCCCAAAAGGTGCTTTCACACATAGCAAGATTCTTAGATTTTGCCCCTTGACAAGTTATTGTAAATCCGTGTACCATGTACCTTAGTTGGCAGTAACTTTGCCAGCAGACCTATGGAATTGCCTTATCTTTCCTATTTCGATCTTAAAGAAGAGCCATTTAGCACAGTTCCCTCGCCCAGATACCTGTTTCTGACCCCTGTCCATGCTACTGCCCTGGCCAAGACCCAGTTCATTGTGGAGGCTCGGAAAGGTCTTACCGTGATCTTCGGCGAAACGGGCCTAGGCAAATCCAGCCTGGCCCGCCTTCTCCATCAGAAATTCCTCGACCGGGGTTTCAATTCAGTGCTTTTGACTAACCCCAACTACCCCACCCCAAACGCCCTGCTACGGACGATTATCCAGGAGTTCCAGCTACCCAGGACGGCTCGGTCTTATAAGGACAACCTGGACCTATTGAAGGCATATCTTTACGAGCAGGCGTGTGGACAGGAAAAGACGGTTGTCTTGATTATCGACGAAGCCCAGACCTTAAGCTTCCCTCTCCTGGAGTTGCTCCGCCAGCTTATCAACTACGAAACCAATGAGCAGAAGCTCCTCCAGATGGTGCTCTTTGCCCAGGATGAGCTGAGGGCAAAACTGGCCCAACCTCGCGGAAGAAGCTTTCGCAGTCGGATTGCCATGGCCTCGACCCTCGATCGGCTTGGGTTGGAAGACACTTGCAAGATGATCGACTTTCGCTGGCGAGTAGCCAGCGGAGGCAACGAACACCCGTTTGAGGCGGACGCTTTGAAGGCCATTTTCAAACATGCGGAAGGAATCCCTAGGGAGGTCAACATCCTGGCAGACAACTCCCTCCTTCTGGCTTTCCTAAAGCGGAGTAAGACGGTTACTAATGTTATTGTAGAGAGGGCGGCCAGAGAACGACGGGAAACCCTTCTTTTGGCCAAGCAAGCACCATGAGAGACGACCCTTTTGCCAGATTGAGCGGCCTCGACCAGCGGCTCTTTGTGCCTTTATCTCCTGCTGCGAGTAAGGGGAGGAGGAGAGCCGCAAGCAAGGAGGCTGAGGCGAAAAGTCCGTCCGGACGTCCGAACCTTCCGGTATCCCAAGGGGCGTCCAGGAAAACGGAAAGGAGGGTATTTGAGCGTCCTTTGAAACCCGAAGTCCAAAAGGAACGCCTGACGGAACGGCATCCCTATGACTTCTTCAGGGACCAGATCCTTTGGCTCAATCGGGTGAAGGTGGAGATTCAGGAGCAGTACGGACGGAGAGTGACAGCAAATGCCATTGTTCAATTAGCGCTTGATCTCTTGATCGAGGATTACCGGCGGCGGGGCAGGCGTTCGAGCCTTATCTCTAGCCTTGTCCTCCGCTCGCAGACGGAGGATTACCCAGGAAGATCGCCGGAGGAACCTTCCTTCGGACGGACGTTCGAACGTCCGTCCGGGAAAGACTGACATGGAGCCAGTAAGCCGAATATTGGAGAGAAACACCATCATCGTCGAGAATGAGGCGCTACGTCAGGGGTTCACCCAGATCCCCAATTTTGTGTTGAAGGACAAGAGGCTCAGCTTTGGTGCTCGGCTGACTTATACCATGCTTTTATCCTACGCCTGGCAAGAGGGAAGCTGCTTTCCGGGCCAGGAGAAAATCGCCCAAGACCTTGGGGTGTCACGCCAGAGAATCAGCGAATTCCTGCAAGAGCTAAGGAGGGCCCATTACATCGATTGGAAGCGCCGGGGCTTGGGGAGGACAAACGTTTACTACATTTTGGACCTTGAACCTGATGTAAAGCGGATTTGACATCTGGATGTAAAGCACATTTTACATCTGGATGTAAAGCAGAGTTTACACTAATAATACTCAGATTAATAATATACAGAATAATAATACTCAGCGTTATTAACGCAGGGAATTTTAACCTGGCCAATTTTTCGGATGGCTAGAGTAAATGAAAAGCATCCAGCATGGGTCGAATACCTAGTGAACGAGATACTGGCAACCTGCAGGGATGGTCATAGTCGGAGGTTCTACACCAAGGTGGCACGAGTTTTGCCCGACGAGGTGCTCTTGCGGTTCCTGTCCGAGATCAGACAAGACCCAAGCATCCTAAATCGGGGAGCGGTCTTCACCGCCAAAGTGAAACGGTATTTTCGGAAGCACCCCCAGGTCGCCATGATGTTCCCGCCTAGGGGTGGCGCCTCTTCCAAGGGGCGAGGTGGGGCGTGAATTCGGCTTTGATCGGCCCGTTTTACCGGGGATGGCCCGGAGGGTAAGCGGCTTATATGAGTAAATTGATTGCACATATTCGTGGTCTCACAACAGCACTATCATCTGGTCGCTTCGGGCATCGAGCCCTTGCGACCAGCAAGGGGGGAATTGTCAAACCCTCGTGGAGGGACTCATCCCACTTAAAAAAGGACTCTTAATGACACAAAACAACAATAAAGTGGGATTTCGCCCCTCCCTCGGGTTTGACCCCGTCGGCGGCTTCGGTCGCCTTCCTCGCAGCCCGTTTTGAACACCTACCTCTAGCTTACTGCTGGCGGGCTGCTCCTCGGCTCCCTCGCCCCCGACTGCCCCTCTCCCCTCCCCGCCCTTTTTCGTACTTGCGGTTTTCCAAACCTGATACAGGAAGTGGATTTTGGCTTGGATTTGGAGCCTGGATACGACGGGCGGGGACCCTCGGCTGACAAGCAGCCGAGGGCTGCGGTCGCTTCGCTCCCTTGGAGGAGAGGGGCAGTCGGCGGCTCGCCCTTCGGGCTACGCCGCCGACGGGGGCTCGTCCCGCCTCGCGGGACGAGCTACGCGGCAGCGGCATTCCCCCCTTGACCCTCCTTCCGCTGCCGCGGTTGTCGCAGAGGGTGGCGTGCTCCTGTCGGTTTTCCCACTCGACCCCTGGCCTGGTTTCTTCGTTGAGGAGGTAGTGTTATTATTGGCAAAAACCAGTGGTTTGAGGGTTTGAGATGACGGTTTTAGGCGTGGATATCAACACTGGTGAGGTGGTGGAACTCACCCCTCAGGCGCGCAGGCAGGGCGTGTATGTGATTGGTACCACGGGCACGGGCAAGACCACCTTGTTACAGAGCATTGCCTACCAGGATATGTGCGATCCCAGTCGGCCTGGTTTGTGTGTCCTTGACCCTCACGGCGATTTCGTGGATGATCTTTTGGCGTGTGTTCCAAAGCACCGTTGGGATGATGTGACCCTGTTTGCCCCTGGTGATCCTGATCAGGTTGAGAGGCCTTTGGGACTCAATTTGTTGGAGTGCGATCGCAACGACCCAAAGCAGGTATATCGGGTGACCTCAACAGTGGTTGAGACGCTCAGGAAGCTTTTCTCCTATTCCTGGGGGCCGCGGATGGAGGATTTACTGCGGCACTCGATCCTAACCTTGATGGAGACTCCGGGCACCACGCTTCTGGACTTGTTGCTACTTTTAGCCAGTCCCGATCACCGGGTGAGGTACACGGCTGAGCTAACCGATCCAGTCCTGCGCCACTTTTGGGAGGTCCAATTTGCGGCTTACGATAAGCGGAGCCTGGTGGAGGTGGTGGGCTCAAGCCTTAACAAGATCGGCAGGTTCCTGGCCAACCCTCTCATTCGCAATGTGGTAGCTCAGAGCCGAAGCGCCTTCGACATGCGCACCATCATGGACGAGGGCAGGATTCTGCTCGTCAACCTCTCCAAAGGGGATTTGGGTGAGGAGAATTCCCATCTCCTGGGGGCGATATTGGTGAACCTGGTCCTGATTGCCGCCCTGCAACGCCGAGAGATATCCCCGACACGGCGGCGCCCCTTTCACCTCATCGTCGACGAGTTCCAGAACTTTGCCACCGAGAGCTTTGCTACCCTGCAAAGCGAGGCGCGAAAATACGCCATTGACGTGATAGTTGCCCACCAGTACCGTGATCAGTTGGATGAGCTTACCAAGGGTTCCACCCTGAATGTGGCTAATCTGATCGTGATGAGGGTATCGGGCAAAGATAGTCATGAGTTGGCCAGTCAGTTTGACAATACCCCACCACCGCCAGAGAGGAAAATGGAGCCGCTCTATCAGCGATATGGGCTGAGCGATGCGGGGGAGCCGCTTTATATTACCTTCTTTTCACCGGAGGGAGTAGGAACGCTGTTCCGTGAGGTAGAATTACCCCGTCGGCTCTACAGCGATGTGGAGGCGGAGACGGCTAACCGGCTGACCGTGATGGGGAATTACAAGGCAGTTTGCCGGTTAGTCAGTGAGGGTAAGTTGGTTGAAAGAACGATAAGGACCCTCATCCCCCAAGGTGTTAGAGACCCGGCGGCAGCCGAGTACATCCGCCAAAGGTCACTGGCCTTGGGCAAGGATCAGGGAGAGGTGAAGGCGGAGATTGAAACCAGGATGGGTAAGAAGCTGGTATTTGCCGAGATCCAAGACTTTGAGCAAGTCACCGATGGCTGAAGGAGAGGGAGATGAAAACGGCCTATGGTTTACAGGTGGACGCTTGGGGTGCATTGGTTATCGGTAAAGGGGATCTCGCCGATGAGCTAAAGCGGCTGGTGGTTACCGGAGTTCAGGCGAGAGGGCTGGAAAGGCTGAGGGTCTCTGAGGAGAGGGTGGCCTTAGATAGTTCTTCAGAGGCGCGGGATCACGTGATTTTCCGGCAGGATGTCGGCCAAGGGGGCCTGGTGACAGTGGCCTTGAGGATAGCCAAAAAGGGGAAGGAGGACCTGGAGATCTCCTGGAGGCTTTTCGAGAAGAACATCCGCACCGAGCAGTTTTGGGGATTGAGCCAGGCTACGCTGATAACCCTAGGCCTTGCTCTTATAGGCGCGGGGATAATAATGATTCCGTTTGGTGGGATGGGTTTTTGCGGCATTCCGCTAGGTCTTTTCTTTTTGGGCATGGGGTTGGGCTGGTGGAGGTTGGGGAAGAGCAAGACGACTGCGAGCACTTATCAGCAGTTTGACAGCCGAAGCCTAGTCCAGATTGTGGACTATGCTCTAATGAGAGCACTGGCGAGCAAGGGCGTGACTGCCCAGGAGTTGCGGGTACTGCAGCAGGCCAACATGTCTGGCTTGGGCAACCTGGCGAAGACGGATATAACCAAGGACCTTGTTCCTTAGGGATAGCGAGCTCGGTCATGGTCTGCGGGGTTGAAAACTTTGGACTGTAGTGGTAAATAGGCCGGTGACGTAGTAAACTGAGGTGAGCAGAACTCGATATGAACGGCCATGACTTGTTCTTATCAACCAGTTCCCAACCATCGCCGGTTGTGAGGAAGGCCAGGCTTCCTCGGTTCGGGCGGGTAGCCAATCCCCCACCGATGGTCTTGACCGAACGGGATAGGGAGATCCTCAAACAGGTCTACCTTTTCCGACTGATGACCAGGGAGCAGGTCGAGCGGCTCCTTTTCCCCCCGGACCAGGGGCAGGATCACCTTACTAAAACGAGCCGCTGTCGCAGACGTTTGCGGCTTTTGTACCAGCATGGATATCTGGAGCGTTTCCCCACCCTTACCGGCCCTGGCCTGTGGGCTTGGAAGCCGGTTTACCGCCTTACGGCCAAGGGTGCCGAGGTGGTGGCACAGGATTTGGGGGTCACGGTAGGGAAACTCCCCTATTGGGGACGGGGCTTTGACAAGGATCATCGGCCCACCAGTGTGAGCTCCCTTTTCCTCGAGCACGCTCTGAAAGTTAACGATGTCCGCATAGCAATAACCCTTTCTGCTCAAGTGCACAGGTATCAGGTTGAAAAGTGGCTGGACGAGACCCAACTGAAGAGCCAGGAGATGAGGGACTATGTCATCGTCACTGGCGGGCAAGGCCGAAGCTTGAAGGTGGCAGTGATCCCCGACGCCTATTTTGTCCTCCATTTGGGGGATCGCCGTGCCCATTTCTTCTTAGAGTTGGATCAGGCTACGATGAGCAACAAGCGGTGGAAGACACGGGTTTTGGCCTATCGGGCCTATACGGAGTCGGGGAAGTATCAGCAGCGGTATCAGACGAGGAGCCTGCGGGTGCTGACGGTGACGACAACGCCTGAGAGGTTGGCCAACCTGAAGAAGACGACAGAAGCGGCCGGTGGGGATCGTCTTTTTTGGTTCACTACTTTTGAACGGGCCACTGCTGAGGACCCACTTTTCTCTCCCATCTGGGAAATTGCCGGTCAACCGTCGGCAACTTCCCTTATTTCTTAAGTCCTGTTTAAAATGCCCCTTGTGAGCCCCTGTAAGGCTCTAGAAAGGGCGATTCCCCGGTTGGATGACCTTTCATGCTCTCGGTGGGCCGAAGGCGGCATTATCCCAGGAATAGCAAGCTCGGCGGGGACGCTGCCGTCAGCTTGGAGCTTCGCCGCCAGTTTCCCTCCGCTCCAGCCGCTTTTAACGGCTTGCGCTACGGGAGGCCCGCTCCGCTTTCCTGCGCTCACGGCAGCTAAGAAGCGCCCTTTCGCCTTCTGGCGACATCTTGCTCCTCCTTATCGTCGGGGCAGCGTGCGGGCGCTTCTTCTCCTTCCCGGTTTTTGTGAGAGGTTAAATAGGTCTCACGGCGATTGCATTCTCTCAAGAAACCGATAAGAGCTAGAAATCGCGCCTAGCTGTTGCTTTCGCATCTGCAGTCGATTCCAGTGTATTGGGACTTTGCACGCGCCGTGTTAAATAGGTCTTGACACCTTGGTGTCAAAGTGTTATCATGTTAGCGGAGGTGATGCCTATGAAGAAGCGCATTCAGGTCTATACCGATCCGGAGACCAAACGGCGGATCGAGCTGGCGGCAGCCAAATATGAGCTCGCGGTGACCGATTACTGTCTACAGGCGATCAGGCAGTACCTGGCGGAGGACGAAATGCTGGAAAGGGAGAGCATCGAAATCCCTATCAGGCCGACGAGAGGCGCGGATCTCCTCGCCGAGCTGCGGAAGCTGAGGGAGGCTATCCTAGCCGATCGTGGTGGGAAGCCCATAGACGTGGACATTGCCGCGTTCATCGAGCAGATGCGTCAGGAGCGCAATGAAGAACTCGCGGGTGTGCGTTGACGCCAGTCTTATCGTTCCAGTTCTCCTCCCCCATCCGCTGAGCGAGAAAGCAGAGGCTCTGCTAGCACGCTTTAGGGATGAGGATGTTGTCCTGCATGCTCCCGCCCTCTTGGCCTTTGAGGTTGTCTCAACCGTCCGGGGTTTCGTGCACTTTAACATGATCTCCCCGGCGCGTGGGGAGCAGGCGATCACTCAGTTCCTGCGGATGCCTATCCGCCTTTCCAGCAGGAGCAGCATCTTCCCCTTGGCCTTGCGCCTAGCGGAGGAGTTCAACCGCCCCCGGGCCTATGACACGGCCTATCTTGCTCTGGCCAGGATTCTGGACTGTGAGTTCTGGACTGCGGATGAGCGGCTCTACAACGCCGTGTCGTCCAGGCTGCCTTGGGTGAAGTGGATAGGGAGTTTTGTCCCTTAAGGGTTGATAATCCTCGTCTTGGATTCCCCCTTGACACGGTTTTCTTATAACCGTATAATCTCAAATCAGAAAACCATATTGCCGTATTTCGGAAATACGCATAACATATTACCATTTAGAAGATAACCGTATTTCTGAAAGCCGTATATGCGTTTTTCATAAAACCGTATAGAGGAAAGCTGCATATCTGGTTTTACAGAAAGCTGGAAAAAGAGTTGGAGGGTAAACAGTGAGGAGAATCGCCATCGCTAATCAGAAGGGCGGGGTGGGGAAGACCACCACCGCCGTGAACCTAGCCGTGGGCTTGGCAAGGGCTGGCAAGCGCACGCTTTTGATCGACATGGACCCCCAGGCCAACAGCACATTTGCTCTTATGGGAATGAGAGAGCCGAAGGCCACTACGTATGACCTTTTGATCAATAACCTCTCGCTCCGAGAGGTCGTTGTTCCTACGAGTGAAAAGGGGCTGGACCTTCTGCCGAGTGATATTGACCTGGCCGGAGCTGAAGTCGAGCTGATCACCGAAATCGGGGGACAGACCCGCCTTAAGGCCAGGTTGGCAGAGCGCAGCGGCTCGGCTTACGACTTCCTGATTATTGACACACCACCTTCTCTGGGCCTTTTGACCATTAATTCCTTGGCGGCAGTCGAGGAGGTCTTTGTCCCGGTGAGCGCCAGCGTTTTTGCCCTCAAGGGGCTTTCTCAACTGGAGAGGACAATTGAAAAGGTTAGAGTCAACCTCCAGTGTCCGAACCTGCGCATTACGGGCGCTTTAGTCACGATGTTCGATTATACCAATGTGGCAAAGGATGTCTTGGCCGCAATCCGCAGGCGTTTCGGGGAGGCGATGTTTGAGACCGTCATCCCGAAAAACGTCAAGCTCGAAGAGGCCCACAGCCGCGCGCAAAGCGTTTTCGCCTACGCGCCGGACAGCAAAGGGGCCGAGGCGTACTCTATGCTTGTTAGGGAGGTGATAGACCGTGGAGAAGAAACGTAAAACCGGGCTGGGGGTTGATGTCTTTTTCGCTCCCGCGCCAGGGGAAGAGGTCCAGCCGCCAACGGAGACAACTGAACAGCCGGTAAGTCTCCCGGCCACCCCGCCTCAGCCCGAGGAAAAGGGACCAGAGCGTTATCCCAAACCTAAGGAAGCAAGGGCGGTTAGAAAGAAGGCACCTAAAACCGAGGAGCCCCCGACCAACGAGGCGGGAAAACCGGCGATGGTCAAACTCACGGTGATGATCAGGCAGGATTACTTTGATCGACTTGAGGAGCTCAAGAGACGCGAGCGACGGAGGCTTAGGGAGCAGGGGGAAGAGAAGAATTGGCGTCAGCGGGTGACGATCACCACTTTCATCCATCAGGCCTTAGAAGAGTTTTTTGCCAAAAGGGGGTTCAAGTGAGGGAAAGGGTTCCAGTAAACACCATCGAGCAAGCACTTAAGTTGGCGCGGACCCTCTCGCAAGACCTCGGCAAGAGGGAAAGCAGCACTTATCGGAATTTTCGAATCTTTATGGCCCTTGCTTCAAACAAACTTGAAGCGTTGGCGGCCTTTTTCATCTGGAAATCACGAGCTCGGATGATCAGCGAGCTTATCAGCCGGTCATGAGATTCAGCCTGCCCTTTTTCCAACGTCATGAGGATAGCTTAGTTCTGGGCCGAACAGGCCCTCTTCCTATTTTCCCCGCTTTCCGTCTTAATGCTCGGCAGCGCACTACCCACATGTACGTCTTGGGCATCACTGGCCAGGGGAAGTCGAAGCTCTTAGAGTATTGCCTCTTTCAGGATATCACCGCTGGTCGGGGATGCGGCCTTTTGGACCCCCATACCGACCTGGCTCAGGATCTGCTTGCCTACCTGGCGGCCTCAGGCTTCTTCGCCCGTCCGGGAAACCGCGAGCGGCTCATCTATTTTGACCCCTCCCGGTCTGACTATCTTATCCCTTTCAACGTCCTAGCCACCTCATACCCGCCCTACGTCACCGCCATGAACCTGGTGGAGGCCTTCAGGCGGACGTGGCCAGAAAGTCTGCGGGAGGCGCCCCGCTTTACCAATATCCTTCTGGCCGCCTTGCTGACGCTGATTGCCAATCACCTGACCCTTGTGGAGTTACCCCGCCTCTTGATTGACAAGGACTTTCGTGAGGAGCTCCTAGAGAATGTGAAGGACCAGGAGATAACCTCCGTCTTTCGTTGCCGGTTGGATAAATGGGGAAGCAGGGAGGAGTCCTTGATCTTGGAGTCGATCCTTAATAAGGTGAGCGCTTTCACCCTTAACCCGACCCTTCGGTTTATTCTGGGTCAACGGGAGAACCGCTTGGACTTTCGCAAAATCATGGACGAGGGGAAGGTGTTCATCGCTGATTTAGGGCGATGTGATGGGGAAACGCGGAGGCTTTTAGGGAGCCTGATTGTCACTGGAATCGAGCAGGCCGCTCTTTCGCGCAAGGACGAGCTTACTCGGGAAAGGCGCCCCTTTTACTTTTACATTGACGAGTTTCAAGACTTTGTCGCCAACGAGGGATCGGTGATGACCTTGGCCCAAATCCTTTCGGAGAGCCGAAAGTTCGGCTTGCATTTGACTTTAGCCCACCAGACCTTGGGCCAAATGACGAGCGAGAGGATGCGAGCGGCTTTGGGGAATATTGGGACGAAGGTGGTCTTTGCCGTTGATAGGGAAGACGCCGAGATCATGGCCAAAAAGCTCTTCTCCGTGAATGGGGAGCGGATCAAGCACGAAGTCGAGAACGAGTACCAGCAAGAGAAGACTCACCCTCTTTATTACTCGCTCCAGGAGGAATGGGAACAGGCAATCCAGGCCATCCAGGGACTCCGACCACGCACTTGCCTGGTGAAGGCGCCGCAAAGGGGGGTAGCCCAAATCCACACCGTCACTATTCCCAGGCACAATCTCTCTGAGAAAGAGCTGGAGGAACTCCGGCTTTCTTTGGCTCGAAAGGATGGCTATCCTTGCTGGCAATCACGAGAGAAGGCGAGTGGGCAGGCGGTTGGGAAGGGGAAGGAGATCACCGACTATGAGCCGGTGGAGAGTGGCCTTTGGCGAGGCGAAACAAAGGTAGTTTTTCAGGCCGCTTAACAGAGTGGCCAGTTTGTGGTATATATCAGATCAATCCCCTTGGGGGAGGTGTTGGCGAAATCAACTGCGCCTTTCAGTCGGGCGTAGAAAACGTCGTGGACTATCAAGGACCAGAGGATTATTTGAGCAATTGAGATGAGCGTGGAAAAAGAACCCTTGCCTAATAAAGAAAAGCTGGTGGCGGCGATAGCTGCAGATTATCCTACGGCCTCGGAGATACTGATCCAGTTCCCCGAGGAATGGGTTTTTACTGCCTATTTGCCAGGTGATCCCCCTCTTTATGTTGGGGGCTGGTGCCAGGAGGAGCCAGTTCGCTCAGATCATTTCTACGACCTCCCCAGGCAGGTAAACGAAAACCTGAACCGTTACACCTTTTATAAGTTCTTCCAACCTCAGCTGACCCCCTCTCTGCTGATAGCCTGGAAGGAGGCCGAAAGTCGCGGGCAGGTCATCGGATTTCAGGGAGCTAAGATTCAGATGTGGCCCGTGGGTCAAGCCCAGGTCTGGCATGGAGACACGTATGCGGTTTTGTGGGAGTGTTATTTCTTCTCTACTGGCCGGGAGCGTTCTGGCTGGGAAAGCCGTTTGGAGGAGATTTGGCGAAAGGTGGAAGAGGATGTGGGAGCAAAGGTGTTTTACACTCATTCTCAAGAACCAGCCTGGCCGGAAGGGAGGACAAGCTATCAGAGTTTCCTTAGCCGCTTAGGGTATGCGCCCTCAGAGGCAAGCCCAGGGTGGTGGAGCAAAGGGAAAAGTCACATGGGTGCCTAACCGCGTCGCCCCTTCTGAATGCCTGCGGAAAAGAATCGGCGATGCTCCAAGTTGTTGACCCTTGTCTAAGGTTAAATAGATCCCCCCCGCTGTTCTTGTTATGGGACCACTAGACAAGCATCGCCGTCTGGAATGGCGGACGGTGACAATACTCTCTCCCACCGCTCATTTTCCTTGTCTAATTCGCCCGCAGTATCATGCCCCCGGAGTTCCTCCATCTCTTTTTCTGATTCATAGAACCATTCTAATTGACCCCAATATCGGTTCTGCTGATTCCTGACCCTATTTTTAATATCCTCATACAAGAAATAGATAATTTCTTGGTTTAGTAGAGTATCACAATACGCGTGCCCATATGTTGTCAACGTGTAGTCATTCCTAAAGAGAGATCCGCGTGGAACCAGGGGGTCATTAGGTCGTAGATACGAAATGGGTCGTCCCCGGCTCTGAATTAAGCCTATATCTGTCAGCACTTGAAGGTCGTGAACGAAGTCATGGTTGACCCCTTTTTGTTCAAACTGCCCGTAGGCACCTGTAACACTTAACTTCTGAACAAATCGCTGTAGTCGATACTGAGAGTAGACGTAAATAGGGGGTATCCATTTTCGCTTCTCACTTCCGGGCTTATATATACGGCAACTTGCGTCATCTATGACCGCTTTCAAGACAAAAACAATAAACAGAAATCCAGAGGTGCGGAGCTCCTCTGGGCTTAGAGCCACTTGCGTTATACAGTCCCATATCTTGCCTATCTCTAGTTCTTGCCGGGCTTGTTCCCTAGTAGGTGGTAGATAGCAGTGTAACTTCAGGTCACGCACAGAGTTCGAAAGTAGCCCCTTAGCCACGGAGCTTCGGCTCAGTACGGACGGGGGGATGGATTCTTCAGGCGTGTGAATTGATATACAGAACTTTGTGGTCTTTGCCATCCGAATATCTACGAGCAGTCGTTCTTCCCCGAAGGCTTTGCGCATTTCTTCCTGGAATTTGACTATTAGCGGCGGGTGACTCACCAATGTGTAGAGGTGGGCTCGAACCAGCGGGCTCATGTCCCAAAACCGGATTGTTAGCGCCTCCTTATAGGGGATGTTCATTTTGCGAACGCTTAGTAGATGAGTTTTCTTATGTCTCTGGAGCAATGCAAGCAGTTGGGCATCATCGTATTCCGTATGCATCTTTCGAATCTCTTGGGCGCGTTCCTTAGAAGAGCAGTTCTTGAGCGTCTCTGCAATGTCATCGATGATCATCTGGGTGGCAATCCTGTGTTGTTTCTCGTGATGAATATCCATAATCAGCCTTTGACGACTTTGTAGAAATGCTTCGATGGTAGTTAATGCCTCGGGAGCTACTTCGACTTGACAAGTGGCCTCATCTATTAGGATATTGTCAAAAAAACTCTCTATCTTGAAGGGTGTTGGGATTCCGCAGTAGTAGTTGTCCCTGGTAAGATAGTCCAGCTTGTCGGCATCCATGTCGCTGTCAATTAAGCAGTTTAAAAGTTTGGTTCTCTCCCCTGTGGCTTGGCCTATCGCAAGTTTTGCAATCTCAGAGGGCCTGATAACCGTCAAGGCCGTAAGAACCTCGCTGATCTCCTGGTCCTTTTCAATAAGATATGCAGTGGCATTCTCATGGCTGTAACCTTTGGGACCACCTGCGATAGCTCTCAGGAACTCTTGATCCTCGGGGTCCATGTCATCGTCTACCTTTAGAAGGGATGGATGCTTTCGAAAAGCTTCCTCGACTGCATGTGAGAGTGGAGGATGCCCCACATCGTGAAGTAGAGCTGCCAGCGCCAGCGCCCTGCGCTCACCCTCTCCTATAATGGTGCTGAGACGTTGAAGACCGCCATTTGCGCGACGCACCAGGACCATATCAGTAAGACGATCAGCTACGTACATTACCCCCAAAGAATGCTGGTAGCGATCGTGGAGTGCTCCGGGAAATGAGACTGCCGCGAGTCCCATTTGCCTAATTTCCTTCAAGCGAGAAAAGGCACGGGTCTGGGTAAGCCTATAAGCCACTGTTGAGATGGGGATGTGCCCCCACACCACATCTGGTACGAATTTCACGAAATCACTTTCTCCCTGGCCTTTTGAATCCAACGCCGAGATAGAACGCTCCAACATATTCTGCTCCTCTCTGGATATAGGACACTGCTTTTAATCGACTTGTCCCGTCCGAGGGGTGTGCTTCACACTTCAAAAGAGTATGACGTGCCTCTTTTATTGTGTATTGCACACCTTTTGGAAGCTACAGTCTTGGCAGAAGATGTTTTGTCTCGGGAGAAAAGCAGTTTCTTGGTCAATCCTTTCTGCCAGCTTTTTAATAATAGTGAGATCTTCCTTCATTTCGGCATAACTGATAGAGATATCTTTTGCCATACCAGCTTGCAAGTAAATATAGGTTATGCAACTTATTTCTATTTTTAAGCCTTCTTTGACGCCCCAGTAATAGAAAGCGGGTTGCAAATCCTTTTCCGTTCCTTCTGCTGAAATACCCTCTTCATCCCCAACCTTGTAGTCAACTATCCTGTACTTTCCGTCTGCCAACTTATCAATTCTGTCAACCCTTCCCTTAAGAATTAGATTTTCAACATATGCTTTGAAGGGAAGTTCTACTGCCATAGGCATTAGGCTACAATCAAATATTTTATAAAAGTTTTCTAGCATTGCTTTTGTTCTTTTGAGCCATTCTTGCTCTTCCGCTTCATCCCTGAAGCCCTCTTTAGACCATAATTCATCCACCAAAGAAAGCATTCTCTGGAGGGTTCTTTCTCCAGGATTACGAATGGTGAAAAATCTAGCCAGAGCGGAATGAACACAAGAACCAACAGCAAGATAAAAGGTTTTTATAGTATCTTTTCTCTTTTCCAAATATCGATAACGGTACCGCCGTGGACATTACTGAAAGGTAGCCAGCATAGAATACGACAACTCTAACATCTTAGGGCAGCTAAACTGAAATTCCGCTTGCGTTGAACCTCCGGAATTAAGCTTAACGGTTTCTCCATAAGTTGAGGCACTCGAGGGATAGTTTGTTTTCATTTTATTTATACCCCCGGCATGAGATATAGTTTCCTTCTAGTTTTCCTGAAAAATCTTAACACGTCTTACGTAATAGCTCAAGTTGTTTCCATTCCTCAGGAGGAAGTTTAGTTACCACTAATTCCCCATCTCGTAGTTCTACCTGATAGCTACCCAACCGCACCGAGGTGACACCACTAAGCAGCAGGTAGCTTTCAAGTGTGCTGCGAGCCTTCTCCAAACGTGCCTCTACCTTC
>Ga0123519_10007925_pt1 | contig 16343 bp, 11 predicted proteins | sample YelNatPaOPRAMG02_FD_87396 | JGI IMG/M metagenome (GOLD analysis project Ga0123519, IMG submission 87396) | Hot spring microbial communities from Yellowstone National Park - Yellowstone National Park OP-RAMG-02 (version 2) | ecosystem: Environmental > Aquatic > Thermal springs > Hot (42-90C) ...
CAGATGAATAGCACTTTCAGCTAATTTGTGCCGTATGATCGGATCAGTAGCCAGTACTTTACCTTTATAGCGTGTTGTCCTGGCATACTCAATCAGATATTCCAAAATCCTCCTGGCATTGCCATAAAATTGTGGTGCTATACTATGTCGTTCAAAAGCCAGAGATTGCATCAGGTAATACCAGCCCTCATTTTCCTTTCCAACAAGATTAATTGCTGGCACTCTAACATTGTCAAAAAATAATTCATTAAATATATGAAGTCCGGCATAGTTATATATGGGCTTTATTGTTATACCGGGACTGGTCATATCCAGAATCATCAGGCTGATTCCCTTCTGTTTTTTGCCCGCAGAAGGGTCAGTTCTTACGGCCAGCCAGCACCATCGCGCTCGATGAGCACAACTCGTCCAGATTTTCTGACCGTTTAAAATATATACATCTCCGCTTTTAACAGCCCTTGTCTGGATATTGGCAAAATCTGATCCTGCATTTGGTTCACTATAAGCAGTACACCAAACCCCATCCGGCTCGCCCGCAGCTATTAACGGAATATACTTACTCTTTTGCTCTTCATTTCCAAAAAGCATAAGCGATTGGCCGACCCAACCTATGCCACTTACACCCATAGTTGTCCCCGGGATTCCCCAGTAACTGGCTTCATCGATATAAACATGCTGCTCAAAATATGATGCGCCTTGCCCACCATATTCTTTAGGCCATGCCATTGTCAACCACCCTTTTTGAGCTAGCTTTTTTGACATCAGCATGGAAAACGCCCAGTCGTCATCACTACTTTCCTCTTCCAGTCCGCTTATGACTACTCTACTTCCAAGTTCCCTTTTGGCGAATTCCCGAACCTCTTCACGCAACCTCTCTTCCTTTTCACCAAATTTAAAATCCATCCATTCCCCCCATAATTTGGATATTTAATATAATATTGACTTGCGATTCAATTAATGGTACCCTACATACGAACGTTGTTCATATATCTTGAGTACTGTTATATGTTGAGTTATATTAACAGAACGTTGTTTCAGTTTAACAGAGTAATTACAAAACTGTCAAACAAAGTTATTAATCATTAATAGATAAATATCGTATAAAAGGTTTTAATAATGAGGTCCCAACATAAGATTACCCGAAACTTGATAATCAACGCCGCCATAGATGTTTTCAGTAATGGGGATTTTGAAAAGGCCACAATGCGTTCAATTGCCGACAAAGCCGGAGTGCCTACCACCAGTATCTATAACTACTTTAAAAACAAAGATGATTTGTATGTAACGCTTATTAAGCTTATTGTAGACAGGACAAATCGAGAATTAAACGCACACTTACTGGGAATTAACGATATTAAAAATAAGATAAAAATATTGGCTAAGCACCAACTCGAATATTTTGAGGCCAATCCGAATATTGCTTATCTGGTATTTGCCAGTACAAATATCAGCTACTGGTATCAGCACAGTAGTGCATTGGAAAAGGCTCGAGAATCAAGCGCTGTATTGGTGAAAATTATAGAAGAAGGCAAGAGCAGAAAAAAAATACGTGCCGACATAAATTCACATATTATCGTCCATATGTTTTTCGGTGCAATGCGGGCTATGGTTATTAACTGGCTTTACAGCAAACAAATATACAAACTATCGGATATGGCAGATTATCTTGCCGATTATATTTACTCGGGGATTGCGTTTGTCAATCCTGACAAACCAGAATTCATCTGCCCATTACTGACCAAAGCTAATCAACAATCTCTGTATGAATAGTTGATTGATATATTCGCATATAAAGTATCTATTGACGCTTACTCTATGCGACTCTTCTTCTGGATTTAATCCATCCCATCAAACGACCATCGGGAAACTGAACAGTTTTGAAAGAATGTCTTTGTTTCAGTATAAAAATAAATGTAATAACGCTTATGAAAATGAATGCCAGCATATCCGGTTTTAGCAGCAATAAATAAACCAATAAGCCAAACATACCGAAAAGCACTGTCCATGCATCGTTGATGAAGAATAATGCACCAACTATAAACAGCGCCGCCAGAACTGCGATGATATCCCAGCGCATCAAGGCTATCAACGTACCACCGAATACAGCAAGTGCTTTACCTCCTCGAAAGCCCAGAAAAGGAGAATATGCATGCCCCAGAACAGCAGCTACACCAGTAATATAAAGAATCGGTTGCTGCAGACCAATAATAAAATTGCCAATTATTATAGGAGGTATTCCTTTAAAAACATCAGCAAACACCGCAACTATCCCCCAACCAACCAATCCTGCCCGAAATACATTAGTTGCTCCCGGATTTCCATCTCCATATTGTCTGATATCTATATTTCGTGCCAACTGTGCAATCCACACTGAAAAGGGCAGGGACCCCATGATAAAAGCCAGTAAAATGATAAATATTGAAATTATTACGATCAACATCATTCCACCCGGATTATTGGATACATTCGCAGTCTAAAAAAAAGTCTATGATCTGTCAAGTTATTGGTATATCTAATATCTGTGAGACAGAAAGGGATTTGTCGCTGAAGATATTGGCGACCCCGATGGGATTCGAACCCACGATCTCCACCGTGACAGGGTGGCATGTTCGACCGCTACACCACGGGGCCATACCTTATATTGGCTTACTGCCTAATTTGCGTTTAAAGTCTATCAATTTATAGCTTACAGTGTCAATCAAAATTAAAATTTTAAACGTTACATTAACATTTTAGCCAGCAACCATGAATTTGGGCATGCTCGGCACCATTAATAACAAACCGTACGAGGTATATTTATTGATTTTTATCAATTTTTATACTAAGCTTTGAGTTGATTTTTATTGTCCTGTATGCTACCAATAGGTCTGTAAGGCCATTAGGAGAAGTATAATTGATTTATCAAAAAATTACTTTAAGTGCTTGCATAGTAATTTTTTCTGTTTTGGGAATGGCCAGGATTGAATTCGCTCCTTCACAGCCGACTGCTATCAATATCAGTTCTTCAACAGGGAGTCCGGGATCTACAATAACTTTAACGGGTGAAGGATTCATAGGTAAACTTGCCACTGTATACTGGGATGATAAAAAAATAGTTCAGAATATACCTATAACAAAGTCCGGTCAGATTAATTACACTTTTGAAATACCATCAGCACCCAAAGGGACTCATACAATCCGGGTAATAGATGATAGCAACTGGAGCAATATTACAGCTACCAGTAATTTTCGCATCATTCCCAGTTTAAGTTTAGAGCCTCCATGGGGAAGACCTACCAACATGATTACAATAATCGGAAATGGCTTTGCTCCAGGAGAGACCGGAATAAATATATATTTTGATTCAAAACCGATAGCCAAAACCCCTATTACTGCCGATAAGCTGGGCACTTGGCACGCCATGTTCACGGTGCCCGATTTACCTAAAGGTGAATACAAACTTAGTGTCTCGGGCGATGCTACTCAGCCGGGCGAAATATCACCCGTACTTTTTACCATCGCACCTTTCTGTAAGGCTACTCCCGTGTCCGGACCTGTAGGAACACGTGTTAACATAACCGGTGTAGGGTTCAGGCCCGGAGAAGATGGAATCACATTTACATGGGATGGGCCTATACTCGATACTAATTTCACCGCAAAGCCTAATGGAAGCTTTAGTTATGACATAGTTATCCCGCCAAGCGTAAAAGGAAGACATGTCATAGGTATTTACGGGAGCAGCTTCACACCAAAAGGCATAGTACCAGACATAGAATTCGAAGTTGTTCCATCTATCAATATTACGCCAAGCAGCCTGATTAACAGTAGAGATATTACAATTGATGGAGCCGGTTTTAATGCCGCCGAACTAGTTAGCATCTCTTATGATAAAACAAGTACAGGAAAATCAGTAACAACTGATAGTAAAGGGAATTTCTCAATTACTATAAAGGCGTTACCCGTGGCCGGAAAGACACATACTATCACGGCTACAGGGAATAAAGGTGCGGTAGCTCAGGGAATGTACGAGCTAACTGCTACCGTTCCATCTGAACCTCAGCTTCTTTATCCGGGTCCTGGTGCAAGAATACAAATGTATAATTCAGCAACAGATATGATAGAAGGCCTGGTTAAATCGGCACACATTATCTCTACTACATCGGCTTCATCACAGGGTAAAAATGATAATATGGTGCTATCCACCATGAATTGGAGCACCTCTGATCAACAAAAGGATTTACAATATACGTTGCAAATCTCCAAAACGGATGATTTCTCAGTTTTAGTTTGTAATAAAGAAGGGATAACAACAACTTCCTACCAACTGCTCAGGGCCGATATACCCGAAGGCGGGACATATTTTTGGAGGGTAAAAGCAACCAACGAAGCCGGACTTTCGAGTCCCTGGTCAAATACCTGGAAATTCGATGTAATCTCGGCATCGCCTTTGATAATTTCTATAGCTACTACCGCCTTTATATTAATAGTCGCTATATTGATTTTCGGTATTATGGCGCTTGTCAACAGGGTAAGATTCAAAGGTTAGCTGAAAACTACTCTTTAATATTTGCATTTTTAATTAAACGTATGCTATAGTTCACTGCGATTGTTTATTGAAGCAACCGCTGGGGGTGCTTACTAATTGTGGGCTGAGACTCTGCGTATGCAGGGAACCCTCCGAACCTGCCCTTGGTAATTCGAGCGTAGGGAAGCGGTAAATAGCCAAGGGTTAAGTTGGATTTGCTTTAACTCTTGGTTTTATTTTTTAAGAAAATGACACAAATAGAATCGGCACGCAGAGGAATAATATCTCCACAGATGGAATCTGTGGCCAGAATAGAACAAGTTGACGTCAATTACCTATGCGAAAAAATAGCCTCAGGTAAGATAATAATACCCTGCAATATCAACCACCGCATATCAAAACAATGTGCTATAGGTGCCGGACTGAGGATAAAGATAAACGCCAATATAGGAACGTCTTCAGATACAGGTTCAGTAAAATCGGAACTCGAAAAACTGCAGATCGCAATAAAATACGGTACCGATACAGTGATGGATTTAAGCACCGGTGGTGATATTAAAAAGGTCAGACAAATAATCTTGAATGCCAGCACGGTTCCTGTAGGTACCGTACCCATTTATCAGGCAATGATAGAAGCCGGCGAGAAATATGGCCCCATTGTAGATGCTACTGCCGATGATATCTTCAAAGCTATAGAAGAACAGGCTAAAGAGGGTGTGGACTTCATAACTGTGCACTGCGGAGTAACGATGCAAGCAATTCAAGCCTTGAAGCAGCAAAGGCGGGTAACCGACATTGTATCCCGCGGCGGGGCATTCTTACTGGGATGGATGATTTATCATGGGAGAGAGAACCCCTTATACGAAAATTATGATCGTTTGCTGGACATCGCACGGAGATACGACGTAACATTAAGTCTGGGCGATGGTCTGCGGCCTGGCAGTATAGCAGACGCTACCGATAGACCACAGATACAGGAACTTATAACTTTAGGGCAACTTGTTGAAAGAGCATGGGATGCGGGTGTGCAGGTTATGGTTGAAGGGCCCGGCCACCTTCCTGTAAACCATATTGAAATGAATATGCAGCTGCAAAAAAGCCTTTGCAGGGAAGCACCTTTTTATGTGCTGGGGCCTCTTGTTACAGACATTGCCGCAGGTTACGACCACATAACCAGTGCCATAGGGGGAGCAATCGCCGGGTTGTACGGAGCCGACTTTCTTTGCTATGTAACACCCTCAGAACATCTGTCATTACCAGAATCCGAAGATGTTAAAATGGGAGTAATCGCTTCACGCATTGCCGCACATGCCGCCGATATAGTCAGGCTTGGTGAAAAGGCAGCGAAGTGGGATAGAGAAATGTCTGTCGCCAGAAAACAGCTTGATTGGGAAAAACAGGCCAGCCTTTCTATCGATCCGGAAAAGGTTAAATTGGTACATAGTAAGCATCCTGTTAAAGGTCGGGCATGCAGCATGTGTGGCGATTATTGTGCCATGGCTCTTGTTGAAAAATATCTTGGAATTACTGCAACTAAATGTTAAAATAGGCTCTCTATGTCATTAGATGAAGGCAGAAATAATTTCAATCGGTACTGAGCTTTTGTTGGGCGAGATTACGGATCTGAACGCCGCTTATCTGGCCAGTCAGCTACCGTTACTCGGATTAGATCTGCACTTCATTTCCACTGTTGGCGATAATAAAATTAGGCTCATCGAAACCCTCGATCACGCGTGGAAACGATCGGATATTATCATTACTACCGGAGGTCTGGGGCCTACCGAAGATGACGTTACCAGAGAAGCAATTGCGGAATTCTGTCATGAAACTATCAGTATCGATCAATCACTGGTAGATCAGTTCAAGAATTTATTCAGACAATTTAATATGGAAATGCCTGAAAGCAACATTAAACAAGCCGCGGTTATTCCATCATGCCAAATAATACCCAATCCAAGAGGTACCGCACCGGGCTGGTGGGTGGAAAAACAAGGTCATGTCATAATCTCGATGCCCGGGCCACCAAGTGAAATGCAACTAATGTGGAACAACGTGATAGCTCCGCGGATAAAAGAAAAATATTGTAGTTCCGTTATAATCTCATGCACAATTAAAACCTTCGGTTTAAGCGAAGCAAAGCTCGGCGAACTAACCAGAAGTTATCTACTCCACGACAACCCTTCCGTGGGCATCTACGCAAAGCCGGATGGTATCCATCTTCGTGTAACTGCCAAAGCTGAAACAGAGGAACGCGCAAAGTCGATGGTCGATAAAACGGTCAAGGAGCTCCGACAGATTGCAGGTGAATACATCTGGGGTATAGATAATGATACTCTGGAAGGGTTGATATCAAACATATTTATCAGCAAGAATCTCAGCTTGGCTACTCTCGAAATCAATACCGGGGGAATACTGGCCAATATGATAACTGCAACAGCTGAAAGCACTAAATTTTATAAATGCGGTATCGTAATTAACCATAACAGATTGAGGCCGGATTTCGGTATGAACGAAAACGTAATGATGCAATATGGAGATATAAGTCAGCAGACCGCCAAAGAGGCTGCTACCGCAGTAAAGCGCAGATTTAATTCATCAGTAGGAGTGGGATTGATCGGCGTAATGGAAAATGAAGCTCCGGATTATAAACCGGGTACTATCATAATCGGGATAGATGACGGAAATCATAACTACTCATTTCAACGCATTTTTCCTGGAAATCGAACACAAATAAAACAGCGGGCCGCAGTTTCAGCCCTTTTCGAATTAAGAAAAATTATGCTGTAGGAGATAAAATGCACCTTATAATAGATGGATTCGGAAAAAATAGAGACATTTTGCAGGATGAAAATTATATATACGAGCTTCTTGATTCCTATCCCGCAAAAATCGGTATGACCAAGATTTCCGGCCCCATTGTTTTTAAATATTCAGGTAAAAAGCCGGAAGATTGGGGGATATCTGGATTGGTTTTTATAGCTGAAAGTCACATCGGTGTCCACACATTTGTTGAAAGAAATTTTATCAATATCGATGTTTTCTCATGCAAGGACTTTGATGCACATCAAGTAATAATTGACCTTAAAGAAAAATTCGAACTTGTCAGAATGAGAAGCAGTATAGTACGAAGAGACTGGGAGCCATCCGATCTCAAAGCCTGTCATGAAATAGTAGAACTAAATTCCATATGAACGTAAGCGCCAATTTCTCGGCCAAACCTCGAAATTTTGCTGGATTAAACCCACCCTATTCTGACTGGGATAAGGCTTCAGTGGTTATCTTACCTGTCCCATACGATGCTACCACTGAATGGCATAGTGGTACCCGTAACGGACCTGAAGCAATAATTAATGCTTCCTACTACCTGGAATGGTTTGACGTTGAACTTGGAAAGGAGATATATAAAACAGGCATACATACTCTGCCCGATCTGGAGCCAGATTACAGCAGTCCAGAGTCGATGAATTTTAGAGTTTATAAAACTATTAGATTCTTGCTCGAAAATTCCAAGTTTGTAGCCATGCTTGGAGGCGAACATTCCATAAGTTCAGGTGCAGTTAAAGCATATCGTGAAAAATATCAAAACCTTTCAGTTTTACAGCTAGATGCCCACGCAGACCTGCGAGATCATTACCTCGGTACAAAATTCAGCCATGCCTGTACTATGAGAAGAATTCTCGAATACTGTCCTGTTATACAGGTGGGTATAAGAAGTATGAGCTTAGAAGAAAGTGAATTTATTAAATCGCATAACCTCCATAATTCTATTTTCGCTTATTTAGAAGAACCGTCAACTCTGAAGGAGATTATTAATGCTCTTTCCGATAACGTTTATATTACCATCGACCTTGATGTATTCGACCCATCAATAATGGAAGCTGTGGGAACACCGGAACCCGGTGGCTTGTTATGGCAACCGGTACTTTCTTTACTACGTCAGGTATCTATCAATCGAAAAATAGTTGGATTCGACGTGGTCGAGCTATGTCCGGATCAAGGACCATCTTCCTGCGCATTTACAGCCGCCAAACTCGTATATAAGTTAATCGGTTATGCCATTAACAAAATATAAACAATATTAAAGCTCCCAGCGAAAGTAAAAAATAATTAAATATGAAAATTTGAGTAATAAAAATAATATTTAATCCACGCCCTCCCGTTTAAACAGCTTTAGAAAAATAAAATTATAAAAAGAGAAATTAAAAATCTATAAATATTTTTACCCCGTCATTTTTAGACTTTGAACAGTTCACAAACCTGCAAAACGGTAACAGTTAGAAGCATTGAAGACCTTGAACACATGGAAGCTACTATGTGCACAGTAAAGGAAAAATTGGACAGACAGGAAAATGCATTCAATAACAGTTATATGGGCAATCTCGATTGTAAAATCACTACATCAATGCTCTTATCTTTTAGTAATAGTTTTCTGATACACGCGGATTAGGCTATAAAGATGATTTGAGGATTTATTGCCACAATGGCTAATGTGTATGACACACAACAGATACCGATTCTGATAGAGAGAGCAGTACCGAGAGGTAGCCGTAAACCAAATCCCAGTTAGTCATAGCTGATATATACTATGGCAGTCAAAATAACTATCATGAAGAATGCTTCTATCTTCTGCGATTATCATTATAAAAAATTAAAGAAAGAGTTAGTTTACAGTTTCCTAATATCTTCAATGCCAAGGGAATTCCAACTTGCAGTCGCAGTTTAGAAACAGTCTTTTGAGGTAGGAATTGCAATTACCCTAAATAACGTTGCTCATAATCTATGGGCGAGTATGTTTATAGTGATTTATGGATTAAGCCCCTAAAGCTGGATAGTTAGGGTTAGAGAAATGAGTTAAAAGTACTGATATAAAATATGGAGCTCCTATATAAGCTAATCCAATTAAGAACAAGTGCATTAGCAGCATCAAATTGATTTGACTGATAGACGTCACGTATATCCAAATCAGACATAAATTTGTTTATTCAATAGCCATACTGCCTCTCATTAAGAAAGGATAAATATGATACATCGATAGAATTAGCAGAACTTATGGAATTTGAGACACATGAAAGACTAGTAGTTGAATGGCTTTAAGAACTCTAAATATGTGCCCACTAGGACCTAGCTGACCAATCAAAAGAGCCTCACTATAAAATGAAATAGGAATTCATCTTTATCTAGCAATATATATTAAGACAGTTAAGGAAAATATACCCTTAATATGGGAAGAAGAAGCTAAAAGTTTTATCATAAGGAATACTCCAAGATGATTTCCACCTGAAATTTTTAGAGAGTGCACCGAATATATGAACTCTATATCGATCAGAATAGGGCAGAGTAGATTGCCGGGAAAAGAGCAAATACGCGTAAGAACTCAAAAAGAATAATGCAATAAACACCAGATTGGGTATTCAGGATACTTTTCAATAATCAAAATCCCAAAAGATAAAATAGGACATAGAGAAATTTAATGAGACCATAGCGTATGAATAGCTTTACGATTCAAATCCACGTTTGGACCCTTAAGAACTAAATTACCGACTAACCAGGTGACTTGCTAAGTACAACTTTCATCGCTTATACAAAACACTTGCTATCTTACTCCAATAATATATAGAAGGGGGACTTTTCAAAATCCCTAGTTCAGTGCTACCTATGAGACAGACAACAAAACCCCCAGATATAAAATCATGCAATATTATACAATGTTATATAATTTACCAAGACAGGTAGGACATATTTTTTATATGTTTTTATAGCATATTTAAAGATTAAAGAATGATATACATTAAATGCGGATATTTTCTCTGGAGATATCATGACTATCAGCACAGGAATTTCAGACCTTGACAGTTTAATACAGGGACTTTTGCCCGGCGATAATATCGTCTGGCAGATTGATGATATGGCAGATTACGCGTTTTTCGCCGAAAAATTTGCAAAGTATGCGATCGAAAACAAACTTGAATGCATATATTTCCGCTTTGCACAACATCCACCTTTATTATCAAATATCCCTGCCGTTAAAATCTTCAACATCAACCCTACACCCGGATTCGACCAGTTTGCCGGCGAGGTTCATACCATTATTGAAAAAAGCGTTCGAAATGCGCGGTTGATTTTCGATAATCTATCGGTGCTCGCAACTACATGGGCCACAGATGAACAACTTGCCAACTTTTTTCAGGTCACATGCCCGTACATATTTGAGTTGGGTCCGGTAGCATATTTTGCACTTACTCGCGGCAAACATCTTCATACCGCAGTTGCCAGGATAAGAGATACAACACAAATTCTAATTGACGTTTATCATATTAAGAACACGATGTATATACACCCGATAAAGGTCTGGAACCGCTATTCATCACAAATGTTTCTCCCACACCGCATCTCAGAAAATGGCTGGTCTCCAGTCTCTATCAGCGGCGATGCTGCTGCTGTGTCTTCTTCAGCTTTAAAGCAACCACTGACATCATCCATTGCATCCATGGCCCCCTGGGAAGTTGTATATGATCAGCTATTACAGCACTGCACAACTGCTGTTGATAGAAAGGAATATTCGCCTGAAATAAGATCTCTAAAACACGAATTGGTACGTATGATGATTGGAGATCATCCATCTTTCAACAAACTGGCTGATGAGTATTTCACTATAGATGATCTGATAAATATTCGCAATCGTCTTATCGGCTCAGGGCGAATCGGCGGTAAAGCAGCTGGCATGTTGCTTTCCAGACGCATTCTTCTTTCAGATAACAGTAAGCTGGATTTCTCACAGATACTTGAAACGCACGACTCATTTTATATCGGGTCCGATGTATTTTTTACCTTTCTTGTAAAGAACAACCTTTTCCAGCTCCGTATGCAGCTTACCCGCGATTCACAGATCAGTCACGAGGAATTCGAAGAAGTTGAACGGCTATTTCTTCAGGGTAGTTTCCCGGAGGAGGTAATGGCACAATTCCGCGATATGCTGGATTACTTCGGACAGGCGCCTATTATCGTGCGTTCTAGCAGTCTGCTGGAAGACCGGTTCGGCAACGCTTTTGCCGGTAAATACCGTAGCGAGTTCTGTGCCAACCAGGGAACGCCCGAAGAGCGGATGCAGGCATTCCTGCATGCCGTTAAACTCGTGTATGCCAGTGCTATAAATCCAGATGCCCTTTCTTACCGGCATAAGCAGGGGTTGGGAGAGAACGATGAACAAATGGCCATTCTGGTACAGCGTGTTTCCGGCATGCCTTATAAGGAGTATTTCTTCCCCCCACTTGCAGGAGTAGCTTTTTCACACAACCTATATGCTTGGAGCAGCCGCATAGACCCTACAAAAGGCATGATACGGCTGGTCTTCGGTCTGGGCACACGCGCAGTCAACCGAGTAGGGGGAGATTATACGCGTATAGTTGCAGTCAGCCATCCACAGCTCCGTCCTGAAGCAGGCACTAAAATTATAAAATACTCACAGCATACTGTCGATGTTCTCAATATTAGGCAAAATAGTTTTCAATCTATACCGATATCCGAATTGCTTGTTGATTGCGATTACCCCTATCTAAATTTGATCGCTTCTCTTATCGTTGATGGGTATCCACAGGATATGGTAACTACCTTCCATGCTGGTCACTCCTACGATCTGGTGCTCACATTCAATGGGTTTATAAACAAAACGCCTTTTATAAAATATATGGATGCAATGCTCAGCCGGTTGGAAGATGTCTATGAACAACCTGTTGATACCGAATTTACGGCACGCCTTGACGCTGAAGGTAATGTGAAAATCAATCTCCTACAATGCCGATCGCTACGCCTTCCCGGTACAGCAGGTCATATAGAATTTCCAGAACATATAAAAAATGAACACATTCTTTTTACTTCAAGCCGATTCATTAGCGGCGGTGCTGTTCATAATATAAGGTATATTCTCTATATTGACCCCGATAGATATGACAGCATAGAGACAGAAGAAGTCAAAAGATACCTTGGCCGAGCGGTAGGTCGCATCAATCGCCATCCTGCTATTTGTGAGGGTAAAATAATTATGATGGGACCGGGGAGATGGGGAAGCAGCAATATAAATCTCGGTGTTAATATAGGCTATGCAGATATAGATAATGCATCGGTGCTGGTTGAAATTGCGCGTGAGGAAAAGGGCCATGTACCGGAAGTATCCTATGGGACACATTTTTTTCAGGATTTGGTAGAATCGGGCATTATGTATCTGCCAGTCTATCCTTCCGACCCCGATTCAAAATTTAATAAAGATTATTTCAATACTTCTCGCAATGTATTGTCTGATCTTATCCCGGAACTGGCAGATTTTAAAGACATCATACAGTTAATAGATGTTAGCGAGACTACGTCAGGTCTCTACTCACATATACTGGCCGATCCATCCCAACACAGAGCCATCTGTTTTCTCGATATCCGCTGTACTTAGAGCTGTAACTTATCTCGAATAGCCCATTCTATTTGAATAATGCGGTTTAAATTCAAAGCATATTCAACATATTTCAACACCATTATTGACATTAATAAACCCTTTATGTAATAATTTTCGGCAATAGGTTGCCGTAATCCGTTATTATATGGCTTTTGAAAACACAGATATAGAACGAAAGATACACTCTATCCTCAAGGTTCTGGCAGCATCACCTGAACCTCTGGGATCAATTGTAATCGCCCGCAAACTTAATGAGATGGGCATAGACCTGAGTGAACGGGCTGTTAGGTATCACCTCAAATTAATGGACGAACAGGGTCTGACTAGACTCGCCGGACGTAGAGACGGCCGGATGATCACGGAACAAGGGGTCGAAGAATTAAAACATGGGATGGTCAAGGATAAAGTAGGATTTGCCATTTCCCGCATAGAACTGCTTGCCTTTCGCACAACATTCGACCTAGATAAGCGCGATGGTCTTGTTCCGGTAAATATATCCATCTTCAAAAAACAGGATTTTCAAAAAGCTCTGCGTTTAATGAAACCCGTGTTCAATGCCAGGCTCTGCGTAAGCAATCTTGTGGTATTTGCTGAATCTGGAGGAAAAATCGGCGACATGATCATACCCGAAGAAAAAATCGGCCTAGCGACCGTTTGCAGCATCGTTGTTAACGGGACACTTCTCAAAGCCGGTGTCCCAATGAATTCCAAGTTTGGAGGCCTGTTGCAAATAGAAAATCACAAACCATTGCGATTCACCGAGCTTATACATTATGAAGGTTGCTCGCTGGATCCTTCAGAAGTATTTATTAAAGCCAAAATGACATCTGTATCTCTAGCTGCAAAGACCGGCAGTGGCAATATCCTGGCGAACTTTCGTGAAATACCATCCATTTGCCGGCCATTAGCCCACCATGTTATCAGCAAATTAGCCAAGGCCAGAATTAGCGGCGTGTTAGTGGTAGGAAACGTCAGTGAACCGGTATGTGAGATAGCCGTCGAACTGAACCGCGTTGGTATGATTCTGATAGGCGGTTTGAACCCTATAGCAGCAGTGGAAGAGGCAGGTATTGAAGTTGAAAACCACGCCATGAGCGCAGTTGTTGATTATAAGAGTTTGATAGATTTCAAGGAGTTAATCAAATGAAATATATAAAAATAATCCCCTGCCTGGATATACGCGAAGGCAGGGTGGTCAAGGGTGTTAAATTCGAAAATATCAGGGATGCACGCGACCCGGTAGAAGCTGCCGAAGCATATTGTCGTGAGGGTGCGGATGAGCTTGTTTTTCTTGATATTTACGCCAGCGTAGAAAATAGAAAAACTAGGCTGGACTGGGTCAGAAGAGTGGTTGAAAAGGTAACCATCCCATTTGCCGTCGGTGGCGGTATAAGCACCCTCGAGGATATGAAAACATTAATTGATGCAGGCGTAGATAAAATATCCATAAATACAGCTGCGGTCAAAAACCCGGACTTGATCAAAGCTGCAGTATCTGAGTTCGGCAAAGATCGCATTGTAGTGGCTATAGACGGATTGAAAAACCCGCCGGAGAGCGGAAGGCCGAGATTGGAAGTGGTTATTAAGAGTGGTATAGAGCCCACAGGTCTGTCGATTGTAGATGGGGCTCGCAAAGTTGAGAAACTGGGGGCGGGTGAAATACTCCTCACCAGCAAGGACACCGATGGTACAAAAGAAGGTTATGACCTCGAAATGACCAGAGCGGTAGCCGAATCTGTATCCATACCGGTTACCGCATCGGGTGGAGCAGGCACACTTCAACATCTTTATGAAGCAGTAGTCATAGGTAAAGCTTCGGCTGTGCTGGCCGCTTCGATTTTCCATTTCAAAGAGATCTCAATATCAGAAGCCAAACATTATCTAAAGGATAAGGGCATAGCTGTAAGAATGGATAATTTACCGAATAGAAAGAATTGATATTTCAAAAATATAAATATACAGGAGGGAAAAATGACACAGCTAAATCCATTTGAAATTGTAAAAAAACAGGTCGATAAATGCGCCAGAATACTCAAGCTCGACGCCGACGTAACCGAGGTTCTGAAAAATCCTATGCGTGAACTTCATGTTTCTCTACCGGTTCGCATGGATAATGGCTCAGTTAAGGTCTTTAAGGGTTTTCGTGTCCAGTATAACGATGCCAAAGGGCCTACCAAAGGCGGTATCCGCTTCCATCCCGATGAAACTATAGATACAGTTCGCGCTCTGGCAGCATGGATGACATGGAAATGCGCTCTGATGGATCTGCCACTTGGTGGTGGCAAGGGTGGCATTATCTGCAATCCCAAGGAAATGTCAGAGGGAGAGCTTGAAAGACTGAGCAGAGCTTACGCCAGGGCTGTTTATCAGTTTATAGGACCCGAAAAAGACGTGCCCGCACCCGATGTCTATACAACCCCACAGATAATGGCGTGGATAATGGACGAATACTCTACTATAGCCGGAAAACCGCAATTCGGTGTTATCACAGGTAAACCGCTCGCTCTGGGAGGATCAAAGGGAAGAGGTGATGCTACTGCTAAAGGCGGCATGTATTGTATGCGTGAGGCAGCCAAGGAGCTTAAAATCGATCTTTCCAAAGCTACAATTGCCATTCAGGGTTATGGTAATGCCGGGTATTATGCTGCCAAGCTGGCCCGCGAGATGTTTGGATCAAAGGTGGTGGCAGTTTGCGATAGCCAGGGTGGTTGCTACTGTAAAACAGGTCTAGACGCAGATGAGGCATTAAAGATTAAAAAGAAGACGACTTCTGTTTGTAATCTGAAAGCGGGAGACAAAATAGGTAGCGATGAGGTACTCGAACTTGATGTTGATATTCTTATTCCTGCAGCTATGGAAAATGTTATAACGGAGAAAAATGCCGGAAATGTAAAAGCCAAAATGATCGTTGAACTGGCAAACGGCCCCACAACTCCTGAAGCCGATGAAATACTTTACAAAAAAGGCGTACACGTAATTCCAGACTTCCTGGCCAATGCGGGTGGTGTAACTGTTTCTTATTTCGAAATGGTTCAGAATTTTAATATGTATTACTGGTCTGAAGATGAAGTTTATGCACGGCTTGATAATAAGATGACGACAGCCTATCATGCAGTCTACAACACCCATAAAGAATTTAAGATCAATATGCGGCAGGCTGCCTATGTAAGAGCGATCGAGCGAGTTGTTGAGGCCATGAAATTGCGCGGCTGGGTATAGCCGGTAGCTTTTTAAATAAATAAAGGCCGTGTCGGCATTTGTATGCCGACCCGGCCTTTCCACCTAACCTGGTAAATCCGGTTTAATATCTACGGAATCCACCTCTGCTTCCAAAATTATTCTTCTTTTTGCCGTACCCCCCCTTACCTCCGCTCCTGTTTACACCCCTTCTGCTTCCAG
>Ga0123519_10007933_pt1 | contig 16331 bp, 18 predicted proteins | sample YelNatPaOPRAMG02_FD_87396 | JGI IMG/M metagenome (GOLD analysis project Ga0123519, IMG submission 87396) | Hot spring microbial communities from Yellowstone National Park - Yellowstone National Park OP-RAMG-02 (version 2) | ecosystem: Environmental > Aquatic > Thermal springs > Hot (42-90C) ...
ATCAGAGTTCTTCAGCACGGATGTGGATAAGCTGAAAAGCAAACTGAAGAGCCTTACGATCCCGCAGATCCTTAACATGACCGAATACGCCTACGCGTTCAACAGCTCTGGCTGGGCCAAAGTCAGATTCAACGAGACAACAAAGAGGATGGAAGTAATTAACAAGGAGGGCAGCTTCACTGTCGGAGGGAATTTGACCGAAACGATAAGGATTAACTCGATAAGCCTTTCAAGCTTCAGGCTTAACAACTCCTCCATATCCACCGGGCTTCCTGAAGGACTCAGGTATATGGCTCCGGGATACTACGCAGTCATTGCAGTTTCAGTCGATGGATACGGAAATCCAACCTTCAAGCTCTTCGCGCCCTTCGTTGTGATAAGCAAGAGAGCTCCAAGCTTTAGCGGTTCAGTTGCAAGGGGAGATGATCTCGCGCTGAGCTACGGCTATGAATTTAACATGTCCTTTGCGCTACTGCTTAAGAATGTAAAATACAATGCCAAAGCTGAAGTCAATCTAACAAAGGAGATCGTGAAATCCCTGAAGCTGAACCTGAGCTACGATAACAGGCAGCTGAAAGAAGTGAAGTTAATGGACATGAGCATTGGAGTCTACGCTCCCGAAGGCATGTTCAGCTACGCTTATGAAACCGACAGCAATTCCTTGAGCATCAGCACGGCAGATCTCGAGCCAGGCGAATACGTTCTATACATAGTTGCATTCGGCGACAACCTCGAGCCGTACTACTTTGGCTGCAGAACGGTCAGCATTCTTCCACCAACGCCAGCACCAACACCAACTCCTACTACTCCAACCCCAACTACCCCAAGACCTCCGCCAATCGGCGGTGGCGGAGGAGGTGGCGGCTACATCTCCGGAACCGGAGTCTACTACACAGCAAGGGAGCTCGTGAAGGCCGGAGAAAGCTATGAAATTGTGATGCCGCAGTCATTCTTCATCGAAACCGGAGTTCTCTCGATCACTGTTACGCCAAGGGAAGATACGACAGTGCAGCTGAGGGTTGAAAGGCTCAAGGAGCTGCCTCCTGGAATTCCGAGGCCGGAAGGTTTAGCAGTACTTATACTGAGCATCGAGCCGAGAACGGGCTTTGAAACGTCTCTCAGCGGGAAGATAAAGTTCGGCGTAAGCATTGAAGAAATAAAGGCTAAGGGCTTCGATCCGAATCTCGTGACGGTAATTTTAATGAGGTGGGACGGAAGCAGATGGACAGAGCTTCCAACGAAGTTCCTCAGCAGCGACGGGAAGTACAACTACTACGAAGCGGAAACGCCGAGTTTCAGCTACTTTGTCGCTGTTATAAAGCCAGTGGAAACTCCTGTGCCGACGACACCAGTCCTGACACCTACACCAACACCGACAACGCCTAAACCAACTCCTACCCCGACACCAGCTCCTGACTACACGGGAATAGCGATCGCGATTTTGGTCGTGGTTGCAGTATTAATAGCTGTGGCGTACCTGCTGAAGAGGAGATGAAACCCTATTTTTTACTTCCACTCCTCTTTCTTTTTTTCCCTTGTAGCGCAATTGAGGTATCAACGAATGCAAGGCTAATCGATGGCATATACTACGTTGTTCAGGGGGAGAGGGTTGACGTTGTCGTTTATGGGGAGCCCTTGCAGGAGGTTAGCGTTTCAGTTTACTACTGCTTCTCGGTGAATTCCACGGATGGAAGCTATCTTTACTCGCAGAGCAAGTTTCCGATACCTTTAAGCGCCGATTTTCAGGTTAGGGCTTATCCGGTTTACAACATCACTGTAGAAGCAAAGCTCTGGATTTTCACGAAGAAGCTAGAGGCGAATGCAAGGGACAGCGTTGCGGAAGTAAGGGCAAGCGTTCCGAGCGGGAGATACGATGTCAGGATCTACGGAAATTCGAAGGCTGAAGTCGTGAAAGTTGAGGCAAACGCATTTGCAAGGGTAAAGCTCGGAAGCGACGGGAGGTATTCTATAAGCTACGATACGTCAAAGCTTCCCATTGGGGAGATGAGGGTGATCGCGGACTCGAAGGAGCTGAAAGTAAAGGTTGTAAGCTCTCCGCCAGCACCAAGTAAACCGATGCCAACTTCAACACCCACATTCACTCCAACGCCTACGCCAGCTCCAGCGAAGCCGGATCTTTTGATAGCCTCGATAGACTGCAGCCCGAAGCAATTGATTGCGGGGCAGCAGGCAAGCATTAAAGTTGCAGTTAGAAACATTGGCAACGCAGACGCTACAGCTTTCAACGTTTCGTTGCTCGTAAATGAAAGCAAAATCGCTGAGCAGAGGGTTTCAGGGCTGAAGGCTGGGGAAAGCGAAATTCTGACATTTTCGTGGACACCAGCTTTTTCCGGAAATTGCACTTTAAAGGCAATTGCGGATTCAAATGGGGAAATAGATGAAAGCAGTGAAGAGAACAACGAGATGAGCTGCTTCGCAACAATCAAAGAGCCCGAAATGGAAACGGCATTCGGAACACCTGAAGCTCCGAAAGAGGAAAGGATTCCAAGGATTTACCTGAACAGAACATCGGCTTATCCCCTTGAGGAAATAGAGGTTTCGGGCAAAAACTTCTCTGGAAACGTGATTTTGAAGATATGCGGGAATGAATGCCACGAAGCCGCGAACTGCAGCTGCTTCAACGGAAGCTTTGTATGCACTCTTAAGACTCCAAAAATTGCGGGGAACTATTCATTGATAGCAGAAGACTCCTTTGGGGCAAGGGCTGAAGAGAGGATAAGGGTTGTTGAAAGGGAGAGGGGAATTCCGGGTTTTGAGGCTTTAATAGCCCTCATCGCATTAATTCTGGCATCGAGGAGGTTTAGATGATCTGCGATCACGAGGCTGCGAAGGGGAAGGTTTGGATGGAAACGGAAATCGGTGCTGCGAAGAAGCATCCATACTGCAGGAAATGCGGAACCCTGAAAAACGTTTCTTCCGACAGGGGAAGGAAGATTTCCCATTTCCTAATAGTCCTTTAAAAGCTAAGGAAGGTTTACAGGCTCACCGATGTGCAGATAAGGCTCATAGTTAAGGAGCTTGAAAGCCGCGAGGATTTCTGCGATCTATGGTGGGTGAGCTACACGGCGCAGAGAAAGGTTTTTAAGGAGATTGTTAGAAAGTATGCTGGCGTGAGCGAGGAAGTTTTTGAAAAGTTGCTCTAGCGCCCGGCAGAGACTGAGCGTTGCGATGAGGAGGGCCGGCGCTGGTCAGTTTTGACTATCTTATGAAGATTTCCGTAATCATCCCAACCCTGAACGAGGAGAAAACGATCGGGGAATGCATAAGAAAGGCGAGAAAGGCCGTTGAAGACCTTGGCTACGAATGCGAGGTAATAGTTTCCGACAGCTCAAGCGACAGAACAGCTGAGATTGCAAAATCCCTCGGGGCAAGGGTTGTTTTCCCCGACAGAAAGGGCTATGGCTATGCTTATCTCTACGCCTTTCAGCATGCTAGCGGGGATATAATTGTTATGGGGGACGGGGATGGGACATACGATTTCTCAGAGATTCCCAAGCTAGTTGAGCCAATAATAAACGGAAAGGCCGACTTCGTTATTGGGAGCAGGTTCAAGGGGAAGATTCACGACAAAGCGATGCCCTGGCTTCACAGGTACGTTGGAAACCCCTTACTCACATGGTTTGCAAACTTCTTCTTTAATGCGAAGGTTAGCGATGCGCATTCTGGGTTCAGGGCCTTTAGAAGGGATTGCCTTGGAAAAATGAAGCTGTCCTCAGCTGGGATGGAGTTCGCGACTGAAATGGTTGTCAAGGCAAGGCTTTCCGGAATCAGAATTGCCGAGGTGCCAGTTAACTACTATCCCAGGGTTTCGGAATCGAAGCTGAGGAGCTTCAGGGATGGATGGAGGCATCTGAGGTTCATGCTCCTATATTCCCCGACATACGTTTTCCTGATCCCAGGGATATTTTTGTTCATCTTCGGCTTTCTTATGAGCTGTGCGGCACTCCTAGGCATAAGGATATTCTACAATCCCGGAATACACACGCTGATCGCATCAGCCCTCTCTCTCCTCCTCGGATACCAGCTGATCCTCTTCGGCATTGCAGGGGAGATTTACAGGGAAAAGCAGGGGATTAAAAGGGGAAGAGTTGCAGGATTCTTTTTCAGAAGGATGAAGCTCGAAATCATGGCAAGCATAGGGGTTGCAATCTTTCTCCTCGGCCTAGCTTATTCAGCCTCTCTTTTTCTGAAGTGGATTGAGAGCGGCTTCAGGGAACTTCCTTTTCTTTATCAGGATTTGATTGCATTCCTACTCCTCGTCTTTGGCCTTCAGACTTTCTTTTCATCCTTCTTTATAAGCATGCTCGGTGAGTGAATGGATTTGCTCACTCATGTCTTTCTCCCTTTGATACTGCTCACAGCTATAGGAAGGCTTAAGGCAAAGTACGCTCCTCTCGTGCTTCTTTCAATCCTTCCGGATTTTGACAAGCTCTTCTTTCTGGGAATACTGCATTCCGTTACAACTGCTCCGGTTTTTGCTGCTCTCTTTTATCTTGAAAGAAAGATTAAGCATGGCTACGAAATTTCCGTGATTTCATCCTACTTCTTCTTCAGCCACCTTTTCCTCGACTTCCTTGACGGCTTCGTTCCGCTTCTTTATCCGATTTCAAAGATAGGGGTAGGGATTGTTTTCCCGGCAAAGTTATTAATTGGGAACTCATCCGTTGCTGTGGAAGATATTTTTCCTCAGCTCGTTTTCAGCGAGCTGAAGCCATCGAACTGCTACGATCTCTTTTCGGGCTTCGGATTTGCATCGATGATCTTCTTTTTCCTTATAATTGCATTCAGGAGGAAGGGATGATTTGTGAAAGCGAAGAAGAAGTTTGCTGAGAGATTTGTCGGGATAACTCCGAGGGATTTTGATGAGCTTGAAGACAGGCACAGAAAAGTCCTTGAAATCTTTTCTAGCTACCAGTTCGAGAGAATTCTCGATGTCGGTTGCGGTGACGGGAATTTTACAATGATGATTGCTAGAGCTTGCAAGGCTAGGGAAATCTACGGCATCGAGATATCGGAGAAAGGTGTTGAAATAGCAAGGAAAAATGGGATAAAATGCTATCAGCTCGATGTTGATGAGGAGGATTTTCCCTTTGAAGATAGCTTCTTCGATGCTGTCTCGGCTCTGGAATTGATAGAGCACCTCTTCGATCCGGACCACTTTTTGGACGAAGTTTACAGAGTGTTAAAGCCAGAAGGGATTTTTGTTCTGAGCACACCAAATCTGGCATCTATCTATAATAGAGTTGCTTTACTTCTTGGCTATCAGCCATTTCCGATGGGAGTGAGTGCAAAATTAAATATCGGAAGAGCATTTGAGCCAAGCTCTGAACGGGCTCAGTCTTTAGATCACGTTCGGGTCTTCACTTTGCGCTCGTTAAAAGAATTGCTAAAAATTCACAATTTCAAAATCTTAGCGGTTAAAGGATCTTGTGCTCAGTTGCCAAAAGATATGAATTTCAAATTCTTATTTAAAATTGCAGATAAACTCTTTGCAAAGCTTCCAAATTTGAGCTATAGAGTGTTGGTTTGCTGTCAAAAATAATTTCAAGGAATGCATACTATGAAAGTCTCGATAATCATTCCAACAAAGAACAACGTGGGAATTCTCGAAAAGTGCCTCAAGTCAATTGAAAATCTGGACTATCCTAAGGAAGAGCTCGAAGTCGTAATCGTCGATGGCCATTCCGAAGATGGCACCGTCGAGATTGCAAGGAAATACGGATGCAGGGTTGTTTACGAAAGCGTGGGAACGATAGGTGGCGCGAGAAATATCGGTGCTCGGAATTCTAGTGGAGAATTCATAGTCTTCACAGATGCGGACTGCGTTGCTGAGAGGGACTGGCTGAAAAACCTTCTGAGGGAATTCAGGATGAAGGTATAGCTTCAGTTGAAGGATCAAACATAACGCCGGAAGACGACTCAAAATTCGGAAAATGCTTGGAAAAACCATTTGGAGTGATTTTGAATGAGAATAGCTTATGTTTATGATGCAGTGTATCCGTGGGTGAAAGGGGGGGTGGAAAAGAGGATTTACGAACTGGGTAAGAGATTAGCGGAAAGAGGGCATGAAGTTCACTGGTACGGTGTTGGTTGGTGGTTCGATAAAAATAATAACAAAAAAGTGATCGACCTTGACGGAATAACGCTCCACAGCATTTGCGGGCCGATAAATCTTTATGTTGATGGCAGAAGGAGCATAAGGGGGGCAATCGATTTTGCCTTGAAACTTCTTCCCCCTGTTATAAAGGAGAAGTTTGACATTTTGGACTGCCAGGAATTTCCGTATTTCCCTTGCTTTACGGCAAAATTCCACTCTCTGATTAGGAGATCATCGCTGGTGATAACTTGGCATGAAGTATGGGACAGATACTGGTTTGATTATCTCGGCAAAAAGGGCTTTTTTGGTTGGATGGTTGAAAGGCTAACTTCAAAGCTAACGAGCAAAAACGTTGCAGTTTCCGAAAAGACGAAAAGAGATTTGGAGAAGACTGGAGAGAGAGATATTAGGGTTATTCCGAACGGAATTGATTTTAAAAAAATTGAGAAGATAAGACCATCAGCAATGCAGTCTGATGTAATATTTGCCGGGAGATTGATAAAGGACAAGAACGTGGACTTTTTGATAAGGGCAATCGATTTGGTAAAAAGGGAAATACCGGATGTGAAATGCATAGTAATCGGTGACGGCCCTGAAAGGGAGAAACTTGTTAGACTTGCAAAGGAGCTGGAAGTCGATGGTAATGTCAAGTTCGTTGGGTTTATTCAGAATCACGATGATCTGATAGCATGCATGAAGTCTTCTAAGCTCTTTGTTCTCCCCTCCACGAGGGAAGGGTTCGGAATAGTTGCCTTGGAAGCAAACGCATGCGGACTGCCCGTTGTTACTGTAGAACATGAAAAGAATGCAGCCTGTGAATTTGTAAAGGATGGTTTTAATGGATTTTTATGTGAGCTATCAGAAGAAAAAATTGCCAAAAAAATATTGCTCGGCTTAGAAGTAGGATCGAGAATGAGAGAAAGGTGTGTAGAAGTTGCAAAAAACTACGATTTGGATTTAATCGCAGATATGACGGAGTCACTATACTTGGAGGTGATAAAATGAGAAAAATTTTTTATAGTCTGCCTTATAAAATATTGAACTCAAGATTCTTTTCAAAGTTTTTCCGGTCTTACAAAATAACTTGGGAGCTTGCTGGAATTACTAAAGGTATGGCTATGGATGCTGTTTTACGTGGAGTTAAGAATGAGACTGAGTTTTGGAGTTCAGGGAAAGACATTGCAGAGAAACTCCGAAAATTTATTGACAAAAATTCAATTGTGCTTGACGTTGGATGCGGTTTGGGTAGGATTGAAAAAATATTTGGCGCAGTATTGCGAGGAAATTCATGCTGTAGATATTTCAAGCAGAATGATTAAGTATGCAAAGGAATACCTCAAAGGGTATGAAAATGTCTTCTTCTACGTCAACAATGGGAAAGATTTAAGAATATTTCCAGATGAAAAAATTTCACTTTTGCTTTTCGATTCTAGTGCTCCAACATTTGGAAAAAGAAGATGCATTCAATTATATAGAGGAAATTCACCGTGTTTTAAAGCCCGGTGGAAAGGTTTATCTCCAGTTCCCGAATTTTCTATCTGAAAAAGTCTTTAGATGGTTCGTTGATTATGCAAAAAAGGGAAGTAGACATGTTTCAAGGGTTAGAGGATACACAGTTCCTGAGGTTGAAAAGATTATGAATGCTGTTGGATTTACAAATTTGGAAATAAGAATTGAAGGGGATGAGGCGAAAGATATCGTTGTTGTCGGAACAAAAGTGTAAGAAATATGAGAGTCGGTTATTTCATAACCAGATTCCCCTACAAGGAAAGTATTTTTGAAAAATATCGGTGGGGAGGAGCAGAAAACGTTGCTTATCATCTGTCCAAATACATTGCAAGCAGGGGTCACATAGTGAAAGTTTTCACGACTTCTGCCACTTCTTGTAATTTACTGGAAAAGGAAAACGGATTGGAAATCTACCGCTTTTCAACTAGACTAAATATCGAAAATGGAAGTGTGTCAGTCAGAATGTTTTTTGATTGTATAAAACATTCCCTTGATATAGTTCACGTACACTTTGCTACCCCGGCAGCTGATTTGGCCGGATTATGGTATAAAAAGATAAAGAAAGTACCGTTAATTGTCACTTACCATGGCGATGGGCTGGAAAATTATGGGAAATTGATTCGCAGAATGGCTGTCTATGTATACAATCGCATATTTGTTAACAGAATCCTATCGGAAGCGGACGTGATAATATCCCCCTCTGAATACTATATTGATGAATCCAGGTTTCTCGGGAGGTACAGAGAGAAGATTGAGATTATACCCAACGGAATAAACTTGAAAGATTTTGAAATAGGCAAATCTAAAGAAGAGTGTAGGGAGCTTTTGGGACTTGATAAAGGCAAGGAAATAATTCTGTTTGTTGGTGCCCTTATCAACTACAAAGCTCCCGATGTTCTCTTAAGGTCCATGCCTGCTGTATTGGAAGAGCATCCGAACTCCGAGTTAGTACTTGTCGGGACTGGACCGATGAAAAAAGAACTTGAGGAGATTTCTAGGAGATTGGGCATCGAGAAGAGCGTGAGATTTGCAGGTTTTGTGGATGAGCATTTAAAACCGTTTTATTACAGAGCTGCCGACATTTTTTGCTTACCATCAACAATGACAACGGAGGTTTTTCCTTTGGTTCTCTTGGAAGCTTCCGCTTCAGAACTCCCAATAGTCGTAAGCGATCTGAAAACCTTTAAGTGTATAATCGAAGATGGCTACAACAGCATTGTAACAAGAAGGGGCGATCCTAAAGCTCTCGCAGACGCGATTATTTATCTGCTTGAAAATGAAGATGTAAGGAAAAAGATGGGGGAGAACGCAAGAAGAAAAGTCGAAAATTATTCGTGGGAGAGAATTGCTGAAAGACACGAGAAACTTTATGAGCGTGTTTTAAATGAGAATCTGCCTTTTAGGAGAATTTAAGGGAAAATTAGATGAGGGAATGAGAAAAACGTCCTTTAATATTCTGAATCTCTTAAAGGAAAAGCACGAAGTTTTATCCTTGGATTTGAGAGAGATTTTCAAGCGTGATTTTTGGTCGGCTGTCAAAAGTTTCGAGCCAGATCTAATCCACTATTTACATGGTTCTTCTTTTAGGAGCTTCCTAGTTCTTAGAATGATATTTAAGATGACTCACAGCAGTAAAAGTGTGATGTCAATAATGAAACTGATGCCAAGTAGCATTCTGAGATTCGCATCCTTGCTTAACTTGAAGCCAGACCTACTTCTAGTTCCCTCGAAAAACCTATGTGAATATCTTAAAAAAATAAAGATACGAGCTGAATTTTTCCCGCTAGGAGGCGTAGATCTCGAAAAATTTCGTCCTGTAAGCGAGACAGAAAAAGAAAGCTTGAGAGAAAAGTATGGGATTGAAAAGGAAAGATTCGTGATATTGCATGTTGGTCATGTTAAAAGGGGGAGGAATGTATTAGTTCTAAAGGAGCTACAAGGGGATAATAACCAGGTAGTTGTTGTTGGTTCTACTTCAACTAAGGCCGATCAGGATGTTCTGAGAGAACTGCAAAGGGCTGGATGCAAAGTTTGGAGAAGTTATTTCGAAAAAATAGAAGAAATTTACGCCATGGCCGACTGCTATGTTTTCCCGACTAAGTCATATAGAGATGCTGTTCAGCTTCCACTTTCAGTGCTGGAGGCTATGGCGTGCAATTTACCCGTAATTACTACCAAATTCGGATCATTACCCCACCTTTTCTCCGAGGGTGATGGGTTGATATATGCAGAAACAGAGGACGAATTCGTCAAAGCTGCAAGAATTGTCCGGGAAATAGAAGCGGATACGAGGAGCAGGGTTGAAAAATTTGGATGGAGGGAGGTTGTTAGAAGATTGGAAAACATTTATAGCAATTTAAAAGAGATATGAGTGTTTTTCTGGTCAGTTTCAGCGGGATAGATGGCTCGGGAAAGACGACCTTATCGAAGATTTTAGTAAAGGAGCTAAAGGAGAGAGGTGTGGAATGTAAATACGTTTACGGAAGACTTGAGCCAATCATCTCAAGGCCGCTAATTCTCGCGGGTAGGAAGATCTTCTTAAGAAAAAGGGATGTAAAAAAAGACTATAAAGGTTACTCAAGTGAAAAAAAAGAGGTTTTTAAAAAATATTCTTCGTTCTCGAGAATCTACTACTACATTCTAGTGCTGGATTATACTCTGCAGTTGTTTTTTAAAATTAGGCTCCCATTGCTCTTTGGAAAAAAACTGATATGCGACCGATATGTTTACGATACATTGGTAATGGATTTGGTCATCGATTTTAACTTAAATGAGTATCAAATGTTACGGTTGCTAAATAGATTTTTCTGGGTAGTTCCAAGACCCAATGTGGCTTTTTTGATTGATTTAGACGAGGAGATAGCTTTTCATCGAAAAAGCGATACGCCTTCTGTAGATTATCTAAGAGAAAGAAGAGAAGTTTATCTCAGGATTGCGGAAAAAGAGAGAATGGTGATTTTAGACGGAACCGAAGATTTACAAAAAATCAAGGGGAGGGTATTGGAGATAATTATGGAGCTTGTAAAAGGAAGGAGATTTAAATGAGTGGGGATTTAACTTTGAAGCTAGTAAAAATATTGGGATCACCCTTTTTAGAGGAAAATTTGCCAGTAGAGCGTGAAATTGAATCTAGGAATCTCTATATCTTGGCTGTTAAGAACAAGATCCCACTGTTATACCTCGAGGCAGTTAGAAAACGTGGAGAACTGAAAAAATTGGATTCTGCGTATAAAGAGGAAAAAGTAAGATACCAAAACTTAATTAGTTCCCTATCAAAGATCTCAAAGGTGCTTAATTCAGCAAAAATTGATTATTGCATCGTAAAAACAATCAGACCTTTTCCTTCAGTTCCTGGGGACGTTGACATTTTAATTTTAGGGGACAAACGCATGTTTAAAGAGGCGATTGTAGCCCTCCTCAAGGCTGGCTTTGTTCCGCAGTTACGTGAACTGGTAGATGTCGGAGCACTGAAAAATGACGTCGAATACTGGAAAGCGGCCGAATTGCTGAGCAGGCCCACTTACGGCGGAGGAAAGTATGGTTTAAAGCACATAAGTCCAACTGGGACAGATCTTGTGGATGTGGAGTTTGCAGTTGATGTAGATTTGCAGATAGAGCTGGCTCTAAGTTATGTTGTTTATTTGGACAAAAGAAGCTTCTTTGGGCGGTTAACAGAGATAGAGCTTCAAAATGGGGCAAAAATAACAGTCCCCATTCCGGAGCTTGATTTAACCGTTATGATCGCCCACTCTTTGATGGAGCAAATGTTCCTCCTTGGGGAGTTTTACACATTGCTCTATAGACTTTATGAATTTGACGATAAAGAGATCGAAAATTTTGTCAGAATCTTGAGGGAAAACAGGCTGGTGAGCGCATCAAGGTCCTTTTTAACAATATCTGCAGCTCTTCATCAAAGGGCTTTTGGGATGCTTCCCGAAAAAATGCAGTATCTTCTGGATGAGCTGGGTTATGATTCTGCTGAGGAGAAAAGGATTGCCTCTTTCGGATTTAAGGTTCCCCACAAATACGGATTGCGGACAGTATTAGGGGTATTCTTGGAAAAGACACGGGAGAAAAATTTTATGAAGAGCTTGTGTGTGCAAGCTCTAAAAACTTTGAATCCGAAAATGGCACGTTTAGTCCTTAAATCCATTATCGATATGAGAAAAAGGGAATATTACTTAAAAGATCGAAGATTGGAAGGTGAAGGAGATGGATAGAATTGTGAGGGCGAAGGTTGTTGAGCATTTTGAAAAGACAGAGGAGTATCACCAAAGAAAGGGTTTTATCCATCCAGAATTTGATCCCTTAATCTTACAATTCATTAGGGAAAGGGTTTCAGATCCTAAAGGTGTTAGAGTTTTGGAAGTGGGCGGAGGAAGTGGATACATGTTAGATTTGATATTCAGAGAAACAGGCATAGAATGTCTCTATAACTGTGAGATTGTCCCAAAAGTTTACAAGAATCAAGTAAACGATAGGATCTGTTTAATAGGCGGCGATGCTTTGAATTTGCCCTTCAAGTCAAATAGCTTTGATTATGTGATAATCAAGAATTTGCTACATCATCTGGTTGGCAAGACGAGGGGAGAATCGAAAAAATTTGCAGAGATGGCTGTTAGGGAACTAGCGAGAGTTGCAAAAGACGGGGGATACATCATCGTTCTGGAGCAGTATAATCAGTCTAGATTTTTTTCTACAATTGTTTTCTACCTAACACTGCTATTTTCGATACTTGGCGTAAGCTTTAGACGTCTTGGATGGGGCAAAAATGTAATTGTATCTTTTTTGACGCCCACCGAAATAGATGAAATTCTGAATCGATACGTTAACGTAGTTTTGACTCGAGAAACTTCGCTAAAGGTACCTAAAATTTGGAAGTATACAGTTCTAATGTCAAGAGTCGGCCGGAAGCTGGTAGTAGGATGTTGTGTAAAAACCGATAAAAATTAAAGTCTGTAAATCTTTTTAAAACTTATTTAAAAACAGCAAGTAGGTTGATCTCAATGTTGTTGGAAGAGGTGAAATTAAAAGTAAATAACGTGGGAGGAAAAATGGATTTGATATCAGTTGAGTTGCTAAGCTTGGTGTCTCTAACAAATATATATGTTAATATACAAAATGCATACTTGAGTAATATTATGATTGTAATATCATTATTTTTTCTTATCCTGTTCCCGGGTTACATCTTTCTCGTTGCGTTCTTCGATGAAACACTAAACTTAGCGGAAAAAATAGCCCTGAGTGCACCTTTAAGCATAGCAATAGTCGAAATTCTTGGACTATTTTTGAACTGGACGTTAGGAATAAATTTATTGTCCTTTGCAGCTGTACTATTTCTGATAATATCCATACTTTTCTTAGTTTCAGTAACCAATAGGACTTTTAAAAGACAACCAGGAAGTATTATAGATAAATCCGGCAATCCAACTGGTAATTTTAGCGAAGATTTAAAATATCTGATTCTTTTGGTGCTTTTATCTTTGCCTTTTTTTGTTTATTTAAAAAATATAGGGATCTCCTTCGAATACATTTACAGACATTGGGCTTTTGTTGAATTTTCCCGGAATCTAGATCACATGAACCCGTTTGCTGAAACAGGAGGTTATACTTTTGAATTTGTGAGTTTATATCCAGGTCATGATATCTTTTTAATCTCCTTGGCCAAGTTTTCAGGGTTGCCTGTAACAGTACTCCAATATTTGCCCTTAGCAGGGATCTCTATCGTATGTGTTTACTACTTGCTGTTTAAGAAATTTACAAATTCGGAAAATCTTGCATTAATTCTCTCTATTGCCACAGTTCCATTTGATATTTCGTACAGTTTGCAGGCATACCTGTTGCAATACTATAGCATGAATATATTATTCTATCTTACCTTTTTATATTTTTTAATCCGATATTTAGAGGGTAGAAGGGAAATTTTTATTTTCCCCGCTATAATTTTGTTTATAGGTTCTGTATTCGTTCACCATAGAGCCCCCGTATGGATGATATTAACTGTCGGAGCTGTAGTTCTCTTCACAGCATTGTCTTCTTGGCTGTTGAAATTAAAATTTGAGTTTAAATTAAAATATTTATTGCTATTTTTTGTGGTCACGTATTTAACATTTAATCAGGTTATTTATAAGCAATATCTACCAAAAATTACGGAAATAGGGGGCATTGAGGGATTTGATACCTTAGCTAGGAGTATCGAGAGTATCTTTCTTGGAAGAGAGTCTCACATTGAAAAATATATGTATCCACCTTCAGCAAGTTTTCTGTATTCATTCGAGTATAATATATTTAGCTTAATAAAAGTGATCGTTATTTTTATACCCGTTTTTATTTATGTGGTGGCTATTTTGGTTAGAATTCCTAAAAAAGGGGAAAATATAGGTAGAGTAGATTTCCTTGAGATTTTAGTTCTTGCCCAGATAACTACCTTTTTTTGTGATGTGTTTGTATATTTGCTACTAGGTAGACCTAGCTTAATTTTCTATTACATAGCAATGCCATTAGTCTCAATATTTGCAGTAAGGAGACTTTTTTCGATAAAATTGTGTTGGGTTTTTGTACTTTTATTGTTGACTTTAAGCGCTTTCAAGTTCATATTTTTGAATTCAAATCTTTCTTATATGACTGTTTCTTACTCTGAGGTTGAAAGCGCTTCTAGCTGGCTAATGAGTGTGGCGGATTTTAATTACACGATAACGGGTGATTTTAGGTTGTTTGGGATGTTTTTGGTTATGCATTCAGAAAAAGGTAGATTTCCCGGATACATTCCATTTTCGAGTAACACGTATTCGGACATTGTAGAGGGAAGAGAAATACCGAGGTCATTCTTTGTATTGAGCAAGAAAGACTTGTGTAGGCCAGTAGTTTCAATGTTTTGGTGGTATTTTGAGCCTTTGTATAAGTATTACTCTGAAATTAACCTCAATAGACACTTAAACAAAATATATACTGATGAGAAAATTGAAATCTACTCGGCTTATTGATCGAGTAAATTGATTTTGAAAAAGCCGATCGTTGAGATGATGAAATCGTGCTAGAAAAGGTTTTCCTCGGAATAAGCAAGTGGGGAGACAACAAGTCTAAGCCGCATAAAAATGCAACGGAAAGAGGAAAAGCTGCGAGGTCTGTCGTGAGATGGGAGATTCTAGGCTGAACTCTTCTGCGGAGTAAAATCTTGCAACGAGTATCCAAAACAAAAAGCCAGCAAACCCTTTGAGGGCCGTATTTGCCATTAGGAACTGTGCGTTCTCTCTAGGAGATTGGACCCCCTTCATATTCCCGGCTAATGTTTGGGTTTTGTTTATGGAGCTTATAAATTCTCTCTTCTCCCTCTTAAGTTTTAAACATGGAACAATTTCTTTCTTCTTATGCATTCAGCGAAGCGACAAAAATTCACGAAGCTTATATCCCCAAAACTTCGACGTTGAGAATCAGGCTTCGAAGTTCTCCGTTTATCGCCTTTCTGATCCTCTCCTCTTCGCTTCCATAATCCTCGGGCCTTTTTGGCGGGCAATCCTTTAGCAGTAAAAAGACCAGCCTGTATTTCCCGGGTTTCTCTATTGAAAAGCTGAAATTCCTTTTGAACTGCGGCTTCCACTGTTCAGAAATCTTTGAATGCTCAAGCGAAACCGTAAAGGATTCAAGAAGCCTTATTTCGGAAAAGTTCTCTCCAATTCTCCATATCTCTACAGTGTAATTCATTGTCCTGTATTCATGGTTCACGATGCCGATTATCAATGATCCGCTCTGGTTTACGAAAAGCCTTGTCGGATAATCGCTTGCCTTTCCCTTCGGGCCGAGGATGTAGAACTCCGTAAACCTCTCTCCCGGCGGGGGATTCAGGATGAGGTATATCAGCGCGGCGATGGAAGCTAGAAGGGCGAGGAGAAGAAATGCGGAAAGAATTCTTTCAATTTTCATCTCAGCACCTCCAAGGCTTTCCTGACAACGATGCCGATGAAGGCTATCAGAAACAGGTAAACCAAGCTCTTGAGAACAATCTTCGCCTCTCTCGGAATGAAAAATCCAGCGAGCTGCAATGAGGCTGCAAGGCAAATGAGAAGGAGAACGACGAATATTTCCGTTGATTCAACGAGAACGAAGCATAGAACTACGAATAAGGCAATCGACAATGCGACGATTTCTTCTACATCCATTTCTCAATTCCCCCAAGCTTTCTTGCCCTTATCTCTATTTTCTCCCCAGCCCTTAAATCCTCGACGGCAAGCAGCTCTCCTGTAGCCTTTGCAATAGCGAGGAGAACCGAGCTGCAGATCGGGCACTGGATAAGCCTGCATTCAGAGCTGCAGAAGTCAACCCCGGCATTGCTTATCGAAATCCTTAGCTCATCTCCATCGACAATCTCAACCCCCTTCGCAAGCCCTAAAGCCCTTAGCACCGAGGAGCAGATCTCCGAAACTCCGGTTCCGTAGTTGCTCAGATCCAGCTCTGCGAACTCCTCGAACTTCCTCAATATCTCCCTTCCCGGGGCTTCGAGCAGGATTCCGGCTTCCCTCTCCCTTCCTGAAACGAAAGGGGTTCCTTTCTCAATTCTTGCAAGATCGAGCTCGAATTCATCGCTCGAAGCGAGAAAAACTGCCCCGAATGGAAAACCCTTGAACGGCGGAATATAGATAGCCTTTTTTATCTCCATGAAATCGGCAATCTCCTTCAGAAATTCGTGGTAGGGAAGGATCATGCTCTC
>Ga0123519_10007935_pt1 | contig 16330 bp, 12 predicted proteins | sample YelNatPaOPRAMG02_FD_87396 | JGI IMG/M metagenome (GOLD analysis project Ga0123519, IMG submission 87396) | Hot spring microbial communities from Yellowstone National Park - Yellowstone National Park OP-RAMG-02 (version 2) | ecosystem: Environmental > Aquatic > Thermal springs > Hot (42-90C) ...
TTTAAGAATCTACTTCTTTAATAATTTTTTTAGCAGATTCTTCCGGATTATCTACTCTCGTTATCGGTCTACCAATAACTATAAAATCAGCCCCTTTTTCTATCGCCTCTTTCGGAGTAATAATTCTTTTTTGATCATCTTTGTCTTTAAACCATAATGGTCTAACACCAGCAACAACCACTTTAAAATTACTACCACATTCTCTTTTAATATCTGAAATTTCTTCTCCTGACGCTACTACTCCATCTAAACCTGCCAACTTAGCTAATTTAGCAAGTCTTAAAACCTGCTCCTTTACATCACAATTTATACTTAATTCTTTACTTAAAATATTTGAATTCAAACTTGTAAGAACGGTAACACCAACAACTATTGGTTTATTATTGCTCTTTTTTATTTCCTCCATCGTTCTTTTCATCATTTCAAATCCGCCTGAAGTATGTAAATTAAACATAAAGACATTCATATCTGCTATCACTTTCGAAGATTTCATTACTGTATTTGGTATATCATGAAGTTTTAAATCAAGAAAGACTTTTCCTCCAATTTCATTTATTTCTTTTATAATAGAGGAACCACAGGATAAGAATAGTTCAAAACCAACTTTAAATATACTAATATACTTTTTTAATCTTTTAACGAGAGCAACAGCCTCGTTTTTATTAGAATAATCTAATGCTACTATTATTTTATTAGCATTTAAAGACATATTTATTATATTATAATAATTTTAAAATAAAAAGCAATCTTATTTTATTAAACTATGGTAGGAATTAATTCCTTGGCTCATTTGGGTACCATAGCCATAAGAAAAATTTAAATCTTCTTCGTAGTTTACTTAAAGCAGATTGAATATTATTCATTCTATCTTCTAACTCTATCTTTTGCTTTTGAATTTTTAATTTTTCAATCCTTTCATCTTCTAAAATCTTCTTTATTTTTGCATTTTCTTCTTCTTTCTTTTGTAAATCATCTTCATACATTTTTAATTGAGATTGTAAATCTTCTATCTTAAATTTAAATTCTTTCTCTTTATTATTAGAATCTGCTATTATCTGATTTAATTTATTTTCTAACTCCTCTATTTTTCTTCTCTCTTCTTCTCCCTTTTCTTTTTGTGTTTTTAATTTAACTTCAAGTAAAGCATACTGTTGTCCATATTCTAATTGAAGAGACTTCACTTTTTCTCTTTCCTTTTTTAATTCTTGTTCGTATTTATTCGTTATCTCTTTTAGTTGCATCTGTAAACGATTTATTGCTAATTTTAAATCTGCTTCTTTTATTTCATACTCACTCTTTATCTTATTTTCAACTTCATTAAATTTGTTCTTTAACAAACTTAAATCTTCCTCTTTCTTTTTTAAAATATTCTCTAATTCTTTAATTCGAGCCTCAAAATTAGAAATCTCTTCATCTTTAGTTTTTATAGCATTACTATACTCTTCACATTTCATTAAGTAGTTTTTATTATCTTCTTCTTTTTTTAACAATTGAGATTCATAGTCTAATATAGCCTTTTTATTTTCTTCCAATTCTAATTGAATATCTTGTATTACCTTATTTTTCTCAATTTCCATCTGATTATATAACTCATCTTTTGCTCTTAACTGCTCTTCCATTACAAGAATTTCGGATTTTAAAGTTTGTATCTCCTTATCCTGCTTGGATATTATCTCTAAATCGTTATCTATTGAACCTTTTAACCTTAATATCTCTTTTTCTTTAGAATCTATTAAGTTTTTAAGTTCTAATATTTCTGCTTCTAATTTTCTTATCTTTTCAACACTTTCACTGATAAAATACTCTTTTTCCTTACATTCACTTTCTAATATTTTAACCCTATTAGCATACTCGGAAATTTTAGCCATTCCTTCTTCTTTAACTTTACTCATTGCAATTTCTAATTCGTTTATTGATTTATTTAACTCCTCTTCTCTTATCTTAAAATTTTCCCTTTCTCGCTTTAACTCCTCTTCTAATCTTAACTTCTCTTGTTCCACATTAAACATTTTCTCTTGAAAAAGTTGTAGTTCATTATTTTTATCATTTAACATCTTCTCCAATTTCATCTTATCTTCGTTTATTTTTAAAATATTATCTTCTAACATTTTTAATTTATTTTCTTTATCAATTAAATCACTTTTTAGTTTTTCAAGTTTTATCTTATCATTTTCATAATTCTCTTCTATTCTTACTTTATCTTCGTTTATTGCTCTTAACCTATCTTCTAACTGTATTTTTTCATTTTCCAATACCAATATCCTCCCTTTCAATTCCTGCACTTCTCTCTCTTCATTTACATTTCCTTGTTTATTTTCTTTCAATATCTTTTCTAATTTTATCTTATCTTCATTTATTTTTAAAATACTATCCTCTAACACCCTTAATTTATTTTCTTTATCAATTAAACTATTTTTTATACTATTAAGTTCCTCTTTATTTTTTTCATAATCCTGTCTTATCTTTTCTTTTTCTTCATACACCTGTTTTAATTCATATTCTAATCTCCCTTTTTCTTCCTCTAACTTCAGTTTTTCAGATTCCAGTGTCTTAATTTGATTCATCTCTTCTTTATCTTTTTGAACTATTTCTTTCAAACATTGTTCTAACTTTGCTTTCACTTCATCCTTCTCTTGTATGTTTTTCTCTTCAATTATCTTTAAAGTGCTCCTTAAATTTTCTATTTCTAATTTTATCTGCTTTCCCATTTCTTCATATTTTTCTTTTAACAATTCAAATTCTTCTTTTTCCTTAATATAGATTTCTTCTTTATCTCTTATTTTCTCAAATAATTTTTTATTTTCTTCTATTTCTTTTAATAAACTATTTTCTTTTTCTTTTATTTCATTAACAAAATATTTTCTTTCTTCTTTAATTTTAATATTCCACTCTTTTTCTATATTATTTAATTTTTCTGTTAATATTTTAATCCTTTCATTTATTTCCATAATTTCCGCAGTTGTTTCATACTCTTTAATAGATATCTTTTCCTCCAAAGAGTTTTTTTCTTGCTCAAAAATTCTTTTTAATTCTTCTATTTCTTTACTCTTAACTGCAAATGTTTCCTTAATTAAATTTTCTTTCTTTAATAATTCTGATTTTAGATTATTTATTTCACTTTCTTTCATCTCCATTCTTTTCTTCCATAAATCTTCTTGTTTATAGATTTCATTATTAATTTCTCTAATTTTACTTTCCATTTCTATCAGTTGTTTATGAAAATTTAATTCCTTATCAAGATATTCTTTAACCAACTGATGTTTTTCTTCATCTTTTTCTCTAATTATTATTTCAAAAGACTTCAAGTCATTTGTATATTTCTCATTTAGTTTTTTAATTTCATCCTCATGGGACCTCATTAAATTCTTTATCTCTTCTTTCAATAGATTCATTTCTTCATCTTTTTTACTAAGTGCCTCTATAAATTTTTCTCCTTCTTCTTTAAGATTATTCTCTTTCTCTTTAATTCCTTCTCTCTCCTTCTCTATGATTTGTTCTAATTCTTTTTCCTTCATCTCAAATTGTTTCTTTATTGCATCAATCCATTGTTCTCTCTCAACCCACATATTTTTTTCTTTTTCTTTAAAGTCCTGTTCCATTTTTGCAATAACTAATTTCGTATTTAATTCACTTTCTTCCAATTTCCTTATTAGACTTTCCTCCCTCTCTCTAAAAGACCTCTTTAAATTTTCTATTTCTTTTTCTTTACTTAAAAGAGTATTGAATATTCTCTCTTTTTCAGCAATTAACTCTTTGGTTTTTTCTTGTATAACTTTCGCCATATTCTCATTAATTTTCTTTATTTCTTCTTCTTTTTTCTCAATAATTTCATTAATCTTTAACCCTTGAAGAGATATTTCTTCTTTTAATCTATTTATCTCATCTTCTTTTACCTTTAGCGTTTGCATAAATGTCTTTTCTCTCTCTTCTTGTAGTTTTCTCTCAGATTCTTTTAACTCCTTTAATTCCTTTTCCTGTAATATTTTTAACTCATGTTCTCTCTTAGTCCATATTAAGTCCTTTTTATCTAATTCCTCTTTTAATGCCTCATTTTCCTGTTCTTTCTTTAGATAATTTTTTAATAATGTATCTCTCTCCTCTAATAACCTTTGATGCTGTTTTGAAAAATCTTCTTCTACCTTCAGCCTAATTTGGGATTCTATTTCTTTCATCCTTAGATTTAACTCTTCTTCCCGTTGGGCTAACAGATTCCTTATATTTTTTATTTCATATTCTTTTTCTTTAAGTAATCTCTCCCTGTTAGTTTTTTCCTCCTCTAATTTTAATTTATACTCATCTATTTCTTTCTGTAAATTTTCCTTTATATCCTTAATTTCTTTCTCTTTATCTTTTAGTAAATTTTGTAAGGTTAATAGTTTATCCGCCAATTCTTTTTCTCTTTGCAAAGTAGGTGGAGGAGTAAAAAATGGAACTTCTGATTTAGGAGATTCAAAAGTTGGAGGTGGAAAAGAATTATCAAAAGAAGGAAATTTTGGAAGATCTCCATTATCTATCTTCCCTTCTCCATTCTCTTTTTTCTGATTATTCATCCCATTAAACGGTGGTATGGGTGGTACTTCACTTCCCAATCTACTCTCACCTCCTAATCTTTACCTTATTTTGTAGCTTCTTTATTTTTTTCATAATACGCTTTAATCCAATTTGCTAAAGATGGATTATTCGGATTTATACTTAGTGATTTTTGATATGCTCTTACCGCTTCTACAATATTTCCCTTAGCATAATAACAATTACCAATTAGTTGATAAACTTGCCATGAGTTTGGAACTAAAGCAATACACTTATTTAACTCCTTTATTGCATCATCAAACCTTTTTTCTTTATAAGCAGTTATACCAAGATTATAAAATTTAGCAACATCTTCTTTTGTTGATTTTGACTCCTGTGATTTTTTTGAAACAAAAAGCTCTTCTTTTTCTTCCTGCTTTTGGGTTGAAGATACTTCTTCTTGTTTTAAGTCAGAACCTTCTTTCTTCTTTTTTTCCATTTCCTTAAATATATTTACCATAGATAAAACCTTCCCTGTGTTCCTTCCTTCATAATCTCTGATGCTTACTTTTTTCTCTGTAATAGCACTACCTTCTTTCCCATTACTCTTTACTAAACTCTCCGCACTTTGTTTTTTCTCCTCTACACCATTTTCTAATTCAGCTTCTAATCTTTCTATCTTCTCTATTTTTTCTACTTTTTTTCTCCTCTTACCAATAGATATTTTCCCTTCTTTTTCTAATTTTTTAACTATCTTTACTATCTCACTCCTAGCTTCTTCTATCTGCATAGGTGTTAAGTATCCTATTAAATTCATTTCTTCCTGTAATAGTGTTGCTGCACCAGTAGATATGTTTTTCTTTACCTTTTCTATAATTTCAGGAGGTGCTTTAGTTAAAGCCTTTGCTAATATATCTGTTTTAACTTCTCTTAATACTATTTGTAATGGTGCATCTTCAAGGTCGATAATATTTTCAAAAGAAAATATTTCTCTTCTTACCCTTTCTGCTAATGCAGGACTTTCTTTTTCTAATGCATCTAAAATTTCATCCCTTGTTATTTTATCTAATCTATCCAATATACCTATAAATCTTTCAATTCCACCAACCAGAAAATCTATTTTTCTTTTTATCTCTTCTTCTGCCTTTATAACACTCTCAGCACTTGCTTGTTTAACTTGAGACATAGCAACTGCTATTTTTGCTTGCAACTCTACAGGTAAGGCTGCCATTACTTCTGCCGCTTCTTCTTGAGGTAAATATGTCATTATAATAGAAACTATTTCTGGTGGTTCTTCTTGAATCAAATATACCAAATTTTGAATATTATCTTTCTTTATAAAAGAAAATGGTTTAAAAACTTTTATTTCTCCACCTTTTTCTAAAGTTATTGTTGAACCACCAACTTCAGTAACTTTTGAACTGCCTCCCTCAATAACTTGCGGAGTTCCAGTAGTAGATACAGCACCTCCTCCCAATGCAGCTGGAGCAACCCCACCTGCTCCTGCTGTTAAAGCACCAGCTCCACCTCCCATTTCAATACTTATTTCTCTCCCTTTTCCTTCTTGCATTGTCCTTAAAATATTATTCATAAATGATCTTACTGGACCAAATAAGAATGCCACTATGACAATTATTATTAAAAGGATAATTAAATACACTTTATTCTTATCAAAAAAGTCAGAAGTACCAGAAGAACCAAACTCTCTTCTTTTTATCTCTATTCTTTGCTGCGATTTAGGCAAGCCAACTGCTTTTTCAACAATCTCTTTAACATCTTCATCTTTATCTTTGACAGACTTTTCTAATATAATGCTAACAAGTACTCCTGTAATTTTTGGCTTTGCAACCGTTTCATAACTTTCAACATCTTTCTGTCTATCTTTTAATCCAGGTGGGATTGGAATGCCTGGTGATAACCATGCATCTAAATCCTCATCAGCAGGTTTTTTGTATACTTCTTTCCTCTTCTTCTCAATCTCAGTAGTTACATCTACAGAAACATTTACAATAGATTTTCCCGCTCCTAATGTTCTAGTTAAAACATTTTCAATATTTTCTTTTAACTCCTTCTCGTAGTTAACTTTAAAATTTAAAATGTCAGTAGCAGAGCTTTCTGTACTCGTAGGAGTATTTTGAGAAAATGAAAAATTAACTAACAAAAAATAAATTATAAAAATTGCTATTATCATTTTAAAATACTTTTTCATCATTTTTGGTACCATAGTCTTATATTTTATCTTTTTTAGGAACATATAGTTGCTCTTTATCTCCCTTTTTTTCCTGATTTTTTAAAATTTTTCTTAATGATAAAACATTCTTACTTTCTTTCTTAGTATAATAATCCAAATCTACTTTTTCCTCATTTAAATCTAAATCCTTAACTTTTTCAAGTTTCTTTTTTTCTTTTTTTAAAACAAGATTGCCCTTTTCTTCAAAATTTTTTATTATACTGATTATTTTATCCCTTTCCTCTTTTATCTTAACAGGTGTTATATAGCCTACCAAACTCATCTCTTCCTGCAATAAACTTACTGCACCACTAGAAATATTCCTTTTTACTTTTTCTATAACCTCAGGAGGTGCATTAACTAATGCTCTTGCCAATGTATCTACTTTAACCTCCCTTAATATGAGTTGCAATGCTGGATCATCTATATGAATTATGTCTTCAAATGTAAAAATCTCTTCTCTTATTTTATTAACAATTTCAGGACTTTCTTTTTCTAATGCTCTTAAAATATCTTCTCTTGTCTCACTATCAACTTTTTCTAATATAGATGCGAATCGTTTAATCCCACCTACCAAAAAATTAATCTTTTTCTTTATTTTCTCTTCTATTTTTAAAACATCCTCTTCCTTTGTTTGTTTAACATCTGCTAGGGTAACTGCTACTTTTGTTTGTAGTTCTAAAGGTAATCTTTTTATAACTTCTGCTGCTTCATCTTCTTTTAAATATGATATAACTAGTGAAACCATCTCGGGAGATTCATTCTGCAGAATATATGTTAAATTTTCAAGATTCTCTTTTCTAATAAACGAAAAAAATTCAGGCTTCGCTATACTCTTTGTCTCACCTATAGGATGTGACTGGATTTCTTTCTCTATCTTTTCTCTCTCAACATTAATGGTAGGTATCTTTTCTTGCTCATTCCTTTTAACTTCTACATTTATAACATTACTTTTACCATGTAAGTCTCCCTTTACAATACCTTTTAAAAAATTCCTCAAAGGGCCAAATAAAAATATGGATATTGTAAGTATAGCTATAAAACAAATTATATAATTTTTATTTTTCTCAAAGAACTTTAATAAACTCAATTCTTTTATTAACCTTTGTTTCTTTATTTCTAAATTCTTTGCATTTATATCTTTTAAAGATCTTAATATACTATCCTTTATTTCATTTATTAAATCTTCCTGTATCTTCTCATCTAAAATTATTACTGCAGATATCTTATTAATTTTATGCTTTGATTCTACTATTTTTTCTTCAAATTGTCTTTTATCTTCTCCATAAATCTTCCAGAGTGTTGGATCAACATTATCAGGTATAGTAGTCTTTGTAATCTGCTGTGTCCTCTTTTCTGTCTCAGGTGTTATTTCAACTGTTACTGTAACAACAAATTGTTCCTCTTTTATTATCTTGCTTAAAATTTCTTCTATTTGTCTTTTTACAATATTCTCATATTTCAGTTTATATTCTAAAACATCAACATCTTTACTTACCTGTGCAAAAGTTATATCTAATAATGCTATTATTATAATCAGTATTTTTATCATTATTCCTCATAATACATTTTGTTTACCTCATACTGCTGTTTCTTTAATAACTGCTTCAACAATCTCTTTATTTATTGTATTCACCTTTTTTGAAAATGCCGCTAATAAACACCAGTTACAAACATTATTTATTTCCCTTGGAATACCTCTTGTGTTCTCATATATAGCCTTAATAGCTAAATTTGTAAATAATGGCTCAACTCGACCAGCAACTTTCAATCTATACAAAATATACTCTCCTGTTTCTTGCTCACTTAAAGAATCCAAGTGATACTTCATTGCTAATCTTTGCTTTAATTGTGGCAATCTATTTATCTTTTCTCTAAGTTCAGTCTGTCCAATAAGGAGAAGTGTTACTAAAAATTTATCACTTGGTTGCAGATTTAAAAGAAGCCTTAATTCTTCTAAAGTCTCACTCTCCTTTATAAGCTGAGCATCATCAACAATAATCACAGTATTTCTACCTATTTCTAAATTCCTCTTAAACACCTCCCTTAAAATGTTAAGTAAATCACTCTTTTCGTTGGGTATTCTATCTACAACTGCTACTTGTCTGACTATTTCTTTCAACATTTCAATAGAACTAAGCTGTGGATCTGTTATAAATACAAAATTATTTTGATGTGTATCTAATTGTGTAGACAAAATTCTTGTAAGTATTGTTTTACCACTTCCATAATCTCCTGTAAGCATTCCTGCACCTTGTCTTTGGGTAATAACATAAAGCATCCTCATCAATGCTTCTTCATGCATAGGAGATGAATAAAACATTCTTACATCTAAAGTATTTTCAAATGGCTTTTCTGTTAAGCCAAAATACTCCGTATACAAATATTTCTCCTTTCCATTAAAAGTATATACAAATAATTATATTTTGTCAAGTCTTTTTGTCAATTAACATTTCCAAGCATTAAAAACTATTGATACGCAATAAGAAAGATTAATTTTTATAAATCATTTTTAAATTTTATGCTGTAACTTCTGTTTTATCAATAATATTTTTATTATTTCAAAGACATACCTATATTTTTGTCCTTTTTTTATTTATTTTCTTTTTTACTTTTTTTACTTTTTTTACTTTTTTTACTTTTTTTACTTTTTTTAACATTGACTTTATTACCTTTTGTTACTAAAATATATCTTATGGAACAAAAAAATCGACTTCCTTTACTACTATTTGAGACTGGAGATAAAAAATTTCTTATTGAAATAAATAATGTAGAAGAAATCATTCCGTATCAAGAGATTACACGTTTACCAAACTCAGTTCCAATAATAAAAGGGATAATTAATTTTCGAGGAGAAATTATTGGAGTTTATGACCTTGGTAAAATTTTACCTCTTTCGCAAAAAAGTAGTGGAAATAATAGAATAATTGTGGTAAAAATTAATAACGAAAAATTTGGAATACTGGCAGATTATATATATAAAGTTATTTATGTTCCAAAAGAAAATATAAGTTTTGAGGAATCAGAGTTTAAAAGAGGAACTGCAAACATAAACGGTGAAAAAATTGACATAATTAATATTAATAAAATTATTTCTTTAGGAGGATAAAATGTACAAAATAATGATAGTAGATGATTCTTCATTTATGAGGATGATGTTAAAAGATATATTAAAAAACAAATATGAAATTATTAGTGAAGCGAACAATGGAGAAGAGGCTGTAGAAAAATATAAAACTCTAAAACCCGATTTAGTCACTATTGATATGATAATGCCAAATTTAAATGGTATAGATGCTGTGAAACAAATAATAAAATTTGATCCTAAAGCCAAAATTATTATGGTAAGCGCGATGGGTCAAGAGCTTCTTGTAGAAGAGGCAATCCAAAGTGGAGCAAAAGCTTTTATTATAAAGCCATTCCAACCTGAAAAAGTTTTAGAAACAGTAGAATCTGTTTTAAAAGGGAAATAAATGGAAATTTTATCAAAATACAAAGAAGCATTTATAAATGAAAGTAGAGAAATTATATCTAACTTAAATAAAACATTACTAAATCTAGAAAATGATCCTTCTAATTTAAATCTAATAAATGAGACTTTTAGATATTTACATAACATTAAAGGTATGTCAGCTACTATGGGTTTTGAGGAAATAACAAAAATATCTCATGAATTAGAAAACATAATGGATTTAGCTCGAAAAGGGGAAAAAAATTTAACTTCTGAAATTATAAATATTCTATTCAAAGGTGTAGATTGGTTAGAAAAATTAATAAATGGATTAGAAAAAAATATTAATATAAAGGAATTTAATTTATCATCTTTATACGAACAAATAAATCTTGTATTCTCTCAACCTAAAGAATCTTTAAAAAAAGAATCTAATCATTTAGATAATTTTATAATAGAACCTGTTAAACCTTCTACTTTAAAAATTGATATAAAAATACTCGATGATTTAGTAAATTTAATTGGCGAATTAGTAATAGCTAAAAACAGGTTACAGGAAGCAATATTATCATTAAATGATAATGTATTAAGCAATTTACTTTATAATGTAAATAAAATAATATCTAATTTGGAAAATACTATACTAAAAACAAGGATAGTTCCTATTGAATATTTATTTGACAGATTCCCAAGAATGGTAAGAGATTTAGCAAAAGAACAGAAAAAGGAAATTAATTTTATAATACAAGGAAAAGATATAGGATTAGATAGAGGGATACTTGATGAGTTATATGAACCTTTAATCCATATCCTACGAAATGCGGTATATCATGGAATTGAGACTCCAGAAGTAAGAAAAGAAGTAGGCAAAGATCCTCAGGGTAAAATACTGCTTTCTGCAAAAAAAGAGGAAAACTATGTAATTATCGAAGTAAGTGATGACGGAAATGGTATTGATATAAATAAAGTAAAAGAAATAGCTATAAAAAAGGGGCTTATAAAATCAAATGAAATAGACTTATTAACTGAAGAACGTTGTTTTCAACTTTTAACTCTACCTGGTTTTACAACAGTAACTTCTGTAGATAAAACATCCGGAAGAGGTGTTGGACTCGATGTTGTAAAAAACAAAATAGAATCATTAAATGGTAGTTTTAAAATAGAATCTAACTTTAAAAAAGGCTCTAAGTTTATTATAAAAGTCCCTTTAACATTAGCAATCATACAAGCTCTTATTGTAGATATTTATGGAGAAACTTATGCTTTACCATTTTCTATTGTAAAAGAAGTATTTAGTATAAAAGATACAACGAATAAGGTTGATTTTAAAGGAAAATCAATTCCTGTAATAAATCTAAAAAAAATTCTTGGTATACAAAATGGTTCAAAGTCTAATATGAAAGAAATTTTAATAGTAGATTTTAAAAATCAAGATGTTGGTATTGAAATTTCAAAAATAAAATCACAACACGAAATAGTTGTAAAACCAATTAGTAAATTACTTAAACCATCAAATATATTTTCTGGTGCAACTATTTTAGGAAATGGTGAAGTTGTTTTAATATTAGATATCAACAATATCATAATGAAGGAGGAAGAAATTGGCAAGCAATATAGGTAAAAAGATAATAATAATGATATTTATGAGTATAATTTTAACTGCTGCAACAATGATTGGCTCGTTTTATCTGTATAATCAATTAACATATGAAAACATTAAAATTATAAAAAGCGCTAATGCATCACTTTTAATATTTAAAGATTTACAATTAAAACTACAGTTGTATAAAACCAATAAAGATATAAAATTAATTAACATCTCAAAAACAAATGTAGATAAATTTATAGAAGATTTATCTATTAGAAGCAACAAGATTCAACAAAGTATGAATCCTGAACTTATAACGAATATTGAAGAAGTAATGTTAAGGGCTAAAGAAATTCAATCAAACATAGCTATTTTACAAAAGGGGTTCAATGAACTTGCTCTTACAAAAGCCTTATCAGCATTAGAAAATATAGCACCAAAATTAAACGATTTAGTATTCTTTGAGGAAAAAAAATTTAATAATGAAATTATTAGAATTAGAATTTATATATTGGGTGCAATAATTTTAATTTCTTTAATTATAATAACTTTTTCTCTACAAATTTCACAAAGTGTTGTAACACCAATTCATAAATTAATATCTGCTGCAATATCTTCTTCAAAAGGAGATTTAACTCAAACTATAAAATTTAGTTCAAAAGATGAAATGGGGACTTTAGCAAATGCTTTTAATACATTAGTGGAAAATTTAACTAAAATTTTAACTCAGTTAAAAACTACTTCTGACTTAATATCAAAATATTCTAACGAATTTGAAAAACTATCAGAAAATTTAAATTCCCATGCAATAAATATCACAAACTCCGTTCAAGGAATTGCAAGAGGTGCTTATATCCAAACAAAGCAAGTTGAAAAAACATCTCAGGTTATAGAACAGATGCTTACATCTGTTGGAAGGGTTACAACACGAGCACAAACTCAAGATGAAAAAACTAATTTAGCAATTTCAATTTCAAAAAAAGGTAGCGACCTAATAAAAGAAACAATAAATAAAATGAATCAGATTAGTATTTCTGTAAATAATTCCATAAATATAGTTAAAAAATTAAAAGAGAAATCTACTGAAATAGGTGAAATTGTTGAAGCAATTACAAAAATTGCTGAGCAAACTAACTTGCTTGCCATTAACACTGCAATCGAAGCTGCAAGATCAGGTGAAGATGCACAAGAATTCAGAGTAATTGCAGATGAAGTAAGAAAACTTTCTGAAAGCACTGGCAAAGCTGCTGAGCAAATTATAAAATTGCTTAAAGAAATACAAAATGGAACGAATGAAGTAATTTCATCCACAGAAGCTGGTGCAAAAGAAGTCGATGAAGGTATATCTTATATAAATAAGACAAAAAGTGCTCTTGAAGAATTATCATCAGCAGTATTGGATATTAGTAGCTTAGCTTCTGAGATTTTTAAAAACACAAGGGAGCAGTCTAATAGTTGCGAACAAGTTAGAAGAGCAATCTCTGCTATTGCAGAAATTTCAGAAGAAAATGCAAAATCTACTGATGATGTTTTATCTTTAGTTCAAACTCAAACAGATTTAACAAAACAAATTCTTGAATCATCAGTAGAACTTAAAAAATTATCTATAGAATTAGTAGAGATTATTAAAAAATTTAAAGTAAATAAACAATGAAAAATCCTTTAGAACTTACTGAAATACAAAGAGATGCATTAAGAGAAATTGCAAGTATTGGGATTAGCCATTCAGCAACTGCATTATCAAAATTAATCAATAAAAAAGTAATGATTGATGTTCCCAAGGTAAATATATTGCCTATAAACAAACTACCTGATGTAATTGCTTCTTCTAATGAACTAATTGTTGGAATATATTTTAAAATATTAGGTAAAGCTTCTGGTAAAGTTCTTCTTTCTTTTAAAAAGGAAAGTGCACTATTACTAGCAGATATTTTAATGAAGAAACCTATTGGAGAAACAAAAATACTTACTGAAATGGAACAATCTGCTTTAAAAGAATTAGGAGCCATATCTACCGCTGTTTGTTTAAATGCATTAGCAGAATTTCTTGGAATGACACTTCTCCCCTCTATTCCTCATTTTATGTTTGACTATTCAGACTCAATAGTGAAATCATTATTTGAAGAAGTAAAGTCAGACTCAGAATATTTAGTTGTAGTAGATTCTGTGTTTAAAGAATCAAATAATAAGATTCTTGGAAGATTTCTAATATTTCCAAATGAACATTCTTTTGAAGCAATCTGGCGAGCACTTAAGATAAAAGAAAATAATACCAATGAAAAAAAATAGTTCTATATAAAATTTTATTGGTAAGTTAACCTCTTAATATTTATATGATGAACCTTTATGACACTCCTTCTATCTTAAGGAGTCTTTTTTTCCATTTAATCCCTGCACTAAATCCACCTAACTTACCGTTACTTAGAATTACACGATGACAAGGAATAATGACAGGTATTGGATTTTTTGCAAGAGCATTCCCCACCGCTCTAAAAGAGTTTGGATTTCCAATTTTTTCTGCCAATCTTTTATAAGATATTACTTTACCATAAGGGATTTTCATTAAAGATTTCCATACCTTTTTAAAAAAGCCACTATAATTCTCAAGGTCAAGAGGATATTCAAAAATTATTTTTTTTCCTTCAAAATATTTATTAAAATCCTTTTTTAATTTTTTTAGAAACCCTACAGGAACTTTTTCTTTACAAAAACATTTCAAAGGTTTTTTCAAAAGAGGTAATCTTAAAGATACAATCCCTTTATCACTATATCTAACACTTACCCATCCATATTTTGTGTTAAAAACATAATCCTTAATCATAAATTATTTCAATTTCTCTTTGATAGTCTTTAAAAATATATTCACTTCCTTAACCTTGAGTAATGATGAAATTATAACATAAACAATAATCCCTAAAGTCATTGGAACAAACACCCATATAATTTTATTTAAAATACTATTTACATTAAAATTTCTTTGGATAACATACGCAGATAGCCAGCAGATGAAAGCCATACATACAGATGCTAAGCTAATTTTTATTAAAGATTTTAATATTTCAATCTCATCGAGTTTTCCTACTTTATTTCTTAATATAAAAAATAAAAAAGTAAAATTGAAAAATGCAGATATCGAAGTTGCTACCGCTAGACCTTTATACCCAAGTGGTTTTATAAACATTATACTAAAAAACACATTTAAAAAAATTGTAATTATTCCTATCTTAACTGGTGTCTTTGAATCATTTAAAGCAAAAAATGTCGGGTTTAAAACTTTAACACAAGATGCAAAGGTTAAACCTAATGCATAATACATTGCTGTATTTGAAGTTGCTATAGTATCATTTAACGTAAAATTCCCATGTTGAAATAACAAACTATTAATTGGATAACTTAAAACAATTAATCCTAAAGTAGCAGGAATAGTAATAAAAAGATTCATCCTTATTGTAAATGAAAGCGTATCTCTTAATTCATTAATTTCATTTTTAGCAACATGTGAAGATATAACAGGAAAAGACGCTGTTGCTATAGCAACACCAAATATTCCCAAAGGAAGTTGCATTAATCTAAAACCATAATAAAGATAAGTAACAGTAGCAGCTCCTAAAATAGAAGCAATAACTGTATTAACTAAAACAATATTAATTTGACTTATTGAATTGGAAAATACTGCAGGAGCCATCATCTTTGCCATTTTTATTATTCCAGCATCTTTAAAATTTAATAAAAATTTAAATTTAAATCCATTTTTAAATGCTTGAGGTAATTGGATCATCACTTGAACTAATCCACTAAAAAGTGCTCCTAATGTCCACCCTATAATCTGTTCATCCGGCTTATTTCCAAATAATGGACAGATAAATATACCACATAAAATCATTACTATATTACCTAAAGCAGGTGCTAATGCAGGAATGCTAAAATGCTTTAAAGAATTTAGCATTCCCATAAAAACAGCAGCAAAACCCATAAATGCAATAAAAGGGAATAATATTCTTGTAAGTTTAATTGTTAGCCTTATCGCTTCAGGAGCAAAACCAGGCGCCATTGCTTTAACAATAAAGGGGGTAAATATTACTCCAAAAAGGATTATTAAAGAAAAAAGTATAAGAAGTATACTTAAAACTATATTTACTAACTCAAAAGCTTCCTTTTTACCTTTTTTCTCTAAATATTCAACAAAAGTAGGAATAAATGCAGAACTTAATGCCCCTTCTGCTAATAAATCTCTTAACATATTAGGAATTCTATAAGCAACAAAGAATGCATCGGAAACAATACCAGCACCAAATAAAAATGCATTATAAGCATCTCTAATATACCCTAAAACTCTACTTATCGCTGTAGCAATACCTAAAATTCCTACTGACTTAATTATCTGTTTAGTTTTATACTCCATATCTTAAATCTGTATTAAAATTTTTTTAAAAAAAATTAATATTGACTTCTGTATAAAATTTTGCTATATTTTGCTTATTCACTGAAAATAGATTACAATAATATAAATTTAATAGGAGGTTAATTTGCCAGTTACTAAATCTGCAATAAA
>Ga0123519_10007942_pt1 | contig 16325 bp, 18 predicted proteins | sample YelNatPaOPRAMG02_FD_87396 | JGI IMG/M metagenome (GOLD analysis project Ga0123519, IMG submission 87396) | Hot spring microbial communities from Yellowstone National Park - Yellowstone National Park OP-RAMG-02 (version 2) | ecosystem: Environmental > Aquatic > Thermal springs > Hot (42-90C) ...
AACCTTGAGGTTATAAAATCCGCTGACTGGATCATTGATCTTGGTCCTGAGGGAGGAGATGATGGAGGATACTTAGTTGCAGAGGGAACTCCAGAAGAAATATCAAGAATGGACAAATCTTTTACAGGGATTGCTCTTAGAAAGGTTATGGATGGAAGAAGATGGGGATAAGGTCAATAGAGAATAACACAGTTGCAAAAAGGATAATTCTTGGAGCCTTAGAAAAGGAGAAACTCTCCTATTCCATAATCCTCAAGGGAACGATATCGGATACTTATTTTATGGCTATCCAGATAGCAAAAGCTTTAAATTGCAATAGTCCCGAGCTTGATTCCTGCGACATGTGCGACTCTTGCATAAAAATTGAAAGGAATGTTCATCCAGATGTAATTGTCGAGGAACCCGAAGGCTCATTTATAAAAATTTCCCAGATAAGGAGGCTGATAGAAATAGCTCCATTAAGACCAATGATTGGTAAAAAAAGGGTTTTTATAATCAAGGAGGCAGATTCAATGAATGAGGAAGCAGCAAATTCTTTTCTCAAAACCCTTGAGGAACCATCTTCCTATTCTCACTTTCTGCTTTTAACAAAAAATCCTGAAAAAATTCTTCCCACAATAAGATCAAGATGCCTTCAGATAGAGATTTTCTCCGAAAAAGATTCTTTCATCGAAAAATTTGTAAAAAAAGGATTCCCAGAAAGAAATGCTTATTTTTTCTCCACTTTATTTGAAAATGATTTTGAAATGGCATTATCATATGATATGGAAAGAATCTTGCAAAGAAGAGAGATTGTATTTAAAATTATAAAAAACATTATGGATAGAGAGTATTTAAATGCCATGGATTCTTTACTATCAGAAATCAAAATCGGGAAAAATGTTACAAGGGCTGAATGGAACGAGGACATAGACATTTTTCTCAAAATAATTCTAACATTCATGCAAGATTTTATAAAATTGAAAGTTGGCGATAAAAATGCCATAGCAAATTCAGAATTCCTTGAGAAAATGGAGGAATTGAAAGAAAGATTAGAACTGGAAGCTTTGATAAGAATTATAGAAAGAATTGAATTTTTAAGGGCATCTCTTGAAAGGAATGTCAATCAATCCCTTTTCCCATATATTCTCTTCATTGAACTAAAGGAAGGTTTAAATGTTAAAGGTAGCAATTGAACTTGAGGAATCAGGAAGAACTATGTGGGCATTGAGTGAAGAAGATCTTAATATAGGGGATAGAGTATTTGTGCCCAATGATATGGGGGGTGAGATAGGAAGGGTTATTGCTATATGTCCCCAAATAGAGGAGAAAGACAAAAATCTTTTAAAAATAAGGAAAGCTACAGAGGGAGAAATTGAAAAAATAGAAAGAAAGAGGAAAAGGGAAAAGTATGCCTTCAATTTCTGCCTTGAAAGGATAAAAGCAAGGGAACTCCCAATGAAACTTGTCAAGGTAAAATTCTTTTTGAACGAAAGAAAAGGAATGTTCTATTTCACAGCAGATGGAAGAATAGATTTTCGCGAACTTGTGAAAGACCTTGCCAAGGAGTTTAAAATGAGAATTGAGATGAGACAGATTGGAGTGAGGGATGAAGCAAAAATGGTGGGAGGAATAGGAGTTTGTGGAAGGCATCTCTGTTGCTGTTCCTTTATGAGACTTTTCGAACCAATAACTCTACAGAAAGCAAGAAATCAAAATCTGAATGTAAATCCTTTGAAAATATCAGGTCTATGTGGAAGACTTATGTGCTGTCTTAGCTTTGAAGAAGAGGGTGGAAGAATTTATGCTGACGAAGAAGCCCTTGTCGAGGATGATGGAATTAAAGAAGAAATTGAATAAAGATTCTGGAGGTAAAAAAGATGCTTAAAAGATTCATTTTAACTTTAATTTTAACCATCTTATCATTGGGAATTCTTCTTTCCCAAACATCCAAAAAACCCAAGATATACATAACCGTTGACATGGAAGGAATTGGATCTGCTGTAAGTCAGACCCAAACAAGGCCTGGGGATTCAGAGTATGAGAAGGCAAGAAAATGGCTCACTTCTGAGGTTAATGCATGTATTGAAGGATGTTTTGAGGCTGGAGCAGGTGAGATAGTTGTTGCAGACTCCCACTGGAATGCACAGAACATAATACCTGACGATTTAAATGAATCAGTTTATCTTATAAGGGGTTTCCCGAGACCCATGATGCTTATGGAGGGAATAGATACCTCCTTTGATGGAGTGATGATTATTGGTGCCCATGCAAAGGAAGGAACAGCAGGGGCAGTTATTTCCCACACAGTCTGGGGGACAAAATTCTTCGACATAAAACTCAATGGAATATCTGTTTCTGAGACCCTTCTAAATGCAATTATTGCAGGAGAATACAATGTTCCTGTCATTTTTGTTGCGGGAGATCAATTCATAACAGAGGAAGCAAAAAAGACCCTTGGGAATGTAGAAGTAGTTGTAACAAAGGAATCAATAGGATGGCTATCTGCAAAAACGAGACATCCAAAGAAGGTTTGCGAGGAAATAAAAGAGAAGTGTAAAATTGCTGTTTCAAGAATTGGTAGCTTCAAACCTTACAGGATTAGCACTCCCATAAAAATGGAAATTGTATTCAAAAATACCTACGATGCGGAATCCATCTCATTTCTTCCCGGATTTAAAAGGATTGATGGGCATACAATTATTTTTGAAGCAAAAAATGTAAAAGAGGTTTGCGGAGTAATTGCAGGGATCTTCAGCATCAACACAAGATAAAGAACAATTTAAAGACTCTCTTTTCTAAAAGAGAGAATCTATCCAAAAACCCCTGGTATCTTTGTTCCGCAGAATTTGCATTTGTCCCCTTTAAGATTGTATTCAAGGATGGAATAACCCTTTCTTCCTATTAAAACCTTTTTGCAAGAGTGGCAGTATGTGCTCTCTCCTTCATGCCCTGGAACATTCCCCACATAAACATATTTTAACCCTTCATCCATTGCAATTTTTCTTAAATCTTCAAGGGTTTTTACAGGTGTTGGAGGAATGTTTCTCATTAAATACATGGGATGGAATCTTGTAAAATGAATTGGAACAAATTCAGAAACCTCTGTTCTGAACCATTTTGCCATTTTCCTTATATCTTCTTGAAAATCGTTAAATCCAGGAATCACAAGATATACAATCTCAAGCCATACTCCCATCTCATATATCTTTTTAATTGAATCAAGAACAGGTTTAAGCTCTCCTTTGACAATTTCCTTATAAAAACTCTCCCTGAATGCTTTAAGGTCAACCTTTATGGCATCAACAACTTTGCAAAGGTCTTCAAGGGGTTTCAACTGAATGTAAGCATTAGTTACAACAGTGTTTTTAACTCCAATCTTTCTTGCCTCAACGGAACAATCGAACATGTATTCGAAAAATATAACGGGTTCTGAGTATGTATAGGAGATGGAGGAGCATCCATACTGTCTTGCGAGGGATGCAACCCTTGAAGGTGGAAGGTCAATGTTTCTAACCTGCTCTGGTCTTACCTGGGAAATCTCCCAGTTCTGGCAGAATTTGCAATTTACATTGCATCCAGCTGTTGCAAGGGAGAAGGCTGATGTCCCTGGAAGAAAATGGAAGAAGGGCTTTTTCTCAATGGGATCAACAGCAACTGAACATGGCTTCCCATAAATCAGGGTAATATATTTACCCTTTCTGTTCTCCCTTACCCCACAGTACCCCCTTTCAGTATCACCAACAACGCATTTTCTTGGACAGAGTTCACATTCCACCTCCATATCAGGAAGTTTCTTATAATATCTTGCCTCCACCGATGAAAGGGAAGCTCCTTCTGAAAAAACAAAGGCATCAGCTACTCCTGAGAATAAAGAAGGCATGTAGGGGGAAAGGGATAAAACTCCTATATTTTTAAAAAATTCCCTTCTTTTCATTTTAAATCTCCTCCTCAATTATTTTGATCTGAGAAGGATCAGAGACTCCTAAATTTGATTTGAAGGCAGTGTAAATCCATTTAGGTTCCCTTCCTTCCTCTGAAAGACTCTTCAAGCCCTTTTTCTTTCTTATCTCCTCAATTATTTTCCAACCAACATAATCAATGGCAACTGGATCAAAACTTAGAAGAATTGAATTATATTTTTCGCAATATCTTGGATTATATCCTGGTCCCCTATGATACTGAACTTTTCCTGCATCAAGTATGGCAAGCCTGTGTTTACTCCTGATTATTGGGCATGAGAAAAGGTCAGGGATGTAGGGATCACCTCTTCCATCATGGTATTTGTTTGGATTGTGGATTGCTCCGTAGAAATTCTTCATAACTCCAGTTATTCCAGTTGTTCCATGATCTTTAAGAACAGCAAGACTCACTGAAGCATTCACAAAATTCTTCTGTATCTTAGAAAACAAACTTCCTATACTTTTATACTCAACAAGCTCATCATCATAACTTACTCCATAAGTATCTGTTCCAAGAATTTTTACTCCCTTTCCAGAATAATTAAGAGTATATCCAGCCTTTCTGAGCTCAGAATTTGTTCTATCCCAAATAAATATACTATCGGGATTTAACCCTCCTGAAATTAGAATTGAGGCAAAGGAAAGACCGCAAGAAGGGGGTGTTGTGAGCATCTTTCCTGAAATTGTGTTTATCTTTATTCCAACACTGTCAGAAACTTTGAAGATTCTTTTAACTGCTAAATTTACATTTTTCTCATCGGTAAGTAGTTGCAAACCTCTTTCAATAGCCCTCTTCCATACAGTAGGATTAACATCTTCTCCATCAAAAAGGGAAGTTGACTTTACAATCACAACCTTTCCATTCATCAATTTTAATTTAGAATAGTTCCCTTTTCCTGTCAAGAAAAATTAGCAATTAAGTTCCCAAAACCATTAATCCTTTCAAAAGATATTGAAATGATCCAAAAAAAAGATTAAATTAAATCTATGGAAAAGAAGCCTTCAGTTGCAGTTGATATAATCATTGAATTTCCGGACTCCGAATCCATCGTTCTGATCAAAAGGAAAAACCCTCCTTTTGGCTGGGCAATTCCTGGAGGCTTTATTGAGTATGGAGAGTCTGCAGAGGAGACTGCGGTAAGGGAAGCAAAGGAAGAAACCAACCTTGATATTGAATTGATGGGGCAATTACATGTATACTCCGAAAGCTGGAGGGATCCGAGGGGGCATACAATATCAATAGTTTTTGTTGCAAAGGGGAAAGGGAAGGCAATTGCTATGGATGATGCAAAGGAGATAGGAATTTTCAAAGAGAAGAACCTTCCTCAGGAACTCGCTTTTGATCACAGAAGAATCCTCAACCACTATTTCAGAATGAAGGAGTTCTTAAAATCTCTCTCCCTTGATTTTTCCTCCTTTAATAAAATATTTTCCCAATAAAAAATCAATCATTCCTTTTGGCTGTTAAAAAATAGACGGTTAAAAGAATGGGAAGGAAAATTGCAATTTCAACAAGCATTGCATGAATATTGTTTTTTGAGAAAAGGGAAGAAAAGGAAGATTTTTCAATTTTTGGAAGAATTCCAATGTTAAAACTTAGAGAGGAAAGGGGGGAGAGGATAGGAACTCCAATTGGAGGTTTTAAATCTACTGAGAAAATATCGAGGATTATATGGAAAAGAACAAGGGAGGAAAGAGTAAGACTTAATTTTAAATTTCTTGAGAAGAAAAATAAAAAGAGAAAAATAATTATTACAAAAAAGATTGAATGGGTGTAGAGTTGATGGTATTTCCCTCCCTCTTTGAATCCAAAGAATATTATTAGAGCAAGGTCTATATCCGGGGAGAGCCCTAAAAATAAACCAAGGAGGAGAAAGAACTTGCTCTTAAAAGTTTCTTTCCCTGAGAGTCTCATGACTGAAAGAGTAAAGAGGGTGTGTCCAACAGGTGATGGCATTTAAATTCCCTTTTCAGGTATAAAAATAACCTCCTCCTCAAGCTCAAAGCCAAATTTTTCTTTCACTTCTGATTTGATTTTTTCCGCAAGGGAAAGGATCTGGGAGGAATCTGCTCTTCCGAGATTTATTATAAAGTTTGCGTGCTCCCTCCATACACATGCATCTCCAATTCTAAATCCTTTAAGACCAGCCTTTTCAATAAGCTCTCCAGCAGGAATCTTTTTCCCATCTTCCTTTAAGATGTTTTTGAAGAAACTTCCAGCACAAGGAAATGGAGGAATCTTTTCCCTCCTTTTCCTCCATACTTCTTGGATTTTTTCAATAATTTCCTTTCTTTTCCCCTTCCTTAATCTGAATCTTGCCTTTAAAATAATACTTCCATTTCTTTTGAACTGGGAATCCCTGTAACCAAATTGAATTTCCTCTTTCTTCAGAACTTTTCTCTCCCCATTCAAATCTAAAATTTCAACCTCTTCCAAAAAGTCTGATATAGAACTTCCATAGGCTCCTGCATTTCCATATATTGCTCCCCCAACTGTTCCAGGAATTCCATAGAGATTTTCTAAGCCCTCAAGGGAATGGGCAGAACATTTCTTAATCAATTTTTTGAGGGATGTCCCTGAAAGAGCCTCAACAAATCCTCCTTTCCTGATTCTTATTCCTTCACATTTATTCCTTATCACAAGACCATCAAACCCTCTGCTATCAAAAAGGATGTTGGAGCCACCGCCGATTAAAACAAATCTAATTTTTAGCTCCCTTGCGATTTTTACAGCTTCAATCAATTTTTCAATTTTTCTAACTGTTATAAAATACTTCGCTTTTCCGCCTATTTTAAAGGAAGTGTATCTTTTCAGGGAAACCCTTTTCCTGAGGTTTAACCTCCTCTCCCTGAAAATATTCTCAATCCTCTTTGCTAAATCCTTCCTTTTCTTCAAATTTCTCCTCGATATTTGTCTTCATAGAGAGATAAATTGAAAGGGCAAAACCACCAAAGCATATTGCAAGGGTTATGATTAAAAATATTATTCCTTCTTTACTCATTTCGCAACCTTTTCAGAGAGAATCTTGTTGAAAAGAAAGAAAATAAATCCGAAAATTAACCATTGAAGAACAACTGAGAGAAGGCTATACTCTCCAAAAACCCTGCTCCATTTCTCCCACTTTACACTCTGATAAAACCACCAGATCAAAAGAACAGTAAATTGAAATGGAATGAGATATTTGACAACAATGTCGAAGAATCTTCCAAGCTTAATTTTTGAAGTTTTCTCTATTAGTTCCTTCCTGAATTTTTCTGTCCCGAATTTTATTACAAAGAGGGAGAAGAAAAAGCCTGATACTATTAGAGCGACTCCCCATGTCCAGTCCTGATTGTTGAAGAATTTCATTGAAATGGCAGATGGAATCCCTGCAATGAAGGAAACAATAAGGACAAAGATAACAGCTTTCCTCCTTGAAAGTCCTGCATCAATTAAAATTCTTGTGGGAAGCTCTATCAGGGAAAGCAAAGATGTGAAAGCTGCAAAGAATAGGGCAACAAAGAATATCAAAAGGGCAATCTGTCCCATTGGTAATTTCTGGAATAGGGATGGGATTGATATGAAGGTTAAACCCTGATTTGATTTCTTTAAAATATCCGAAAGGGCTTTCTCATTTAGACCAAGAACATAAAAAAGTGTTGGGACAACTGTCATTCCAGCAAGGATAGAAGCGGAATAATCTCCAAAGGTAATTGTGGATGCGGTAAAAATTGTGTCTTCCCTTTTACTCATATAAACAGCGTATGTGAGAATCAATCCCCATCCAGCACCTGTTGACCATGCAGCTTGACTTAAAGCATTTAGCCAGACATTGTAATCTTTGAGAAGGGAAAAATTAGGTGAGAAGAGGAAATCAAAACCTTTTATCGCTCCAGGAAGGGTGAAGCTTCTTATAACTCCTCCAATTAGAATTATAAATAGGGATGGAATTAAAATTTTATTTACCTTTTCAATCCCTGATGAAACTCCTGCAATTATTACAAGACCACCAATAAGAAGGGAAAGGGCATTGAAAAGCAAAGGTTGATAGCCTGATGTGAAGGAGAGCCAGAAAGATTGAGAATTACTAAGTTCTTTATAGTTAAAAATAGTTGCAAGAATGTATTTTATGCACCATCCAACAACCACTGAATAATAGAAGAGTATAGCTGTTGAAACCCATGCGACAAAAGCTCCAAGCCATGTGTATCTCTCACCCATTCCCTCTTTAAAGGAACTGAGAACACCCTTTCTGAAATTTCTTCCTATTGCAATCTCAATGGCTAAAAGGGGTAAACACCAGATGAAAAGAAAGATGAGCCAGGGAATTATAAAGGCTCCTCCACCATTCTGGGTTATTACCCTTGGGAATCTCCATATGTTCCCAGTTCCAATTGCCATACCAAGTCCTGAAAGGATAAAACCTAACTTAGAAAATCTTTCCTCTTTCATTTCTTTGAATAAAAGGCTTCGTAAGTTATTTTTTTGACATAGGAGTTAAGAGCAAGGAGAGCAATTAGATTCGGAATTGCCATAAAAGCATTGGCTGAGTCACCAATATACCATACAATGTTTATATGCTTCCCCTGCATTAGGGAACCGATGAAAACAAGAATAACGAATGCCCATCTGTAAGGTTTTATGGCTTTAAACCCAAGAATGTATTCTGTGCATTTCTCACCATAGTATGACCATCCAAGAAGGGTTGTGTAGCCAAAAAGGAAGGAGCATATAGCGACAATAAAGCCTCCATATGGGATTACAGTATTGAAGGCTGCCTGTGTGAGAGCTGTTGATGTAAGACCATCTTTAACTCCCATTGCCTCTGTTTTTACAAAAACTCCAGATATAACAATTGTCAGTGTTGTCAAAGTATTTACAAATAATGTATCAATAAAGACTCCTGTCATTCCAAGGAGTCCATTCCTTGAGGGATCCGGTGATTTCGATGCGCTCTGGGCTATTGCTGCTGAGCCAAGTCCAGCCTCATTGGATAAAACCCCACGCCTTACTCCCAAGGATATTGCTTTCTGAACAGTTGTTCCAACTAAAGCTCCTCCAAGGGCTTTTGTTGTGAAGGCAGATTGTATTATTAGGGCTATTGTCTGGGGAAGTTTTGTTATGTTGGCAAGAATCACAACAGAGCATCCAAGGAAATAAAGAAGAATCATTGTTGGAACAAGTCTTTCAGAGGCAAGACCAATCCTTTTTATCCCTCCTATTGTCACAAGACCTGTTAAAAATGCAATTACAAGACCAGAGATCCAGTAAGGAACACCAAATTGATTTTTGAAGGCAAGAGCCATTGAATTGGATTGCATCATGTTTCCTGTCCCTATGAGAGCTGTTATTGCTCCTGCTACTGCAAAGGATGTTCCAAGAATTTTTGCAAGATTCTGATTCTTTATCCCATCCCTTGCATAATACATTGGACCACCAGCCATTGAGCCATCAGGTGATTTCCTTCTGAAAAGGACTCCGAGGAAACACTCTGCATACTTTGTTGCCATTCCAAAGAATCCAGCAACCCACATCCAGAAAGGAGCTCCTGGTCCTCCTGTTGCTATTGCTGTTGCAACTCCTGCAATATTTCCATTCCCAACTGTTGCAGCAAGGGCTGTCATGAGGGCTGCAAAGGGAGATATGTCCCCTTCACCTCCTGCAAACTCCTTCTTCATAGCTCTTCCTTCAATAATGAGCTTTAAAGAGTAAAAGAATTTTCTAACCTGGATAAAACCTGTTCTGAAAGAGAGGAGTATTCCTGTTCCAACAAGAAGGGCAATCATCCAGTTCCCCCACATAAAATCTGCTAATCCCTTGAAAAATGCGAGAAGGGAATCAAGAAAACCTTCCATTTCGCCTCCTAAAAACTCTCACAATTCTTTACATTATTTTACGAAATAATTATAAACTGTGTTCAAGAGAATTATAATTATTGCGAGAGGGGTTATGAATTTTATCAGAACTTTCCAGAGATTTTTGAGGGCAAATCTCTCCCCTGCTGATTCTATCTCATCAACTGCATTTTTAACCCCCCATTTCCATCCCACGAAAATTGCTATAAGAAGGGAGCCGATTATTAAGCTAAGATTTCCCCAGATTATGTCCATTAGGGAAAGGAAATCTATTCTTATTATCGGAATTGAACTTAAAAATTTAACACTTCCCATTGAAAGGGCAGAGGGTATTCCAAGGAGGAAGGAAATAAAACCCAGTAGAATAGCTGATTTCCATCTTTTCCATTTCTTCTCATCCACAAAATAGGCTGTTGGGACTTCGAGAAGAGAAATTGTTGATGTAATTGCAGCAATTGTTAGAAGAATAAAGAAGGTTGTTCCGAAAATTAATCCTCCCGGGATTTTTGAGAATATAACAGGTAGAACTCTGAATATTAAAGATGGTCCTTCAGCGGGAGATAAACCTGGAATAGTGAAGAGGGCTGGAAATATTACAAGACCTGCAGTAAAGGCGACTCCTGTATCCGCAACTGCTACCCAGATTGAAGAAGAGAAAATGTCCTCCTTTTTTGATAGATAGCTTCCATAGGTAAGCATAGTCCCCATTCCAAGACTTAAAGAGAAGAGAGCCTGTCCAATTGCTCCAATGATAACCAAACTATCAATTTTTGATAGGTCTGGAGAAAGATAGAATTGGATTCCCTTAAAAGCTCCGGGTAATGTGAGGGATCTAATCGCAAGACCAATTAGAAGGATAAAGAGTAAAGGCATCAAAACTTTTGTCCATCCCTCAATTCCCTTTTGAACACCCCTTGAGATTATATATGTTGTAATTGCTATTACTATGAATAAAAGAAGTATTGGAATGAAAGGATTGGAGGTAACAACCTCAAAAATTCTCTCTATCAATTCCTTCTCTCCACCCTTAAAACTTCCTGAAGCAGTTACAAAGATATATCCAACAACCCATCCTGCAATTACTGAATAGTAGGAGAGAATGAAGACTCCAGTAATTATTCCAAGGTATCCAACAATGAACCATTTACTTCCTGGAGAGATTGCTTTAAAAGCTCCAACAGGATTTCTCTGAGTGTGTCTCCCTATTGTTAACTCTGCGATGAGGAGAGGAATTCCCACAATACAAACTGCAATAATATAGACAAGGACAAAGGCAGCTCCACCATGAAGACCAGTGTAAGTTGGAAACCTCCATACATTTCCAAGACCTATTGCTGAGCCTGCAGCTGCAAGAATAAATTTAAGTTTTGAACCCCATGTTCCTCTTCTTTCTTCCATAGACTTCTCCTTAATTTGCAATCAGCTTAAAAGTTTAATTTTTCAATTGATTATTGTCAAGAATTTTATAAGTAATTAGACGCTCAAAAAATTCAGCTTTTCTCTCAGAAATAAATTATTTTCTTAAAAGTCTCCTATTTTGGATATTTATGGGAAATGGATTTCCAGGCAGTTGAGAAATCAAAATCTCCAACTGAATGATAAGGGTTATCCTTTTTGTGGCATTTTAGGCAGTGAGCCTTTATGGCATCCTCATTCTCATATAAAATCAAACCATTCTGCTTTGCAAGATTTCTATCTTTCATAATGTTCATTGCTTTGTAATCGCTTCCAGGACCATGGCAGGCTTCGCATCCAACACCATCTCCCTTCAATGAAGGGGCTTCTTTCCCGTAGGGAGAATGACAGGACATGCATTTTTCAGATTCAGAAGGATTTGCAATTCCAGCCTTTCCTCCAATCTCTCCAGCCTTTGGGGTTGTAAGAGACTCATATGCCTTTGAATGTTTTGACTCCAGCCACTTCCCATACTGATTCCCTTTAGCCTCTGATTTATGGCATATCTTGCACTTGTCAACACCAATATATGTGTGCTGGGAATAGGCAATGGAGACAAAAGCAATACCAACTACCAAAATCAAAAAAATTCTCAATGTTCCTTTCATCTAAAACCTCCTACAAAAGAATTTATATTTCAAAGGGAAAACAATGTCAAGAGAATTTATAAGTTAAGGAAATTTGCAATTTTTTCCCGCTTTTTTACTTCAAAAAAATTCAATTTTGACTAACAAGAATGGCTTTTTTGAAAAATTTGCAATTGAGCGAGAAAGTTAGTAAAATGGAAAAGAATAAAAATGGTTAAATTAGAAAACATTATTTTAGGAGGGTTTAAATGCGTATAAAGGCTTTGGTAGTTCTCCTTTCAATCTTTCTTGTCATTCCTCTCTACTCTGTGACAAAGATTGAAAGGCTCGGCGTTCATCCCTTTATGAAGAAAAGGGTAATAACTCCCCAGGATCTGAGGAATATTGAAAAGTACGAAGCTGATCTAAAAGCAGGATTCGAAATGGCTGGTGCTGGAGAGCTTATTGCTCCATTCATTGAAGAGATTAAAGCAGGAAGAATATGGGATTCAGAGCTTAAGCCAGGAGATACTGTTAAGTGGATGCTCTTTAAGGAAAGGGGCAAAGTCAAGGTTGTGACCGATGGTCTAATTGCAATTAAAAAGCCCATTAAGGCTTACAGAGTAACCTTTTTCAAAGATCTTAAAACCTATGATTTTGTGATTCCTTCAATTTGTGCCAACATTTCATTGATGAATGTTACAGAGCATCCAGCTCCTGAATGCTATCTTGAGGTCTCTCCAGGAAGAATTGAGGTAGGGAACCCTGTTATTTTGGATCTTTGCAAGTCTAAGAACTGGGTTAAGGGTGTAATTAAAGTATCCTTAGGAGGAAAGGAGATCTCAACTATTGAAGCTACAAAGGATGATTGCAAAAAGACATTTACAGCCAATGAGCCTGGAAATTACAAGTTTGAAGCAACTGTCTATGAAGAGCATGAAATTGCCTCCAAAAATCCATGTGTTGCAAGTGTGGAATATTGGAAGAATCTCCCGCCGCAATGTGACCTGAAAGTTTCACCGCAGAAAATTTTAACCGGGGAGGAAATAACCCTTGATGCCTCAGGCTCCTCAGATCCAGAAGGAAAGCTAAAAGGAGTTAAATTCACAATCAAGTCTGACGGAGTTGTCGAAGAAAAGACAATTTCAGAGGCTCCTTATGTTTACAAATTCAAACCTTCAAAAGCTGGAAGCTACAAAGTTGAACTTGTGGCAATTGATGATCACGATGTGAGTTCCTCAACCTGTGAGGGAAGCTACAATGTTCTAAGAAGAGGATTCTTCCTTGCTGAAACAGGAATTATGTCTCAGGCTGACCCTCGTTTGTTCCTGCCTTTGAGATTCGGCTATCAGTACAGAATAAATCAGAATTACAGAGTTGCAGGAGTTCTTGGATATAACATCAAAATCAAAGGGAGCAGTGATGAAGATGAGTATGGAAATCCTTTCACTGCAGACCTCCTCTTCTTCTATCAGCCTGAGAGATTCTTCATTGGAGCTGGAACAGGTTTATGGCTTGTAAAGAATGAGAACAATCTTGATTTTATTGTAAAAGCTGGATATGAGGTCTACTACACTGATAATCTCGGTGTCTATCTATTCCTCGAGGGAAGAATTCCCTATGTAAACTTTGACGAGAAATCAGACAGAGGTGTTGTTCTTTTTGGTGGAGGAGTAAGGTTCTAATTTAGAGAATCAGAAATCTTAATCCATTAAGGAGGGGCTTAAAGCCCCTCCTTTCTTTTTAATAGAATCAAGAAATCTTCCAACTAAAAAGAAAAAGAAAGATATAAAAATTCCCAGAGGAACTGATTTGGGCCATTGAGGTAATGGAAAATTCAACCCCCATGCACTTTTAAAATAAGATAAAAGGGAATAGATAAAACCAGAGAAAAGGGAAAGTAAACCTGAAAATTTTTGTGGTTCTTTTAAAATCATGGAAAAAATCAAAGGAATAAATAAACCGCAGGAAAGAAACTGGGAAGAAAGGCCAAGGACAAGGAGAATCTCTCTTAAAGGAAGGGAAAAAATAATGGTAAGAAAGGTTGAAATTGCAAGGGAGATTCTTGGGTTTATGATTTTATCTTTAAAAATTCCTCTCCCTATGTCGGAGGAGAGGGTCATGGCAGATACATTCAGGATTGAATCAAGGGTAGAAATAACAGCTGAAACAACTGCAAGAAAAGCTATCACTCTGACTGTTTGATTCAACTGGGTTTTTAAAATAAAATTTATTAGCTCAAAGGATGGTTTCTCCCGCAGGATAAATCTTTCAATTATTCCAATAAGGGTCGGTAAAGAAAAAAGCAGGAGGAGAAGGAGGGAGGTTAAAAGGAGACCAATTTTTGCATCCCTGTCAGATTTTGATGCAACAATTCTCTGCCACACAACAGGAGATATGAACCATGCAAGGGTAAAGGAAAGGGTTATTAGGAGATTCCTTCCTAAATCTTTGAAGGGATTGAAAAAATTAAGGGGGATGGTTTCATTATTTAAAGAATTCTTTGAAGGAGCAAAAATTAGGGAAAATATTATCAATGTAAGTCCTAAAAAAACCATGAAAAGCTGGAAAAAATCTGTTCTAACAACAGAAAGAAGACCTCCTCTGAAGGAGTAAAGAAAGACAAATGTAACCCCCAATATAAGGGAAAACTCAAAATCTAAATTTATGAAGTTGCTAATAACCTTTCCCAAAGCTACTGCCTGGGATGATGAAAGAAGGAGGAGGTAGAAGAAAATTGTGATTGAAGATATAAAATGGAAAAAATTTCCATAGCTATTTTTCAGTATCTCAGGGATTGAAACAAAATTTGACCTTCTTATTTTATCTGAGAAAATGATAAAGAGGGAAAGGGTCATAAGGGTTGGAATAATCATTACCCATATTGAGCCCAATCCTTTCAAGAAGGACTCATCAATCAATACTATTATCGATGTTGCTCCAAACCATGTTGCTGACATAGTCAGAGAGAAGGATCTCCATGAAAGAGTCCTCCCTGCAAGGAAATATTCTTTAAAATCTTTACTTCCCTTTCTGATTAAAAAGCCAATTGTTAAGATAATAATCGAGTAAATAGCGAGGAAGAGATAAAACATATATTTTTTAAATTCTCCCCCTGAACCAATCTATGGTTATCCTGAGACCCTCTTCCAGTTTTATCCTGGGGTTCCATTCAAGGACTTCCCTTGCCCTTGTTATATCAGGGTTTCTCCTTAGAGGGTCATCCTGGGGGAGGGGGTAAAACTCAAAGGTTGAAGGGGATTGGGTTAGCTCTTTTATTTTATTTGCAAGCTCAATAATTGTAAATTCTTCAGGATTCCCCAAATTTATCACCATTCCATCTATCCCATCCTTTACTGACAATCTGTATATTCCATCAACCATATCATCAACGAAACAGAAGCTCCTTGTCTGCTTTCCACTTCCATAAATTGGAATCGGCTTTCCCTTCAAAGCATTTACTATAAAAGTTGGAATAACTCTTCCATCATCTTTCCTCATTCTTGGTCCATAGGTGTTGAAAATCCTTGCAATTCTAATGTCAATCTTATGTTCTCTGTGATAAGCCATGCAGAGAGCTTCAGAAAATCTTTTTGCTTCATCATAAACTGAACGGGGACCTATTGGATTAACTCTTCCCCAGTAATCCTCCCTCTGGGGATGAACCTCTGGATCACCGTAAACCTCTGAAGTGGATGCAAAAACATATCTTGCTTTTTTATTTTTTGCAAGCCCCAATGTATGAAGGGTCCCGAGAGAGTCAACCTTCATTGTGTGAATGGGATGCTCTTCATAATCCTTCGGGGATGCTGGGCAGGCAAAATGGAGAATAAGGTCAAGCTCTCCATCAACATAAATGAAATTGGTAACATCGTATTTGTAAAAGACAAAATTTGGATTGGAAAACAGATGGGCAATATTATCCTCACAACCAGTAAGAAAGTTATCCATTCCAACAACCTTCCACCCTTCCTTCAAGAATCTCTCAGCAAGATGGGAACCAAGAAAACCAGCAGCTCCTGTTATCAAAACCCTTGGCATTAATACTTCCTTTTCAGATAGTTTCCCCTTCCCATACAGTAGTATTCAAAGCCATTTTTTATAATTTCTTCTGGATCAAAGAAATTCCTTCCATCAATAATTATTGGAGTTTTCATGAGCCCTTTTACTCTCTTTAAGTCCAGCTCTTTATATTCCTCCCACTCTGTAACAAGAATCAAAGCCTCAGCTCCATCACATGCCTCATAGGGAGTGTTAACATATTTCAAATTCTCATCCTCCTCTATGATCTTTTTAACATTTGAAATTGCCTTTGGATCATGAACCTTTAAAATTGCTCCCTCCTTTCTCAAAGCTTCAATTACTTTCAAACTTGGAGCATCCCTTACATCATCAGTGTTAGGTTTAAAAGCAACTCCTAAAATCGCTATAACTTTACCCTTTGGAAGCCAAAGGGCTAACCTGACCTTTTCCATCAACCTCTCAATTCTCTGGGAGTTAATTCTGTCTGTCTCTTTCAAAAGTCCAA
>Ga0123519_10007945_pt1 | contig 16317 bp, 15 predicted proteins | sample YelNatPaOPRAMG02_FD_87396 | JGI IMG/M metagenome (GOLD analysis project Ga0123519, IMG submission 87396) | Hot spring microbial communities from Yellowstone National Park - Yellowstone National Park OP-RAMG-02 (version 2) | ecosystem: Environmental > Aquatic > Thermal springs > Hot (42-90C) ...
CAGGAAACAAAAACAGCCACATTAAGCGTATCTGCAAATATAAAAAGTCCTGAGGGTTTTATTGGAATAGAATAGGATGATCCTTTTTTGGAAGATAATAAGTATTTTTTTGTTTTTGGCGAGAAAAAAATTAAAAAAGTATTAATTTTAGGAGACGCAGAAGAATGCTTTCCAATTGTTGCTGCCTTTTCTTCTCTTAAAAAATATAATTGGCTGCCTTTTTTTGTTTCTGCTTCATCTGTTTCTTACGATAATCTTGATACCGCAGACGTTATTGTGCTAAATGGAATAAAACAGTTATCTTCTTCTATTTTGCTTTTTTTAAAAAGCAAATCTTATGGAAATAAAGCCATAATTTTTTCTCCTTTAATGGATACAAATTATTATCAGGTAAATCTAAATTATATTCCTTTTGATAATAAATCTTCTTTTTTTCCTGTTACAGAAGAAAAAAGCCATTCAATAGTTTTACCCGATACAACATCTTTTATTTTTAAAGGATTTAAATATCTACGCGATAAGGATGTTGCTATTTATAGATGTTTTCAAAATAATTTTGGCGAAAGTATTATTAATTTTGATAATGGAAAAAGCCTTGCATCTCATTTTATTGATTCCTGTGGAAATTCTTGGATAATTTTTTCTGTACCAATCGGCTTTGTAAATAAAACAAAACCAGACGAAATTCCTTTATTTGAAACCGGTATATATGTTCCGCTTTTAGATAGACTCAGCAACTTTGCCCTTTGGGCTATTAAAAAAGAAACATCGGCATGGATTGCTGGTTATTATCAAAAAAACCCTTATAGTACAATTAAAGGTGGGGCTTTAATATTTGATGAACATAATAAGATAATTTCGCAATGGTCAAGTCAACAGTTTGTTTGCTTTGATAAAGTTGGAAATTATAAAATACAACCCGAAGGCAAGCCTTCTTATTGGATTTGTGTAAATATAGATACACAAGAAACAAAATTTAATTATCAAAAGTGTAATATCACAACACCCAGAAAAATGCCTGCAGTTTTTCTTTCATATAAAGAATTTGAGAATTTAATAAAAAAAAATAAGTATATAACATTTTCGGATTTTTTATGGCTTTTACTGGTATTGTTATTACTTGCAGAACCCCTTTTGTGGGAGAGAAATACAAAGGGAGTTTAATTCATTTTCCAATTTGATCGTAAAGCTAAGCTATCAAGCTGGCTTTTTTGGAATTGTAAATCCATTTGTTTTATATGCCACTTGTTTTAGTAAATGCTCGGCGGCTAATTTATAAAGAGGAACACCTGGCCAATAGCTAACATATTATTTTGTTATTTTTATAATCAATTAATAAAAAAATCAATTTAAAATGAATGTATCTAAAGTTTAAATTATAATAAGTTATAAAAAAGCAGGAAGACTTCTCCTATATAAATAATTAATAGTTAAAACATCTTTAAAAATTAAAATAAAATAATCATTGCAAACGATAAACTTTCGCCACATAAATTAATTATTATTTGTAAATATTACAAAAATATATGATACTATAATTTATAAAACATACAACAATTTAATAGGAAAAATACAAATCAAATAGTAAAAAAGATTCTCACACATGAATGATTTTATTGTATTTAAATAAGATTACTATGCGCGCTTATTTCTCTTTTATCAATATATAATTTTTATAAGCACCTATATGTTTACCTCTAAAAAACTTTTTTTCTATCCATGTTAATATTCTGTGTTTTAATTTTTGATTTGATTTTGTGGAATTACTTTTAAGAAGATGTGACCAATTCATTTCTTTTATTCTTCTTTCCATTACCTTTGGATGTGTTTGGGTAAATAAAGTAAGTTTATCTAAAGAACCAAAATCAAAAAAATCACCTTTTTTTTGAATTGTTTTTTTTGCTGTTTCTTCTCCATGATATGTAGTTTCAACCTCAAGATTACGATTCTGCATTAAAAACGGATTTCTTACATATCCATAATGAAAGATTTCTGCATTAGCCTTAACAACTTTTAATTTTTTTCCGTGTTTTCTAAAAGATTGAGCATCTCCAAAAGAAGATATGCCTATATTATTTCTTATTATTCTTATTTCGTATTTATACCATCCATGCCCATCTTGAATATGATTGTAATCACCATAAAAATGTTTATAATCAAACAACAAACCTTCAACATTTTTATTGTTTAAAAACTGCTCACATCTTTTATAAACAATGTCAAGATATTTTTCGTGTAAAACCTCATCTGCCTGAATATAAAAACAAAAGTCACCAGTGCAATAAGATAGAGCAATATTTGTTTGCTCACTATATATAGCACCTTTTAACGTTTCTCTATTTTTCCAAACGGTATCTATTACTTTTATTTTGTTGGAATTTATACTTAAAACAAGATCTCTGGTTTTGTCGTCTTTGTCACCTTTTCCTATTGCAATTATAAATTCGTCACATATTGGAAGAACAGAAAGAATAGATTCTGTTATTGGATAATCGTATTTTTGTGCATTTCTTGCAAAAGAAAAACCCGATATTTTCACTTTATATTTCCTCTTTGTCTAATAATTCTTTTAATTTGGCATATTTTACAACAGGATATAAAGAAGAAAAAAGTGCCCATAAAAATCCTTGGTAACCATCTAAAATTCCTAATTTAAGAAGATATATTTTTATAAATGTTAGAGGAAAACGCATTATTATTTTAAATATATTTGCTTTTTTCTTATTTTTAAAAAGCAGGTAAGCAGCATCTTTTGTATATTTGTTAAATTTTTCAAAATAATCGTTTATATCTTCGTATGTATAATGTAACATAACATTTTTCAGAACAGATGTTTTCCCACTTATAATTACTTTTTCATGAACAATATCATCTGAAAAATTTCCATAATTTTTATTAAAAAGCCTTAATTGGTTTTTTCTACTTTCTCCAGAAAAACGTAATCTTTTTCCTAAAAAAACCAAAGAGCGAGGTATATAAAAACCATTAGCATTTATTCTATCACTTTTAAATAAATTTACTATTTCTTCTTTTAATTTTTGGGAAATAATTTCGTCGGAATCTATAGATAAAATCCAGTTATTTTTCGCCTGTTCAACAGCAAATCTTTTATAAGGTCCAAAGCCTGTAAATTCCTTTTTTATTATTCTGCAATTATATTTATTACAAACCTCAATTGTATCATCGGTACTATAAGAGTCACAAACAACAATTTCATCACAAAAATCTAAAGATTTTAACGTGTTTTCTATTTTATTTGCCACATTATGAGTAATTATTACGCCACTGATTTTTATCATTGCTTTCCTATCTTCTGATAAATTTTAACTGTTTTTTCAACCATCAATTCAATAGAAAATAAATTTCTGGCATATTCACAATATATTTTTGCTTCTTCTTTTGCTTGTAAATAATTGTTAATTACTTTAATTACCTTATCTGCAAAAGCCTCTTTATTATTTTTAGAAACAAGCATATTGTCATTTGGAAAAATTTCTTTAGTACCACCTGCATCTATTGCAACGCATGGAATGTTTCTAACAACTGCATCCAAACAAGCGGTGCCCAACCCTTCTGAATACGAAGTTGAAATATATAAATCAAAAGCATTGTAGTATAAATATGCATCATTAATTTTCCCTATTAATCTAATATTATCGGGAATATCTTTTGTCTTTAAAATATTTTTGTCATAAGGGCCTATACATACTATTTCTGCATTTAATTGTTGCTCTTTAAGTCTTTTGCCGAGATAAAGTATTAAATCAAGATTCTTTTCTTTTGTAAAATAGGCAACAGTTCCAATTAAAAAATTATTAGTAGAAATATTCAGTTTGCTTTTTGCCTCCTGTTTAGTTAATATTGGTAAATTCCAGTTCACCGAATCGTTTACAACAAATACATTTTCTTCTGGAAATATTTTTTTGCATTCCTCGGCTACAGTATTAGAAATTGCAATGATAAAATTACACAAAGAATACTTCCATAAATTCAAAGGGTTTCTTTTAATAGGAAAAACAACCCTTCTTGTATAAATAACAGGAATTTTAAATATTTTCCCAGCAACTACCCCAAATGTTAATGAATGTCCATCATGACAATGGATTATATGAGGTCTTATTTTTAAACATTGTTTTGCAAATCTAAAAAAAGCCAATAAATCCCATTCTCCAGCAAAAGGTATTTGTATAATATTTTTAAATTTTTGTGAGCTTAATTCACTATTCTTTTTGCAAAACAAAAAGCTTTGTATGCCTTTACCTAAAAGGCCCGTATGCAAAAAAATTACCTGCCTTTCCCCGCCTCTTAAAAATTTTCCCGTAGAAAAATGCACAATTTTTATTTCTTTATTTAATAAATTCATTTTTTAACTTATTTTGAAGACATTTTTATAAAAACTAAAAATATATTTACTCAATTAAAAATATTAAATTATCTTTAATTTTATGGAGTCGCCTACACTTTCTTCTACGCCAAAGACTTCTTTGGGCCTGATTATTGCGGCTCTTGGTGTTGTATATGGAGACATAGGAACCAGCTGCCTATATGCACTCAGAATATGCTTTGAGGGTCCCTCTTCTCTCCCTGTAACAAGCCACAATATTTTGGGCGTTCTCTCTCTAATTTTTTGGTCTCTAACCTTTTTAATATCAATAAAATATATGCTAATTGTGTTAAAAGCAGACAATAATGGTGAAGGTGGTGTATTGGCATTAATGACACTACTACTAAAATCCAAACAAAACATATCCAATTTTAAATCCATTATTATCTTATTTTTGGGATTATTTGGAGCAGCTCTTTTATATGGAGATGGCCTTATTACCCCGGTAATTTCTGTTCTTAGTGCTGTTGAAGGAATATCCTCTGTTTCACCAAGTTATGATATTTTTATTATACCTTCTGCCCTTATAATCCTTCTCACACTTTTTGCCTTTCAAAAGCATGGTAGTGGAAAAATTGGGCTTGTATTTGGTCCTATTATGTTTATATGGTTTTTTGTTATTGGCCTATTAGGCTTTATTTCAATATTAAAAAATCCATCTATTTTTATGGCGCTGGACCCAAGATATTCTGTTTATTTTTTTTTAGAAAACAAGATGCATGGCTTTTTTATTCTTGGAACAATTTTTCTTGTTTTAACTGGTGGTGAAGCATTATATCAAGACATTGGACATTTTGGAAAAAAACCAGTAAGAACGGGTTGGTTTTTTATTGTTTTTCCTGCTTTAATTTTAAATTACTTTGGACAGGGTGCATATCTTCTTAATAATCCAGAACATGCGGATAATCTCTTTTACAGACTATCTCCATCGTGGGCAACTATACCAATGGTTATTCTTGCTACAGTTGCAACTGTAATAGCCTCACAGGCAGTAATTTCTGGAGTCTTTTCGCTTGCCAAGCAAACTGTTCAACTCGGTTACTTTCCCCGGCTATCTATTTTTCATACATCAAGCACACATATTGGACAAGTTTATGTACCTTTTTTTAATGGGGTTCTTGTATTTGGAGCTGTTATTTTAATTTTGGCATTTGGAAAATCAGAAAAACTGGCTGGTGCCTATGGTGTTGCCGTTTCTTTAACAATGCTTATTACTACAGTACTACTTTTTTTTGCCATGCGACAAATTTGGAAATGGAATTTTTTTGCAGCATTTTTACCAACAATAATATTTTTAAGCATGAATGTTGCTTTTCTTTGTGCAACTCTTATGAAAATAAAAGATGGTGGATGGATTTCTTTATTTATTGCAACTGCAATTATTATCACAAACTATATATGGGAAAATGGAAGAATAAATTTAAGACGCACTATTTTTTCTGCCGCAATTTCTATGGAAGATTTTTTAAAAGAAATAGAAAAGATAAAGCCCATAAGAGTACCCGGAATTGCTGTATTTCTTGCCGGAAGTTTAGCCGGCGTTCCCAGAACACTTCTTCATAATTACAAGCACAATAAAATTTTACATGAAAAAATAGTAATATTAACAGTTCTTACAGAAGAAATTCCAATTGTCAAAGAAGAAAACAGGATGGAGTTAAAAGACTATGGCTTGGGTTTTTACTGGATATCTCTCCGTTATGGCTTTACAGAAACTCCCAATATTCCCATGGCGTTATCAAAAGCAAAATTATTAGGTTTGGTTTTTGACCCCATGCAAACTACATATTTTTTAGGCAGAGAAACATTAATTGTTAAAAGGAAAAAGGGAAGATTGCCAAACTGGGCAAAAACCTTTTTTGCATTTTTATCTAAAAATGCCTTTGATGCATCTAAATTTTTTAATATTCCAGCAAACAGAGTTATAGAAATTGGTATACAAATAGAAATGTAAATAAAATTTTAAATATTTTATTTATAATAAATTTAAATTTTTTAAGATTATGAACAATAATAATCTCATATTAATTATTTCCTTCATTTTTTTGTTTTATATTAAATCATTTGATCTTTCGCCCAATGATTCCTTAAATTTAAAGGCATATTCTGGTGCATGGATTTCTTATCATTCTCCTTCTGGCTTAAAGGCATATAATGCAGCAATATTGGATGCTTTTTTTTTGCATAAATTTACAGAACCAATTTTTATAGATATTGCAGTTAGGGCTACAAATCTTATTTATCAGCCATTTTTTGAAGAAGTTTGTGCAGGATATAAAAGCAATAAAATATTATTAAAGGCAGGAATGATTTCCAAACACATAGGAAGAGCAGCATTTTATAAAGAGTTTTCTGTTTTTAATTCATATATTAGAAATTCTGCTGTTTGGGATTCTTATGGTTTTGGTTTTAATTTTGATAAATTTCTTTCGTTTGGAAAAGTTAGCCTGCTTGGTTCTATTAACCAAAAAGAAAATGGTAATGCATGTCTGATTTTTAATATCACAAAAGCACAAAAAATCTACCAGAATTTTCTTATTGGAATACAAACTCAAGAACTTAACACAAATGACAATGCATTTGTTGTTGGCGACGATTTTTATCTTTTATTAGAAATTTTTAATTTTCATTTTGCAGCAAAATATATGCAATATCAGGGTTGGGGTAATAAAACAATAATGCCCGGCTACGAATGGGAAATTTTAACAGAATGCAAAATAATTCCTTTCAGATTTTTGATTTTATCTGGGTTATTAAATTGGCAGGAATTTAATAAAGCATATTATACAAACACATTAAAACTTGGTGCAGATATTCAATGGAATACTTTTAAGTGGTTAGGATTTTACGCAGGTGGCGAATACTTAAAATGTTTAAATACAAAAACATATTGTCCCCAATTGGGAATTTCTGTTTTTCCAAATAAGAATATTTTATTTAGGATAGGATACGAATCAACAATTGTAGAAAATGCTTTAATTAATCGTGGAATTGGCATTTTATGGTTAGAATATTAATCTTTTTTATATTTTTGGTTTTTATCTTTTGTGAAAATCCTTTTTTCTCAAAAAATCTTTTTAACTTTTCCCTACCAATAGTTGTAATAACATTTGACGATGCGCACGAATCTGTTTACAAAATGGGATACAAGCTCATGAGAGAAGAAGATACTTCTTGGGCTGCAACTCACTTTTTTTGCAATAGCTATATTGATCAAAGTGGAAATGTTACTCTTTTACAGGTAAAAGAAATGGAGAATAATGGATGGGAAAGTGGTGGACATGGTTTAGAACATGATAATCTTACTGCTATTGTTTTAGATTCTGTGGAGGCAAAAATTAGAGCCAGTTATAACTTCCTGATATCTAATAATCTTTCTCATGAAAGTTTTGCATGGGCTTTTGGTGCTTACAATGACACAATAAAATCTATTGCAAAAAAATATTTTAAAAATATCCGAACCTCACATGACTTTTACTATCTGGATGGTATTGACAGATTAGAACTCGGATATTTTGCGGTAAAATCACAATTTACAGCAAACGATATAATAGCAAGAATAGAAGAAGCAAAACGGCTGGGTGCACCATTGGTAATAATAGGGTTTCACGTAATATTACCAGATACTGCAAAGCCTATTCCAATTTATTGGTGCAAAGAATCGGTTTATAAAGATTTTTTAAAATATTTAAAAAAACAAAATATTACTCCGGTTACCATAAAAAAGGCAATGCAAATTCTTAAGGATTACTAAATTTTTCTAAAAAGGCTTTTATTTCTTTCGCCTTTTCTTTGGATATTCCTTTTACTTTTGAAATTTCTTCCACATCTGCTTCTTTTGTTCTTTTAAGCGAACCAAAATGTTTTAAAATATTTATTATTGTTTTTTTTCCAATTCCTGGCATTGATTCTAAAGCAGAAATTGTTAGAGTCTTTCCTCTAAGGGTTCTGTGATAAGAAATAGCAAAACGATGTGCCTCGTCGCGAATTCTTTCTAAAAACCTTCTAACTGGATGAGATGAATCAAGCCTGATAGGAGAATTACAATAGGGAGAAAAAATTGTTTCTTCTTTTTTAGCTATAGAAATTATCATTGGCGGATTTTCTACCACTTTACAAGCATCAATTGCTGCATGAAGCTGCCCTAATCCTCCATCTATAAGATACAAATCTGCAAAAGCTTTGTTTTCTTCTTTTTGTCGTAAAAGCCTTCTTGATACAACTTCATTTATCATTGCAAAATCGTTTTGACCTTCTATGGTTTTAATTTTATACCTTCGGTATCCCGATTTATCGGGTGTTTGGTTTTTAAAACGAACCATAGAAGCAACCGCATAACTTTGCCCGAGATTTGATATGTCAAACGCTTCTATAATTTTTGGAATTTTGGGCAAGTATAAAATATTTTTTAGCTCATTTAGATCTATATCAATATTTGCAGATATTTTTTGAATCAAATATAGTCTTGCATTTTTTTCTGCCATTTCGCAAAGCTTACGTTTATCACCTTTTACTGGAATGATTACATTTACATTATTCCAGCCTTTTCGCTTAAACACATCATTCATAACGTCTGCATTTACATTAACATCTTTAGAAACCAGTACTTCTTTTGCAGGAAGTTCATTTTTTTCTAAATAATACTGTAAGATTATGCCTTCTACATAAAAAGACTGATCATCTAAATCATTTTGCTTAAAAATAAATCTGTTGCAAGAAATTAATAATCCCTCTAAAACCTTTAAAACTGCAAGGCTTATGTCTTTTTCTGACTTATAAAACCCAAAAACATCACAATCAAAATCAGGAGAATTCAGATCAACTTTTTGCATGTTAGAAGCATTTTCTATAAGATTAATCTGGTCTCTAAGTAGTGCTGCTTCTTCAAACCTTAAATCTTCGGATGCCTTCTTCATTTGCTGGCGCAGATTTTCTAAAAGATTTTTTCTTTTTCCAGAAAGAAATTGAATTAGCATTTGGGTTTTTGAATAATAGTCGCTAATAGATATTTTTTCTGCACATATTCCACTGCATATTCCAATATTAAAATTAATACAGGGACGAAGATTTTTTTTTAAAGGCAAATTTTTATTACAATCACGTATTTTAAATATTTTTTTAGAAAAATTTACAAGCCTTCGCATTGCCCTAACATCGGTATAAGGACCAAAATATTTTGCCCCATCATCTTCTATTTTTCTTACAATTAGAATTCTTGGATATTTTTCGTTTATTGTTACTTTAATATAGGGAAAATGCTTGTCGTCTTTTAATTCTATGTTAAATTTAGGCTTATGTTTGCGAATAAGATTAGCCTCAAGAATTATTGCCTCTGTTTCGTTGCGTGTAACAATCCAGTCTATATGATGCAATTTTGACAGCATGAAGGGTATTTGGGGCCTATCTTCATGCTTGTCTAAAAAATAAGATCTAACCCTGTTTTTTAGATTTGATGCTTTTCCAATATAAATAATATTATTTACCTCATCTTTCATTAAATAAACACCCGGAGTTTCTGGGAAAGTATTTATAGAGGCAATTATATTTTGTAAATCCATATAAAGTTAAAAATACAATAAAAAAAGGATTTTTTATAAAACATCAATAATTCACATTATTATAATATATAAACAAAATTTACTTCTAATTAAAAATCTAAATAAAATAACCTTGAAATTTCTTCTTTTTAAATTATATAGTTTAAATATAGAATTCTATTAATTAATATTTATTTATAACTTAATCTAAATATTTTTTATGCAAAAATGGGAATACCAATTTCTAATAGCAGAAAAAATTGGTAAGGGAATTTTTGGATTTGTTTTGCCCAAAGAAATATCATGGAAAGTTCATTATGTTAACGGAAAACAACAACAAAACTGGAATGATGTTACCTTGTATAATTATCTTAATAAAATGGGAGAACAAGGCTGGGAGGTTGCCAGCATGACATCTCACCTATCGGTACGCACTGGTACACTTCCGGTTGAACATTTATATATAATTTTAAAACGCGCCATTCAAGAATAATTTTAATTTTTATAACCAATTAATTTATTTTTAACAATTCTAAACACGCCTTATATACCTCATTAATAGTTATATTTTCAATACACGATTTTTCACATTTATTGCATATTTCGTTTAATATTTTTTCTTGTCTTGCTTGCTCAAAAATATTTTTTATACATTTTGCATTAATAACAAAAACATTTTCTCCTTTTGGTGCCCAAATTAAAGGATCTGAAGGTCCAAAAAGAACAACACAGGGAATTTTGCTTAAAGAGGCTAAATGAGAAATACCAGAATCATTTCCAATATATAAAATTGAATTAGAAATAATGTAATATAGAAAAGATAAAGAGATATTTTTTAGCGTTTTAATTTCTGACGGCAATTTCATTTCTTCTTCTGCTGGGCCCAAAATCCACAAGCTTGGGATTTTAATTTCTTTTAATAACAAGGATAAATCAAAAAAATTTTTAACCGGCCAATTCTTTTTTTTGCTGCCACTTCCAGGATGTATTACTGCATATTTTTTAAAATTAATATTTATTTCTTCTAATGAATTTTTTATTGATATATTTGTCTTAAAGCATAATTTGTTTTTAATAAACTTAGTTGCATTGATATTATCAAAAATAGACAAATGGTAATCTGTTATGTTTATTCTCTTATCTGGAAAAGGTTTCTGAAAAATAAATCTTCTAAGATTTAATTTTTTAAATTTTTCAATGATATTAGAATCTTCTTTAGCAAATAGCATTACATCTTTAACATTAGATAATTTTTGTTTTAAATATTCTGGTAATTCATTGTTTTCAGAATAAAGCGGCATAAAATAGACACTTTCTGCATCCCATACTTCGTCAAAGAGACAAAAATCAATTCCTAATTGGCCATATAATGGTTTTCCTAATAATATTTTTCTTGTTTCTGGATTTTGCTTATTCCATAAGTAAACGGCTGGAAACGTTGTTAAAAAATCGCCTAACCCACCGCAGTGATAAACCAGAGATATTTCTTTTTTCATTATTAATAATTTTTTATAATAATTATAAAATGCTTTTATATAAAAAATATTTTATGTCTTATAATTTTAATTAAGTAATAAAATACCAAGAAATCTCAAGACCATTTTTACTCTTACATTCTTTTTAGATAAAGCAAGATGGAACTCTGCAGAAAATTACAACCTTATCAACTTCTTTTCAAAAAAAATTACTGCCGATGACAAAATCCTAACACATTCTGATATTGGACAAAAGTCAAAAGACCGTATAGATTTTGATAAATGATATGTACACAATAAATATTGAAGAGGTTATATTAAGTTCTTGAAATGTAGAAGGAAATAACATTGATGAAAAAAGTAATAATGCGAAAAAAAAAGAGATTAAAAATACGAGAAATTAAAATATTTTACTGCTGATTTATTTCTTCTGTAGGTTTTTCTTTTTGCTTAAATTTATCTACATCATCCTTTTTTATAACAGCAGAAGAATATTCGTTTTCCATAGAAAGGCATTTTTTGGGGCAGGCTTCTACACATGCACTGCATGAAATACATTTTAATCTGTCTATTTGCCATTCTTTAGAAGCCTTTGTAACTAAAATGGCATCAGAGGGGCACTTTTTTTGGCATATACCACAAAAAATGCATTTTTCTATATCTATAGATATATGACCACGTGTATTTTTGAAAAACGGCCTTTTGACAAAAGGATAAAGCCTTGTTGCAGGACGAGAAAGAACACTTCTTAAAACAACCTTTGTTATTTTCATTATAGACATATTAACGCTCCGTACAGCTAATGCATGGATCAATAGAAAGAACAATAACCGGCACATCGGCAAGTTCGCAGCCTTCAAGCATTTTTACTAAAGGAGCAATATTTGCAAATGTAGGCGTTCTTACTCTAAATCTGGCAAGATTTTTTGTACCATTGGCTTTTACATAGTGAATTACTTCGCCTCTGGGTTGCTCTGTTCTTGCAAAATATTCTCCATTAGGACTACCCGTTACTTTAACATCTATAGGACCATCTGGAATTTTTTCTATACATTGATATATGATATTAAACGACTGATAAAGTTCTTTGCATCTTACAATACATCTGGAATAGCAGTCGCCATCTTTTTCAACAACAATCTGCCAATCAACCTTTGAATATGCTGCATAACCTAATTTTCTTGCATCCCATTCAACATCGCTTGCCCTTAATGTTGGACCTACAGCACCAAGCGCAACGGCATCTTCTTTTTTTAGAATTCCAACGCCTTTTGTACGGCGTTTTACAGAATCGTCTTTTTCAAAAACAGATGTTAATTCGCGACATTGTTTTTCTATATTTTTTAATTCACCTTTTATTCTATTTAAAGTTAGATTATCTATGTCTTTTCTTACTCCACCAACTTTTGCTGTTCCAAAAATTACTCTACCGCCCGTTGTTTCTTCTACAATATCAAGAAGTTTTTCTCTTACCCTCCAGGAGTGCATAAAAAGACTTTCAAATCCAAAACCATCTGCAAAAAGACCAAGCCATAAAAGATGGCTGTGTATTCTAGACATTTCTGCCCATATTGTTCTTAAAAATAATGCCCTTTCGGGAACATCTATTTTCATGACGCCTTCTACAGCCTGACAATAGGTTTGGCCATGAATAAAACTGCAAATTCCGCATATTCTTTCTGCAATATAAACCATTTCGGGATATTCTCTTATTTCGCAAAGCTTTTCTAATCCTCTGTGAATAAATCCTATAGATGGAATTACCTCTACGACTCTTTCGTCTTCAAGCACCAAATCCAGATGTATTGGCTCTGGCAAAACCGGATGTTGAGGGCCAAATGGAACAACTGTTCTTTTTGCCATTATTGTTCAACCTTGTTTTGGGTTTTTGGAGAAAAAGGGGCTTTAACAGAAAGTTTGTAAAAGTTTCCCTTAAAATCTATTGCTAAATCTGTAACTTTTATTCCAAAAAGATCATGCAGCTCGTTTTCGTAAGCAAAGGCAGCAAGATATACTCCAGAAATACTAGGAAGACAAGCATCTTCCTGTAAAATAGATAACCTAAGATGGCTGCATTTATAGTCTTTATCAAAAGTATATGTAATTTCAAGATTATTTTCTAAAGGAGTACAGCTTATCTGCACAAGTCTGCAACCATCTTTTTTCTTTTGTGTTACTTTTTCTATAAGCTGACTTTTATCTATAATTTCATACGTTTGTTCTTCAATGTGTATCATTTTATGCACTCACTTTTGATTTTTTTAATGCCTGTTTTTTTTCTTCAAGAACCTTTAAGGCAGAAACAACACCATCTATTATTGCCTCGGGTCTTGGAGGACAGCCTGGTATATATATATCAACAGGAATAACTGCATCAACGCCGCCTTTAACATTATAGCACCTTCTAAAAATACCTCCTGTTGCAGCACAAATTCCTATTGCAGCAACAACTTTTGGATGCGGCATTTGATTGTATATATTTTTTACAATTTCTATATTTTGCTCGTTTATAGACCCTGTAATAACAAAAATATCAGCATGCTTTGGATTGCCAGTATTTATTATTCCAAATCTTTCTATATCATATAGTGGCGTCAAACATGCAAGAACTTCTATATCACATCCATTACAGCTAGAACCGTCATAATGAATTATCCATGGTGATTTTTTTAAAAAACTCATTCAAAACCTCTCATTTACCATTTAAAAGCAATAACAAAATAATATTGGATACTCCAAATAAAGCTGCAACAAGCCAGCTCGCTCTTACTGTAAAGTGCCACGTAAGTCGCGCGTAAGTATTATCAATTAAGATTTCTAAAAAATATGTTGCAATAATGGCTATTATTGCGGCTATCCAGTTAAAAGAGAAAAATAAAAATATAAAGCCTAGCAAAAGAATATTTTCGTACCAGTGGGCAATTTCTATAATGGCAAGAGCAGGGCCGGCAAATTCTGTTGTTACACCCTTAACAAGTTCCTGATGTCCATGATGTGAGGTTGACAAATCAAAAGGAGATTTTCTTAATTTAATTGTTAATACAAAAACAAAAGCAAAAAATACACCTGGAAGATATTTTATAACAGGCTTTGACGAAGCAATAATTTCGTTTACATTCCAGCTGTTTGTTACAAGATACATCCCTATTGCAGAAATAATAAGAGCTGGCTCATAAGACATCATTTGAATAAGTTCTCGTTCTGCACCAATGTTTGAATATGGCGAATTTGGAGAATATGCACCTAAAACAAAAAACACACCGGCAACAGTAAGAGCAAAAATTGTTAGCAGCAAATCTCCGCCGCTAAAAAATAATACGCCGGTTATTATTACAAAAACAAGAAAACAAACCATATAAAAATTCTGAAAAGCATTAACAACTATATTCTGTTTTGATAGCAGCTTAAAAACATCATAAAAAGGCTGCAACACAGGAGGTCCCACTCTTGATTGCATTCTTGCTGTAATTATGCGATCTATTCCGGCCAAAATACCGCCAAAAACAGGCGCAAGAATGATCCACCCTAAAATTAATAAAGCTGTTTTCATATTTTCACCGCCGCAAAAAACATTGTTATTATTATTGCAATTGTAATTACGATACTGGCATTAAATAATTTTTTTTCCGAAAAAAGTTCGCTTAAATAATAATTACTTATAGTTGCATCTCTTACAATCTGCATAGAGCCAATATATTTATCTGTTAAACCAATATTTGCACCCGCAAGATACTTTGTTACATTGATTGATTTTTTAGGATAAAACATAAAACTTAAAGGTAGAAGAATCATAATACCAAGCATAATTAACATAATAATTATACTGCTACTTAAAAAGGAAACAGCCTGATGATATTGCGAAATTAAATATTGTTCCAAAGAAATGTTTGATATAAGTGGAAATAATGCCGCTGCAAGAATTGTTCCCAACGACAATAAAAATAATGCTGTTATTTCATCTTTTGCTACTTTATCTTTTGCATTTGTTATTCCATGAGAAACAGAAACTATTTTTCCCATCCATTTGGTCCAAAAAAATAAGGTTGGCGCGCTTCCAAAAGCTAAAAGAATTGCAAGAACAATATTTGATTTAACAAATGCCTCTAAGCATGCCCATTTGCTTATAAGCATTCCAAATGGTGCAAGGAACATACCTAGCATTCCAATAAGCATTATAGTAGCAAGAAATGGTCTGGTTACGATTAAACCATCCATATCTTCTATGTCTCTACTGCCAATTTTATGTTCTATTGTTCCTACACCCAAAAACAGTAGACCTTTTGAAATTGCATGGAATATTGTAAGAAGTATTGCTGCCCAAACAGCCTCAACAGTTCCAACTCCGGCACAGGCTACAATTAATCCTAAATTTGCAACTGTAGAATAGGCTAAAACTCTTTTTGCATTGCTTTGGGTTATTGCTATAATAGACGTCATAAGAAAAGTTATTCCACCAACAAGAGCAAGAAAATATCCAGCCCAGGTATTTTGAAGAACAGGAGCAAATTTAATTATAATAAATATTCCTGCTTTAACCATGGTAGAAGAATGAAGCAATGCAGAAACTGGTGTAGGAGCAACCATTGCGCCTAAAAGCCAAGAAGAAAAAGGCATTTGCGCTGCCTTTGCAATTCCGGCAAAAGAAATTAAAACAACCGGAATAATCATTGCTGCTGGTCCTAAATTTATTATTTGAGATAATTCTAATGTATGATGAGAAGAAAATTTAGCAAGATATAAAATTCCTAAAGCAAAACCTAATCCGCCAATTAAATTATAACCCAATGCCCTGTATGAGTTTCTAATGGCTTCTTCTGTTTTAGGATATCCTATTAATATAAAAGAAGAAAGTGTTGTGATTTCCCAAAAAAAGTATAAAAAAGAAATATTGTTGGAAAAAACAACACCAAACATGGCAGAA
>Ga0123519_10007947_pt1 | contig 16315 bp, 15 predicted proteins | sample YelNatPaOPRAMG02_FD_87396 | JGI IMG/M metagenome (GOLD analysis project Ga0123519, IMG submission 87396) | Hot spring microbial communities from Yellowstone National Park - Yellowstone National Park OP-RAMG-02 (version 2) | ecosystem: Environmental > Aquatic > Thermal springs > Hot (42-90C) ...
AATACATAAAACAAGAGTAGCATATCTCATTTCATTCGCCCTCATTGTAGAAATTCTGCTGCTCTCGACATTCCATTCAAGCATAGCGGACATAACCCACTGCATGCTTGCCTCTGGGGCAGTGGCAGTTATTTTAATGCTGTTTTACTTAAAGTGATCTATATGATTTCAGTAATAATCCCAGCTTGGAATGAAGAGAAAAGAATAGAAAAGACTCTAAGAAGCTATATAACTTTCTTTAAAAAGAATTTCAGAAACTTTGAAGTGATCGTAGTCACCGATGGCTCTGAGGATGCTACCTCTGAAATAGTTGAAAATCTAACAAAAGAATTTAATTGCATTCGACACATTCATCCAGATGAAAAACTGGGAAAAGGCGGGGCCATAATTGAGGGATTCAAATTTGCAAATGGAGATATTGTAGGATTTGTTGATGCAGATGGCTCAACTCCTCCGGAAAGTATAGCATTACTAATAAAAAGTTTAAATCACTATGATGGCGTTATAGCTTCAAGATGGATAAATGGGAGCGTCATAGGGAAAAAACAACCAATTGAAAGGAGAATAGCAAGCAGAACATTTAACTTGCTTGTCAGAATCCTCTTTGGGTTTAGTTTTAATGATACTCAATGTGGTGCAAAATTTTTCAAAAGAAAAGCTATCAAAAGTATTATTAATGAGCTAGGATTAACAGACTGGGCTTTTGATATAGATTTACTCTACAGATTAAATAAAAAAAATTATAAGATTAAGGAAATTCCAGTAACTTGGCATTATGAAGAGGATTCAAAACTGGACCTAGGAAAAACTTCCTTTAAAATGTTTTTTTCTGTAATAGGATTCAGAATTAAAAATTCTCCTCTTTCTCCTATAACTAAATCGAAAATAGTAAAGGTGATTTATCACAAGGTGAGAAACCTATGAAAATTCTCATTCTTAATTGGCGTTGTTGGAAGAATCCTTTGGCCGGAGGAGCTGAAAATTATCTTTATGAAATTTCTAAGAGGTTAGTTAAAAAAGGACATAAAATTACATGGTTTGTTTCTAGCTTTGAAGGATCAAAGGAAACGGAATTTGAGGATGGTATCGAAATAATCAGAAGAGGCAGCAGATTCTCCGTTTATTTTTATGCTTTTTGGTACTACCTAAAAGATTTGAGAAAAAGAAATTTTGATCTGGTTATCGAGAGTATCAATGGAGTACCATTTTTTACACCACTTTATACTTGGAAACCAACGAATATAGCGATACTCTACCATCTAGTCGGATGGAAAATTTTCTCAATCGAGCTGAATCTCTATCAAGCTATTATAGCTCAGATTGCTGAGAAGCTAATCCCTTTATTTTATTTTTCTACCCCACTTATCACGGTATCCAAAAGCAGTAAAGAAGAATTAGAGAAAACTTTTATACGAAATACCTTTATAGTACCCCCAGGGTTAGATCCGTGGATTTTAGGACATAGTTCTACTGAAAAATCTAATAAACCAACGATAATCTACCTGGGCAGATGGAAGAAATACAAGAGGATAGACCTATTAATAGAAGCATTTAAAATCGTGAAAAATAGAATAAAAAATCCCGAACTTTGGCTGGTAGGAGATGGAGATTGGAGAAGTAACGAAGAAATAGAAGGAATAAAAATTTTCGGAAAAGTTGAAGATAAAGAGAAAAAAAAGCTTCTAGCTAAGGCTTGGGTTCTTGTTTCTCCTTCAGTAAAAGAAGGTTGGGGAATGACCATCATAGAAGCCAATGCTTGCGGAACTCCCTGTATTGCTTATGACGTCCCTGGCTTAAGAGATTCCATTATTGACGGAGAGACAGGAGTTCTAGTTAAAGAAGATGGAAATGTTAAAGAATTAGCTGAAGCCACGATAAAAATTTTAAAAGATGAGAGATTAAGAAAAAGATTAAGCAAAAATGCTATGAGATGGGCCAGAAGGTTTAGCTGGGATAAAAGTGCTGAAGAATTTGAAAGAGTGATAAAGAGTGTGGTTGAATGAATGAAACAGCTTTTCAGGAACATTCAAGAGTTTTCGTATACTTCTATAATCTTTTTGTTCCCGAGATGCTCAATTTTTTGAAGACCCTAAAAAATTTTTCATTGATAGACTTAGGTTGTGGGGATGGAGCACTTATCTATTCTTTATACCAAAATGGGCTATTAAAAAATGCTAAAGAAGTTGTTGGTGTGGATATAATCAAAGTCAGGATAACTAGATTAAAAACCTTTCTTCCATTTGTTAAGGCGAGAATTGCGGATGTTCAGGATCTAAAACAAATTAAAAACAATTCATTTGATGTAGCTATTAGTTCTCAGGTTATAGAACATGTCCCAGATGAGAAAAAAATGCTTAAAGAAGTTTATAGGATATTAAAACCAGGTGGTTATTTCTATGTTTCAACAGTTATTAAAGAATGGTATGGTTTTTGGATTTATTGGAAAAATGGATTTAAATTAGATCCCACGCACATGCGAGAATACACGAATGTAGAAGAATTCCTTAATTTAGTAAAAAACAATGGATTTAATATTACTGAATGGAAATCTAAAGATGTATCCTACCCCCTCTTGGATTTGATTATCAGGTTTTTAATTAAAGTACATTTGGTTAAGCCCTCTCCAGATTTTTATCTGAAACACAAAACATTATCAAATTTTAGAGACAAAGTCAAGTTGAAGATCATAGGTTATAAAACAATTGAAGTTCTTGGTGTTAAGCGATGAAAAATGAACCTTTGGTTTCAATAATTATCCCAACTCACAACTCAGAAGGAACTTTAGCTAAATGTTTAGAATCAGTAAGAAAACAGACTTATAAAAATATTGAAATTATCGTAGTTGACAAATTTTCTAAAGATAGTACTGTTGATATTGCTAAGAATTATGGTGCAAAAATTTTTCAAATTAAAGTAAAAGAAAGAAGTGAACAGGTAAATTTCGGTACCAAAAACTCAAAAGGCAAATATATCTACAGAATTGATTCGGACTTCGTTTTGGAGCCAACTGTTATAGAAGAAGCCGTAAACAGATGTGAGAAAGAGCATTATGATGCTATTGCTGTCCATAACACTTCAGATCCAACTGTTAGTTTTTGGTCGAAAGTTAGAAAATTTGAACGAGATTGTTATAAAGATGATGAGCTAAATATTGCTGCAAGATTTTTTAGAAAAGATGTGTTTGACAGCATAGGAGGTTTTGATGAATCATTAGTTGCAGCTGAAGACTACGATTTTCATAACAGACTTTTGAAAAAAGACTTTAAAGTCGGAAAAATTAATGCTCAAGAGGTTCATATCGGAGAACCAAAATCTCTTTGGGAAGTTGCTAAGAAACATTATTACTACGGAAAAACTTTGGTAAACTTTGTAGGAAAAAAAGAATACAGAGGTATAATGCAATTGAGTCCCGTTAGACCTGCATTTATTAGGCATTGGAAAAAATTTATCAAACACCCCATTTTAACACTAGGCTTCATTATTTATCAATCTGTCAGATATGTATCGGCTGGGTTAGGATATGCAGTGGAAAGTCTTGGGTGGGGATGAGAGTGAAATTTATTATCACCATAGATGATGCAGAAGAGGCTACACTTAAATTAATTTTGGAGAAAAATCCGGATATCCCCGTAGTTGTAGGTATCCCCGCTGGGTTAATCGGCAAAAAATTCGAAGATAAAACTATAGCCTCTAAGGAGTTAATCATTGATGTAATCAGAAACTTGAATGTAGAACTTGCATCTCATTCATACTACCATAATCCACCAGGTTATGACCTCCGAAGAGGATTGAAAATATTCTTCTCGAGAATTAGAGAATTTCCTGATAGATCTGGTTACCTCCTCAGGGCATTGGAGTTTTTAAAGAATAAACGTTGGATTAGTAAACATTTAGAATTTGATATTTTTAAGGAAATCGTAGTCTCAAAAAGAACATTAGAAAAAGAATTTATGACAAATGTTATAACTTTTCTCTATCCGGGTGGTTATTTCTCAAAAGATATGCTAGATCTTGTTAAACAAAACTACAATTTTGCAAGAACTTCTGAAATAGGCGTAAATAATATTGCTGATATGCAACACAATCCAGAGAAGTTTTTGCTCAAGACAATTTCTATCACTAAATATACAAATTTCTCAAAAGTTGAGAGATACTATGAAGATTTTTTAAAAAAGGAAGATGAAAATAAAGAATTTATAGTAATAGAAACGTATCACATCCTATCCAAATCTAAAAGCAAGGATTTATATGGCCATCTTTACAGTGATTTCGAAGAACACTATAAAAATTTAAAAAAAGTAGGGAGTATCTGCAAATTTTCAGATTTTGAATGAGACTAAAAGTGACATGAAAACCAGACACGGAGTGAAGGTTAACGTATATCTGATTTAGTTGCTTTTATTATAAAATGACCGCCTATAACCTTCCCTAGTCCATAAGCAAGAAACCTTGGGCGATATCTCATAAAAATGTCAGTATACCTGTCAATTCTAACTACCTCAAAAATTTCAAATAATTTTTCTATCTTTTTTCTAGAATAAATTTTTGTTAACGGACTATTACCGTGGTACTCTGAGTGTTTATCTATGACTGCTTGTTTTGATGTGTTGAGTAGCTCTCCTCTTAATACACCAAAATAAAAAAGCGTACTGTAGTATGCAATACCTTTTGCATAAAGCATAACGATAGCTTTTCCACCAGGTTTTAGAACCCTATAAATTTCATTTATCGCTTTTTTTGTATTATGAGTATGGTGCAGTACACCAAAAGAAAATACTAAATCAAAGGCGTTATCCCTAAATGGTAAGCTTTCTGCATCTGCTACGCGTAAATCTGCTTTTAAGTTATAAAGCTTGAATCTTTTCTTCGTAATATTTATCGCATTTTCCGTTAAGTCAATTCCCGTACATATACTACCTACTTTAGCATATTGAATAAGGTCTGTGCCTATCCCACAGCCTACCTCCAATACCTTTTCATTTGGGTGTTCTACAAACTCGGCCGCTTCAGGTAGATACGTATACGCATGATTATACCTAAAAAATTCAATTCATCAAAATACTTCTTAGTTCCAAAAGTTTTTGTTGAATACCACATCTGGGGCAGTCTATTTTCCCAATACTTTTTTATCTCAGATTTTTTATCCATTTTAATCATCTCTCCCTCTCAATCTCCTAACAATTTTTAAATTTAAGAGAACCATTCCCTAAGCCATAGCTCTAAGCTGACTATCATCCATAATTTCTGACCAAAATCCTTGTCGTTTTTTTTAAGACAATTTTCAAACCACTTTTTTAGATTATCAATATCCATAACCATACGTATCTTTGATTCCTCTGAAAAAAGAATCTCCTCTGTCTCTTCCAAAAAATCTTCAGTGAACCATTTCTGCAACGGAAGTGGAAATCCCTGTTTCTTCCTCTCTATTATTTCTGAGGGGATGCGCCCTTCAGCTATCCTCTTGAGCAGGTACTTAGGTACGTCATAATTCTCTGCTATCTCATCGCAGTTTTTCCTCTCAGCAATTTTCTTATCTTTTTTGCTTCTCCACGGGTTCTTCAGCTTGAACGGCATATTAAAAACCATATTAACCAATCTATAGTCAAGGAATGGGCATCGCACTTCAACTGCATTAAACATGGAAGAATTATCAAGTCTAGCGAGAAGCCCAGGAAGATGCAACTTTATGAAAACATACGATATCTTCTTCTCGTACGAGGATTTCCCCAACCTCTCGAAATACTTCTTAAAAATAGGGGTGAAATCCATTTTGGCTTCCTCCTTCAAGATAAAGTTCTTTTCTTCATCAGGAAAATAATTGTAGAGGTACATAAAATGTTCCAATTCGTTCTTGAAAAATCTCCCACCATATTTATCATACAGTGATCTGTATTTTTCCCTATAAATCCTTCTACCCCTTCTACCCATTCTTTCAAATTTTTTAATTCGCTGATAATCATAAGGACTCCTGAATATCCTACTGTAACCGGCAAATATCTCATCAGCACCCTCTCCTGAAAGTATAACCGTAACACTTTTTTTTATCTCTTTAAAAAGTAGATAAAGCGCAATTTCGTTAGGGACACCGGTCGGTTCATCCTTTTTTCTAGCATATTCCTTCATTACTTCAAGAAAATTTTCAGTATCCAAAATAACTTCTTTATGTATCGTATTACAGTATTTGGCGAGTAATCTTGCAAAAGGAGTTTCATCATATCCCTCCTCAGGAAACTTCGCTGTGAAAGTTCGTATAGGATCCTTATTCATTGATGCCATAACCGCGGATACCAAACTTGAATCTAAACCGCCCGAGTTGATACTCCCTATGGGGACGTCAGAGATCTGTCGAATTAAAACCGCATCATTAAAAAGAGACTCGACTTCTCTTTTGGCATCCTTTTCTCCTATTTCGATATCTTTCTTATCAACATCCCAATACTCCCATATGCGTTCTATCTCCCCTTTTGATATATCAAATATCATGTTGTGGGCAGGAAGTAGTTTGAATATTCCGTAAAACATTGTTTCTTCGCCGAGCACATACCTATAAGACAGGTAAGAGGAAACAGCTTTTTTGTTCAATTTCTTTTCTATGTCATGTACAAACAATGGTTTTATCTCCGAGCTAAAAATAAGGATTTTGTCTTTTTGACAATAGTAAAGAGGTTTTTTACCCATTCTGTCTCTGCTCAGAAAAAGTTTTTTATTCTGGCTATCATACACCGCAAAAGCCCACATACCGTTGAAGCGTTTTACGCAATCAAAGCCCCATTCCTTGTAAGCGTAAATTATTACTTCTGTATCTGATTCTGATTTGAATTTATACCCCAATAATTCCAACTCCTTTCTCAACTCTTTGAAGTTATAAATTTCACCGTTGAAAACCACCCACACACTCCTCTCCTTGTCAGACATTGGCTGTGCTGCTCTCTCCGAAAGGTCTATTATTTTAAGTCTTCTGTGACCTAATGTAATATTCTCATCTGAGAAAAATCCATAGCTGTCAGGTCCTCGATGTACGATCATATCATTCATTTTTTGTATGATCTTCTCATCCCTAAAAGTGAAGCCATTTATTCCGCACATATTTATAAATGTATACATGAATTATTATATATAATAGTGCTTATCATCAAAATGATAAAATGAAAATTATAATCCTTTCTGCTGGTAAGGGATCTAGACTAACGCCTTTAACAGATAGTACCCCGAAACCCTTGCTCCAATTAGATAATGGAAAAACCTTGTTAGAGTTACAATTGGATAGGATAAAAAAATCTGGCGTAATTGATAAAGTTGTTTTGGTTATAGGATACAAAGCTGAACAAATTGAAGCTAAAATTAAATCTTATAAGAGAAAGGGATATAAAATAAAAACAATTTACAACCCCTTCATAAATTATTCAGACAATTTAGTATCACTTTGGTTGGCAAAGCCAGAAATGAATGAAGATTTTATGATAATGAATGGTGATAATATCCTTGAGTCTAGCGTTTTTAGAGATATAAATGAAAAATACAGCAGAGGTATAATACTCACTACTAATGTGAAAAAGAGATATGACGAAGATGATATGAAAGTTGTATTAAAAGGTAAAAAGATTTTATGCGTGAGTAAATCAATTAGGAGCGATGTTGCAAATGCAGAGTCCATAGGCTTAGCTCTTGTAAAAGGAGAATACGTTCAAATATTCAAGAAATATTTAGAACAACTCATCCGAAATGAAAAATATCTCAAATCATACTGGCTTGAAGTTTTTAATGTTATGAATCAAAATGGAGTGACAGTCCAATCCTTCAAAATCGATGGCAGAAACAAATGGCGGGAGGTTGACTCTAATTCAGATTTAGATGAAATTAACAAATGGCTCTGTAGAAATCCTTAACTTATCCTGAAGAATAACCTTCTTCATAGCCGGTTTTGACCAGTCCGGCTCGGAAGGGAAGAACATGAAAAAGAGGCAGTCACTGCTAGTTAAACTTATCTGTTCCTGCCAGAAACTCCTCAGGAAAAGCAGTCTTGAACTTATGCAGGTTCTCAAAGAAGACATACATGCAGCACCAGCACATACTGCTTCTTGTGCTGAAAACACACCTGAAGAGAACATACAGGGAGACTGTTGAGATTATAGGGGAAATGCACAGGATAAGAAAACGGATAAATCTGAGGAGGATTCCCCACTTCACAACCCTGCAGAAGTTTCTACAGAGGTTCAGTCCCGTTCTTCTTGAGAAACTTATCTAACAGCATGATAGACAGCTCTGAATGCAGCAGGGCTGCAGTGGACTCAACAGGCTTCGCCTCAGGATATGCAAGCACATACTACGTTAAGAGAGGAAAAGGAAATGATGATGAGGTCAGGAGCTTCATGAAAGCAAGCGTGGCTGTTGATCTGAAGAGGCAGGTTGTGCTCTCCCTGAAAGTGAGGAAAGCGCCTGCCAATGACTGCAGGGACTTCATTCCCCTGCTGAAGAAGATAAGTCCCTGGCTTGTAATAGCTGACAAGGGGTATGATGCAGAGAAGAACCTCCTGTACCTGAGAAGCAGGAATATTCATGCTGTGATACCTGTGAAAGGAGGGCATAGCTCTCCAAGCAGGACAAAGCTCAGGAAAAGGATGAAGAAGTGGTTTGAGAGAAATCCTGTGGCTGATGACATCTATCATGAGAGGAGCAAGATTGAGTCAGTCTTCTCCTCCCTGAAGAGGAAGTTTGGAGAGGTTCTCCACAGCAGGAGCACCGTGCTGAGGAAGAAGGAGCTGAAGCTGAGGTTTCTTGTCTATAATATCTGCAGAGAGAGTGTTTTTTTATTTTATATTATGGAGGATTTCTACAGAGCAAACAAACTATTAGGTTTAAATAAGCTGTAATCTGATAAATTTATGTTCCGCGCCCGCGTTAAGAGAAGAAAAGATTTATAATTTAAAAGATATATCGAATCTATTGAGCAAGATGAATTATGAGAATAAAAGAAAAAACTTAAAAAATATAGTTAAAGTTAGAAGTAAAGCTAGAGAACTTGATTTTGTTTCAAAAATGATAGATGGAGTATCCAAGATTGTTACTCCCTATCTCGCTAAAAAAGGCATGTCCGCTAACCAAGTTACCGTTCTAAGATTTATAATTTTTATCCCACTTGCAATCTTCTTTTTTATTTACGGAGATTATTACACGATTATTGCAGGGATAATTTGTTATAGTCTATTTATTATTTTTGATTATGTTGATGGCGATTTGGCTCGATTGAAAAAAGAAACCACGCAGCTTGGTGCATGGTTAGAGCATATGTTTGATATGGTAAGCGAAGGCTTGATCATCCTTGCCATATCTCTTGGAACTTATAGAATTACTGGAATTAACTATACTTGGATGTTTGGCTTAATCGCTTTATACGGCGTTAATATGCGTATTTTACTCTACAATGAACTAGAAAGTAAATATAATTTGTATCATATATTCAGTGGTGTATACATCAAAAAAATAAGTAGTTTATCTGGCTTAGATAAGCTTTTTGCAGAAATTTTAATGCCTTATAGACAACCATTTAAAACTCTTTTTTATTCAATTTACTCAATTATAATTTTTGGTCTTTTTAATCAACTATACCTATCTCTAATTATGATAGCGCTTATGAATAATATACGGTGGATTGTTATGTCTTATACTCTGTTTGAATTAAATAACAAAAATGAGAGGAAGCCCCAATTTATCAAAATAATCGAAGAAATGCAAAATGTTGATTTAAATGATAGACATTAAGATGAGAGAGCATTTAATTGCTATTAGTCTGATTCTACTCCTCTCATTACTTTTTTTCCGCTCTTTATTAATCCTTGATGAGAACAAAATAATCATAAATGGTGATTTAGTTTTTCCAGCAAGCATTGAAAACTTTATTCGCTTATTCTATCCAACTTGGAATGAACAATTAAGCGATTCGAGTTTGTGGAGGGCGGGGCGATTATATTTCTACGCGCCACTTTTCTTTTTGTCCTATATCTTTAGTCTATCCTCTATGAATTTGGTGGTTATACAGTACATCCTAATTGAAATAATAGCTGGCATTTCTATGTATTACTCTGCTTATCAAATTCTCAAAATTAATAATGTAAAATCAGGTAATAACAGATTTCTTGGGGCATTAATATCAGCGATTGTATACATGACTTCCCCCTTTATCATTCAGAGAAGTCACCATACCTTCATGTTGATAGCATATAGCTTTGCCCCCCTCACCATATACTTCCTAATAAAGGGCTTGCATGATAAAAAACTGAGGTATTTTATCTATTCTGCATTTTTTTGGAGTGTTGCTTCAGGAGATCCCCACTGGATATTACTTGATGCAATAATTCTGCTGGGTTATTTCGCTTATGATGTAGTCATAAGCATAACTGAAAAAAACTTCACTAAACAAAAAAACTTCTATATAATTTCTTTTGTCATACTCATAACCTGTTATTTCTTATTTTCAGCTTACTGGCTGCTACCTTCGCTCGCATCCACTGGGTATACAGATAACGTATTACGACCTTCATATACATTAGGCAAGAATACAGTTCAGATGCTCTCAGATCAATCCTCATTCATAAATGCGTTTCAGTTTAAAACTTATTGGCTAGATAAGCAAGGTTATGCGCCAATTCCTGAGTACCTATCCAACCCTCTTATACAGGAAATTATCATTATCTGCGGTTTCTTACCTATAATCATAGGTTTGTTGGGATTCATCATAAAGCCAAAAAATAAGTTTATGATGTTCTTTGCTATCTTAACTGTTACCACTATCCTACTATCGACAGGAGCAAGAGAATTTATAGGGGCTCTCTATCTTTGGATAATTTTTAAAGCACCATTCAGCAGTGTTTATGGATGGTTGTTAAGGAGTCCGCAAGAATTTATATCACTCTCCATTTTAGCTAACTCCTTCCTAATAGCCTTTACAATTGAAACAATAGCCAATCTTGACAAGACAATGAACTCGATCCTTAAAAAAGTACCTACTCTGGTAATAACAGTCATTATACTTTCAACTTTTTTTGCCTCTTGGCCCCTCTTTACTGGAGATTTTAATCATGATTTAAAGCCAACTGAAATCCCCAAAGAATACTACTCCGCAAATCAGTGGTTGGCGACACAAGGAGGTGATTTTAAAGTAATATGGATGCCAGATTTCGGGTCAAAAGATGCTATATGGAATCCGGGACATGGTTCGGATATGTTTGATTATGAATTTTCTGGTATACCAACTTATTCCATTTATTCACACCCTGCCTTTAAAAATTATTACTCTTATGTTTTAGGATTACAGCAAGCTCCTAACTCCGTATTACTACAAAACAAGTCTGAGTACATAGGAAAATATCTACAACCACTTAATGTTCGATACCTAATTTTCCATAATGATATAGTTGAGGAGTTAGGGGAAAATGGATTAGAGATAGGGTTAAATAACCTCAAGAACCAGAAGGATTTAAAGTTAGTAGAACAAGATGGTTTCATCTCAATCTTTGAAAATGAAAACTATGCAGACCATATCTCAATACCCAAACAAAATATTCTAGTTTTAGGTGGATTAAATAAGTTTACTTTTTTGAATTCTATTAGGTCATTTAGTCCTATTAACACATCCTTATTCTTTTTGGACGAGTCTTACGCCAAAAATAATCACAAATACGAGTCGATTTTAACTGCTGACGGCTTAATTGCAGATGAGAGTTCTTTGGACTTATCACTTTCATTTCTGGATGATGCGCATCTACTCAAACCTTTCGATTATGCGATTGATGCCTACCCCTCAGAATTTTGGTCAAAGGGTGCAACTAATGACCCTTCAAATGGCGAATGGCATCCATACCTCGAAAAATTTGGCATAGAAAACTGGCAGTCTGACTACGATAAAGGTCTTGTCTTTACATTCTCGCCATCAAAATCGGATACAGAAGAAAAAGATCTGAAAATGAATTTTGAAACTAACGCATCAGAAAATTACCACCTCTTTATACGGTATTTTAAAAACCAGAATGGTGGAGAAATAAAGATTTTTCTGGATGGTAGAGAGATCCAACTTGAAACAAAGGATGAGCTAAATAAATTCGTTTGGAAAGATTTAGGCATCTTCTACCTGCAAGATGGTGAACACAGCATAGCCATAAGAAATATAGATGGTTTTAATGCTGTCAACCTATTTGCTTTAATACCAAACAACGAGTTGATAGAGCTTGAAAAAGAAGTCGATAAGTCATTGGAAAATAAAACAATAATCTACATTTTCGAAGGTGAATATGATGTTTACGGAGAAAATGTAAGCTTAGAGCGAAGGGGTGATGCAAGTAATGGGAAAGTTATAGCATTCTCACCTCAAGGGAAAGCATGGCAAGAATTTGAAATACTCAAAGAGGGTTATTACCAGTTCGGGATAAAAACAGAAGGTAACTTTAGTATGACTGTAGATAATCTGACGTTCCCACTAAGCTCTAAGGATCTTAATTTTGTGTATCCAGAACCACTTTATCTGGAAAAAGGCTTGCATAAGATCGAATTTGAGCCAAAAGACTTATACCCATCTATCCAGAATTTTAGCTCTCAGGATCAGGTAGAAGAATGGAAAGAGATAACATCCCCCTCTGGGCTCGCATATAGAGTTCCATGGTACGCAGAAGAAAAAGCGTTGAAAGCAGAACTTTGTAACTCAACCTCACGGCAGGAAGATAAAATAGCATATCTAGATTCTATCCTGCTATACTCTGTTAATTCTTCTCAAACAAATAAAACTATCGAAGATTTATTCAGAGCCAACGAACCACCCGCAAATATATTCTCCACTAAGATTAATCCGACCTTATGGAAAGTGCAGGTAAATGCATCAAAACCATTTATGCTGAGCTTCGCCGAGTCTTACGACCCCCTCTGGGAAGCAACAGTTTACAAGGATGGCAAAAAAATTGAAACAATAACTTCAATTCCCCTGTATAACATAGTAAATGGTTTCTGGATCAATCAAACGGATAGTATAAACATAGAAATAAAATATAAATCACAGGATTGGCTTGAAACTGGTCTAATAATCTCTTGTTTAACCCTTCTTACAGCTTTGTTATATATTTTTTATGAGTGGCGAAGAGATGGAGATAACGAGACCAAAAAACCTGAAAGAAATTTTCGAATTCTAAAATTTAAGAAACAGAATTTCAACGAGAGTGAGACTAAATGAAAATAAGTTATAAAAAAACTATAATAATTTTCGGAATATTCCTCTTATTTTTGCCTATTTTTTTTGAAAGAATATATGACGATGAAGCAATCTACTGGAGTAAATCAAAATCAATTATCGAGACAGGATTATCCGAAGTTTTCAAAATCGGTCGCATGCCACTTGCGATTTTAATTGCCTCACCATTTCTAATAATAAATGATGGCATATTTGTACCTAGATTCATAGCCGTGTTATTTGCAATAGCAAACGCAATTATCATTTTTGAGATTGTGAAAATTCATTCTGATGAGCAAGCAGCATTTATAAGTGCTATGCTATTCATTTTTTCTTTTCAAACAATAAGATTTGGCACTAGATTCTATCTAGACATTTTTGGTGTTTTTTTCTTTCTGCTTTCCGTGTATCTAATTAAGAAAAATAAACTGAATCTAGCTGGCTTTTCTTTTGCATTAGCGATGTTAAGTAGGGAAACATGGTTTGGTTTATACCCATTTATGATTATTTATATTTGGAAAACTAGGAAAACAGTTAATTCATTCATCTTACCGTCCATAATTCCATTATTGATATTCTTTGTGCCAATGTATCTAACAAGCGGGCTGGACAATTATCTAGGTCATTCCGGATTTGCCCAAAATTTATCCGACCTATCAAAAAATGTATATACCCTCCCAATGTATCTAGCTCAAAGTTGGGTTGAATTTTTAATCATACAAATAATGACTATAATCGGTTTCATCTCATCACTTCGGTATAAGCGAGATGATTTTCTTATTTTAATTTTACCACAATTTTTGTTAGTAAGCTTAATCGGGGAGTTTGTATATAACGGCGCCCTTACGCAGTATCCAATGGGGTTACAGGCCTCTATGGCGTTACTTGCAGGTCCCGGTATCTTAAAAATATGGAGAAAGTACTTTAAGAATTACGCACTGCAACCATTGCTTATATTAATTTTAATCATCCAATTTCTTTTGTTCTCCTATCTAGCGACGGTGCTAAGCTTAAGGGGAGCAATTGGAGTGCATGACTTTGGTTATTGGTATGACCAGGAAGTAATTACATTACTAAATCAAAAAGCAAAGAATCAAACTATAGTTGGACTCCATGGGGCATTTATAAAAGATGCAAAAAATTGGATATGGGGCGAAAGAAACGTAGATAAAATTTTGGAGATAGAGCCAGATTGGTATGTTATTGTTGAGCCCCAGCTTATAAGATTTAAAACCGAACCGCAAAATATAAAAGAGGTTGAGTTATATCGGATAGGTCCGTACATAATACTGCACTCAAATCCTAGAGGCCATCTACATGAATTGATAGAATCTAACAAGGAATTCAAAATGTGGATGTTGAGGGGATGATGGGATGAAACTAGAAAAAGCATTAAGTTCACTCTTTCTGTTGGGATTATTGGTAAGCAGTATTGCACTTATAACGATAATTGTCTTGTCTGCCTCTGAATCACCAAACGTGCCCGCAAAAGCAGAGTTTATGGATAATGACTTAGACATAGTATTCTATCCGCAGACGACTTATCTTCGGCCAGGAGAGGCCTCAAGATTCTACTTTGAAATAACCAATAAACAACACGAAACCATAAAAAAAATTGACATAAATGTAAAAATTAGCTATCTGGGGAAGACCGTTTATGAGCAAACTGGAGCCTCTCTACGAGAATATAAAATGGGAGAAAAAACGACGATATTCACTGATGAGACGTTGCCACTGGTAACCCCACCTGGGGAATATTTCGTACAGTTCTATTTCAGACCAGAAAATCTCAGTGAGAAATACTTGGATTACAGATTATATGTACAACCAACCCTATCGCAGGTGCTGCCGCTTATTGTGGGAACGATAATACTTGGGTTACTAGCATACTTAAGCAGAATTAAAAATTTTGAGTTCGTCAGTTCCCTAAACTTTATAAAAAAGAATTTTGAACTTTTTACAGCCGGGCAGAAATTTATATTCACAGGCATAGTCCTTTTGATACTTTCCGCGTTTACCCTAGCTTTAGGTTTGAGGTCTTTAGCAGATGAGTTCGCAATGATTACCTACTTCCTCCTGGTAATAGGTGTTACAAACAGTTTACTGGAATACATAAAACTAGGTGATCCCAAAATTAATTATACACTAAGCACCTACCTTCTCTCTGCAGTGATATACCTATCAATAGATGACGGGCTTAGTAAACTTATCGGTGAAGTCGCTACTGCACTCTCACTGTTCTGGGCGGTATCAAACTTCCTAAAACTAAGCAATAAACAACGCAGAACCACTCTGGAGATTTCTATAGTGCCCCTCTTCCTCTGGATTCTTTTCAATTTGGCAAGAGGTGCGGTGCCCTACTACTCTGCAACTGCAGTATCGCTAATAACCATCCATCTATTTGTTAAAAAATCATCCATTCCTCACTTGACCCAAATTGCAGATACACTAATAAAAACTACTCTGAAGTTTGTGAAACCGCTGATAAGAAGTCTGGATAACGCCGACAGCAAATTTCGTGATATAGCAGTTATATACCTCATCTCAATTCTACTGTTTTTCTCACTTAGTAATGATGGACTAAACGAACTTGTAGGAAAAATTGTTGCTGTTTTTGTGGCATCTTGGGCTACATTGAAGCTTCCCGAACTGACTGCAAAACAACGTAGAATTGCTCTAAAAACTTACTCACTTCTTCTAATGTTGTGGGTTATTCTCAATCTTGCAGTAAATTCAATATCGTGCTATTCAGCAGGCGTATTAGTAGCAGTCTTAGGCGTTCTATTTATCTATTTATAGATGTGAAGTTACAGCTGTGTAGATCCTGAATATCCTTTTAGCAATTTTTCCCCACTCATATTTCTCAGCCAATTTTCTTGCATTCTTCCCAAATTTTTTGTCTTTCAAAACTGCTATTACTGCATTCACAAGTGACTCAATGTCATGAGTCGGGATAATGAAACCTGCATTTTCTTTTCTTACCTCATCTGCCACTCCAACAATCTCGCTTGCAACAACCGGGATGCCGCATGCCATTGCTTCCAGCAGCACAATCCCAAACCCTTCCTGCTGAGGGGATGTGGAAGGCAGTGCAAACAAGCTGCT
>Ga0123519_10007949_pt1 | contig 16313 bp, 13 predicted proteins | sample YelNatPaOPRAMG02_FD_87396 | JGI IMG/M metagenome (GOLD analysis project Ga0123519, IMG submission 87396) | Hot spring microbial communities from Yellowstone National Park - Yellowstone National Park OP-RAMG-02 (version 2) | ecosystem: Environmental > Aquatic > Thermal springs > Hot (42-90C) ...
TATTCTTAATATTTCTACCAATTTATATGTAAGATTGTCTTCGCTTCTCTCTCCTGTCTCTAGTGTTATAGAAGGTCTTACATTCACTGGCGGTACTAAAAGTACAGTTAATACTGCCCATTCTGGTCTGCTGTATTCAGGATCGAATCCTAATTCTCTCAAATCATCATCTGAAATCTTTGCAAGTCTATCTCTTACTTCAGTCGGAAGTAGCGGCTTGTCATCTTCGTAGAAGCTAGTTGGTCTTTCAAATTTTATTTCCTTCTGTTCTGCTCCACAATGTGGGCATTTCTTTACCTTTTTAACTCTCGCAAGTACACTTGCTATCATTTCATCTCTTGTTACCAGCTCCCCTTTAATTTCATCTAATTCCTCTTTTGTAAGAAGAATCCTTCCACAGGACTGGCAGGTCGACTTAAGAAACATATTTATCATTGGAGCAAATTCTGGATGGATGACAGGTCTTATAAGCTCGATAGATCCAAAATGACCTGGGCAGGTTTTTGCATTTCCTCCACAGGTCTTGCATCTTAATCCTGGATCAATTACACCCATTCTTAAATCTGCGAATCCTCCTTCTATGGGATATCCATCTTCATTATATATATCTGCAACAAATAATTTCACCGCAGACATCTTTCTTATCATTTCCGGAGAAAATAGTGTAAATTTAATTTTCTTAATATAATTTTCAAGTATCTCGCTTTCATCTATCATTGCCACGTTATCACCATTTATTATCATCCATTTGTCTTATCTTCCTTTTATGAGTTATCTCTTACCTTTTCAAGTTTATTATCTTTTCAAAGCTCACTTTTTTATCCACACATAGTTGCTTCTCTTTAGTCCTCTGTTTTATTGCTTGTTATTATTCTTGGGAATATGCCGAGTGATTTTATTTCATCAAGCAATAACTTAAATGCATAAGACATTTCAATCTTTGAGAAGTTTTTAGAGTCACATAGTGGACAGACCGGTTTGTTTTTAAGATAATCATAGTATGCAAGCGATCCACATTCGTTACATACCAATTGAACACTTCTATCAGATTCATCCATTAAACGTTCCTTTAATAGCATTGTTGCACCATAACCTATTATACAATCTCTTTCCATTTCTCCAAGTTTTAATCCTCCTTCTCTAGCTCTACCTTCTGTTGGTTGGTGTGTTAAAAGTTGTACTGGACCTCTACTTCTTGCATGTATCTTATTGGATACAAGATGATGTAATCTTTGATAATATATTACTCCAGTGAATATTTCAGCTGTTATCTTTTCGCCAGTTATTCCATCATAGAAAACTTCATAACCATTTGGTTCAAATCCATATCTCTTCAATACCTCTTTTATGTTTTCTTTGTCGATCTCCGCAAATGTTGTTCCATCTTTTCTTTTTCCTTCGAGAGATGCAGCTTTTCCTAATAGCATCTCAAGAAGATGACCAACTGTCATACGTGAAGGAATAGCATGCGGATTGATCAGTAGATCTGGAACAATTCCATCCTTTGTAAATGGCATGTTTTCTTGTGGGACAAGCAGTCCTATTACTCCTTTTTGTCCATGTCTAGATGCAACCTTATCTCCATTCTCAGGTATTTTAGTCTCTCTTATTCTCACTTTTACAGATTTGTTTCCAGAAGGACTTTGAGTGATGAGAACCGAGTCCACGATTCCACTCTCTTCTGTTTTAAGAGTTACAGACGCTTCTCTTTTCTTTTCTTCTGCGATCCCATAAGCGCTTACTTCTTCTAAAAAACGAGGTGGAGAGGTCTTTCCAATAAGTACATCTTTTCCTTTTACCTCTACACCAGGTGAAATTAATCCATCTTCATCTAGGAATTTATATGCATTTTCTCCTCTATAACCATTGACAGTGGTGGGAGGGATTTCAAACTTATCTTTTTGTCCTCCAGGATATCTTCTTTCTTCTGTTGAATATGTCTTAAACATCTCAACCCTGAGCAATCCCCTGTCTACAGCTGACTTATTTACTACCACAGCATCTTGCATATTAAAACTTCTATAACTCATTACAGCCACTACAAGGTTATTTCCTCCAGTCCTTTTTTCAGAATCAAGAATTATTTGAGGTCTTGTATATACAATTGGTCTCTGTGGATAAAACATTACATATGATTTTGTATCGTATCTCAAGGAATAGTTTGAAGAGAAGAGACCTAATGCTTGTTTTATCATAGAACATGCCATGGTGGTTCTTGGTGATGAGTTGTACTCTTGCATTGGAAGATGAGAGGTAACAATACTTAATATACCAACTGGATCCATTTCAAGGTGGGTATGTTCTGGTGTTATTTGGTCTTCGCTTACTGCGATATATGCAAGGGTATCTTCTTCGCCTGCATCTAAATATTCAATAATTCCATTTCTTATAAGATCTCTCCATTCTATCTCATTGTTTTTTATCTTTGCTTTTATTTCCGGTGTGAGTTTTGATTTTCCATTCTCTACTATTATCAAAGGCCTTCTGCTTCTTCCTGCATCTGTATTAATATACACTTCCTTTAGTTTGGGATACAGTTCAAAATTGATCTCATTATGTATCTCTCCAGCCCTCCTCTTCTGGATCAGTTCTCTTACTAACTTCTCTCCATCCGGATGTGTTCCAACAATTTTTCCATTAAGATAAATTATATATTCTTGATTATTTTTCTTTGCCACGTTCACACCTTTGATTATTTGAATAAATTAATATCCTCAAATTTAATATCTTCGAATCACATTTTTAATTTTTATATTTAATATATTCAAATTAATTTCTCAATTATTTCATTGGAGTAATTCCGCTTTTCTTAATCAGATGCTCTATTTCTTTTTCATTTACACCTATTGAGATTTCGTTTGTCAATGCCATGTTCTTTACTAATGACGTTGATGCACCTTCAGGTGTTTCATTCGGACATAATCTTCCAAATTGAGTTCCATGTAAGTCTCTAGCTTCAAAATGAGGATGAACTCTGCTTAAAGGAGAGTTGATCCTTCTAAGATGGGAAAGTGTTGCAAGGTAAGATACTCTATCTAGAAGTTGGCATACACCTGTTTGCCCTGCAATCCAGTTTCCTGTTGCTACTGCATATCTTATTCTATCACTAAGGGAATCAGGTCTTACAAAGGTTTGTACATCCTGCAATCTTCTTCCCCTCGCTACTGCTCTTTCTGCCTGGTATGAGATGTCTCTTACAAGGAATTGGAATGCATATCTGAATAGTTCTTCCATTAGCACACCACTGAGCTTTATTCTCTTGTTCCTATAGTGGTCCTTATCATCTGCAGGGTATTTCTTGTTTGCTACAAGCGTTGTTCTCTGTGCCATGAGTGCAAGAAATCTTGCTTTCAGATGCTTGGCTGCAGGAGTGGTTCCGAAGTGTGGAAGTAGATAGGTGTTAAGCAACACTTCCACTCTATTGTCTCTATATTCCTTTGGTTGCCCAGGTACTGCTTTCTTTCCAATCTCATCTATCGCATCTTCCATGGTTTTTACTTCGGCAACTTCTATGTTAAGGAGCACGTCGTTTACGACTGCAGTGCTGTCATCAAATAGCTCCAATATTTCTTCGTCTTTCTTGATTCCTAATGCCCTTAAAATTACTACAAGAGGTATCTTCGGAGGTGCAGCAGGAAACTCTACAGTCCATATTCCCTCAGAACTTCTGTTGACTGCACATCTGAATCTAAGATTTCCTGTTTGTGAGAATATCTTAGCTGTAATCATATTTCCTTCTTTCTCCTTTGTCACCATGATTCTATTTGGTATTAGGTCCTCTATTCCTATAAGCACTCTTTCTGTTCCATTTATTATGAAGTATCCTCCAGGATCCATGGGGTCTTCACCTGCCTTGATGAGTTCCCCTCTAGACATCCCTTCTGTGTAGCATATCTTTGATCTGACCATAGCAGGGATATCTCCTATATACGCGATTGTTGTTTTTCTCTCTATGTCGTTTATTATTGGAGTTATTTCCATGTACACTCTTCCTGCATAGGTGAGGTCTCTTTGTCTTGCCTCCATCGGAAGTATAGACCTGGTTGCGCTGTCAGATTCGATTACGATAGGTTTCTCTACCCATGCCTTTCCAAGCTTGAGCTCATAATTCGGTACGTTTGGTCTTATCACTCCGACGTTGCTAACAATTCTTTGAATTCCCTCTTCTATGAATCTATTGTATGAGTCAAGGTGTTGCTTAACAAGTTTGTTTTCATTCAAATATTTTTCAAGAAGTTCATGTGTCATGCAAATCCCCTATAATCGTCGATTCTCATCATGTCTTTAAGTGCATTTTAATTTTTAAGACATTCTGGTGGCAGTAGACAGCTTTCAGATGATATATAACCTATATGCATACTTCAAAAATCAGACTACTACCCTGTAATAAATGCTTTTAGCATGTTTGTCTATTCTGTGGATTCTCACTATATCCCCTTTCTTAGGATTCATGTGGGCTATGGCAGGGTCATCTATCTTTATTCTAGGTAGCTGGTTCTTTGTACAATTAAGTTTTTCAAGAACTTTTTTTTCTTCTTCTTCGTTCAGAATCTCGTGTTTTGGAATAAGAATATGCTCAATTGGAGTGGGTTGTTCAAAATTCGAAGTTTTACTCTTACTTTCTTTTCGCTTGGCCAAGGTATCACCATAGAGAGCTGGTTAAGTATCTCAAAAGGATAGCTTAACAACTAGCACTTGTCCACAGATTTAAATCTAAAAGCAATATATTATGTAGGTTAATATTTTTAATACTTTGCTTTATTCACTTATGTCTCTGTACTATACTTTAAGCAAGTATGGAAGAGCGTTATAGAAAAGTATAAAAGTTTTTATATTAAACGTATAATCAGAAAGGAAAGTGATTCAATGGTAGAGATAGAAAGCCAGCTTAATTCAATCCTTGCAGAACTCAAGGAATCAGGAGATGTTGAAAGCTCTTTGGTAATAAGAAGGGATGGGTTGATTCTTGCTTCTGATCTGCCACAGATAGAGTCTAGGAATATCTCTTCACTGGTTGCAGCATTACTTTCAACTTCTGAATCTACATCTATGGAATTAAAAAGAGGAGCGATGCAGGAATTGGTGGTGGAAAGCGAAAAAGGCAAGATAGTGCTGGTGAGTGCAGGAAAGCTTGCAGTCCTTATCTCGCTAGTAAAGAAGGAGGGTAATCTTGGCTTTGTGCTTATATCAATGGAACGAGCTGCAAAGAAGATAGAAAATATAATCACATCATAATTCGATGAAATTCAGAGAATGAAGGATGAAATTCGTGAAAGCGTTTGCAAAGGCGTTTGTGAAACGTGTTTGTGAAAGGTGTTTACGATGGAAGTCAATACAAAACAGAGGTCTGCGTTTTCAGGCATCCCTAGAGTCCCGACTGGGATATTTGGATTGGATGATATAATAGAAGGTGGTTTTGAAAAAAACAGCCTTAATATAGTTGCTGGCGAGACAGGTTCAGGTAAAACATTGTTTGCATTCCAATTCGTCTACATGGGCGCTTATAAGTACAACGATTCATCCTTGTTTATTTCTTTCGAAGAGACAAAGGAGGAGCTAAGGAGAAGAATGGGAAGGTTCGGTTTTGATATAAATGGAATGGAGGCTAAGGGTAAGCTTTTCTTATACAACTATTCTCCAAAGGAGATAAACAAGTTCGCTGAGGAGCTTCCCCAGATAGAAGCGAACATTAAAAAGAATAGAATTGCAAGAATCGCATTAGATTCTCTTTCAACCTTCTCTTTATTCTTTGATTCTGAAAGTAAAAAAAGGCAGGAATTAATCACTTTGATAGATAAATTTAGAAAGATAGAAAGTACAGTCGTGATGACATGCGAACTAAAATTGCCTTCAACATCTGAGGAAGCAGAGGAGAGCTTCAGCTTTGAATATCTAGCAGATTCGATCATTGCTTTGTATTCTACAAGGAAGTCAGATGTCCGTAATTTTGGTTTGGAAGTAGTTAAGATGAGGGGAACCAATCACAGCAGAAAACTTAATCCAATGAGAATAGTGCCTTCAGGAATGATTGTCTATCCCGACATGCCTTTCACTCAATCTTCTAATCAAAAGTAATCGTTGAAGTAAAAGAAGAAGAAACTTAAAACATAAAATAAAATTAAAAAGTTTTTACACCTTAAGTTCTTTTTTCAGCTCCTCGATAAGCTTTTCTTTTCTTTTGCTGTCTTTTATTGCATAGGTAATGACATCTATTATTGTCTTAACAGGAATTATGTTTATCTTGTTTTTCTTGTCTTCGCTGAGAACTATATCGTCAATGTTCTCTTTTGGTACGATTACACTTTTTATTCCAGCGTCGATCGCAGCCTCCACCTTTGCACTCACTCCACCGACGGGAAGGACTTCTCCCCTTACGCTTAGGGATCCGGTCATTGCAACATCCTGTTTTATTGCAATCCCCTCCATCGCACTTAAGACAGCAAGTGCTATAGATATAGATGCACTGTCTCCTTCCACTCCCTCATATGTCTGAAGGAATTGGATGTGTATATCGTATGCAGTGACATCTTTCTTCATATGTTTCTTGAGTATCGCACTGACGTTATTGACCGCTTCCTTTGCTATTTCACCTAGCTTTCCAGTTGCAATCACTTTTCCTTCGAATTTTGAAGAAGCAGGAGTGACCTCTGCCACGATCGGCATGACCAGTCCACTACTTTCTCCTATCACTGCAAGTCCATTCACCCTTCCTATTTTTGCTCCGTGTGTCTCAAGTACGCTGTACTCCTTCTTCTGCTCTATTATCATATGTGCCAATTGCTGCTCCACAGTTTGAGCTGTTTCCTTTGCCTTTATAACATGTTTTACATCAACTAATTGGGCGCCCTCACTTTTTGCAATATCTCCTGCAGCTCTGATCAGACCTCCAAGCTCTCTCAGCCTCAGAGTAAGTCTTTTCTTTCTTCCAGCCATTTTCTTTGCCTGCTTTATTATTTCAATCACTGCATCGCGTGTGAAGTGCGGAATTTTTCCATCTTTCTTTACTTCCTGTGCAACAAATCTTACAAGCTTCTCCCTGTTCTCTTTAGTATCAGGCATGGTGTCGTTAAGGTAGATTTCATATCCATACCCTCTTATTCTTGATCTTAAGGCAGGATGTATGTTCTGAAGATCTCCTAGGTTACCTGCTGCCACAAGTACGAAATCACATGGTACTGGTTCTGTTCTTGTCAATGCTCCACTAGACATTTCGCTTTGTCCTGTGATCGGAAACTTCTTTTCTTGCATTGCAGTTAATAAGTCCTGCTGTGATTTTGGATTCAATGTGCCGATTTCATCGATGTACAAAACACCCATGTCAGCCCTGTGAATTGCTCCTGCCTCTACACGCAGATGCGGAGGAGTTCCAAGGCCACCAGTTTGGAGTGGGTCGTGTTTTACGTCTCCGAATAATGCACCCGCCTTAGCACCAGTTGCTTCTATGAAAGGTGCAGTTCTTCTTCCAGTGTTGTCTACAATAAGTTTTGGTTCATTCAGGTCGTCTTTTCTTGCTCCCATGCTAAGTTTTGATACAAACAGCCATATCGAAAGGAAGAACAGACCCCCTAATATTATGGCCGCAATTACTGAGGAATATTTTTCTATGTTAGATAGATTTGTAAGGTCAAAGAATTGAAATATAATCAAACCTATTATCAGAATCGCAAGCAGTATCAATATCGGAGATATTCCATTTTTCTTAGGTGTCAGCTTCTTCATCTTATTTGCAAGCACTATTCGTCTTCCCTGTCCTATCTTCATTTCTTCAGGTGCGTTTTCAGGTGGAATTCCTGCAGGATATGTTGGAACAGAAACTATTTTTGGATTGTTCTCATCGAATTCATTTGGATATACAAGCGTGTCTCTCAGATTTTCTGCAGGCATAAGTTCAGCCATTCCCTGTGCAAGCATACTTTTTCCAGTTCCTGGTAATCCAAGTAATAGAACATTTCTCCTTTGTTTTGCTGCCTTTTTTATTATTTCTACTGCCTTATCCTGCCCAATGACCTGGTCTATTATCCTTTCTGGTATCTTTATTTCTTCTGTTGCCTTGAATTTTGGCAGTCCTTTTAATATTTCTTCGTTCTCTTCGCCTTTCTTTGTTTTTTTGTTTTTATTTTTAATTTCTTTTTCTACTGCACTCTTTTTTGTCATAATTTTATTTTCATTTCTTCTAATTTTGTTAACCATACAACCATCTTTTTCTATTTTTATATTATTCTTATTTATTTTGATATTTATTATTATACTTCATTAGCAAAGAAAACAAATTTTTTCAAAGGTTGGATGAATTTGCTGTCGAATATGCAAACATAGTATAATGGAATATTATATAATATATAACAAAAATAATATAAACCATAATATATTTTGTTCTAAAAACTGCTATAAAAATCATTGTAAATTCATTCGTTTTCTGTCTTGGATTATCTTCATCTCAATATTTCATCTTCTTTTTTCATTTATCTTTTTTCAATTTTCTTATTATTTCTTCAATCACTCCAGTAAGTCTAGGTTCCATCTCCTTTTTAATTTTCAAGGTTTCAATATCATTTTCTGTTGCGTTTTCTCTAACTATCTTCTCTGCAAGCTGCCTTACAGTGCTGTGTTCATCATCCATCACTTTATTATTTCATTCATGAGGATCTTTGCATATTCTGTTTTCTTTCTTAAGATTTGAAGTGCACTTATCCTTGTTATAAACTTTCTGCTTTTCAGCATTCTTTTGTATGCGCTGATTTTGTTCTTTTCAATTTTTATTAGTTCAGATGTATTGATCGCAGAATTCAAAGTTTGTTTTTGGTCATTGTTGTTTGCTACATCTCTATCTTTGTCTTTCAACGTATCTTTGTCCTTCATTATATCTTCTGTTTTCGGTTGTGGTGAATCCTGTCTGTTCATTTCGCTGACATTTTCCTTGTTGTCCTGTCTGTTATTTTCATAATTGTTTTTTTCTATTATCTTTTTATACTCCATCTTTTCCACCTAAATCTATTCATAGTACATATTTTATTTATCTCTTGCCTGTTTCATCTCATCCTAGTGAATGAGGTATTTCCAGCCGGAATCAGCTTTTCGATTTCTTCCTTACTAGCATTCAGCTGCCTTGAGATTTTTTCCACTACGATTTCCTTGCTGTATTTTCCTGGTTCAATCAAGTAGTAGGTTTTGAAAACTTCTTCTCCATATTTCTCAGGTACGCACAAAAGCTTTCCTTCCTTTGTGATCCCTATAAACAATCTTAATGGAATGCTTCTGAAGTAATTTTTCTTTCCAGATATGAAGAAGCTTCCCTTTTCAAGATATTCTCCAGGCGGTGGGGATTTGCTAACTTGATCTTTTGTAACATAATAAACATCCACTATACTGTATCCTGCCTTCCAGGCAGTGGAATAGCATGCTGCGAATTGGGCTGTTTCTTCTTTAGACCTTTCTCCAGCGCTCTTTCCTTCCTTAAGTATGACTACTGAAGCACCCTTTATATCTGCATGGAAGAAAAGATCGTTTTCAAAGAATTTCCTTTTAACAAGTTCCTCGTTCTGTCCTGCATTCTTTCCTCCTACTGCAAGAAGTTTCTCACTTGTGAAGAACCAATGATATTGTTCGTACCATTCTTTTTTTTCCTTGTTCTGGACTATCTGGACTTTTTTTTCTTTCTGTTGTCGTTTAGTCTCCTGCATTTGTTTTTCCTTCTCAATCTCCTTTTTTGTTTCTTCAATTGCCTTCCTGGTGTCTTCGAGTTTTTTCTTCATCTTCTTTGAGTTCTCAAAATAAGCATTCGCGTTTTCATATGCGTTTTTATTTGGATCTAGAATAATCTCCATCGAATCATCTTCCAGATATCTGAAACATTCAGAGTTTTAAATTACATCTATTTACTCTACCATCGCTCTATCCTAGCTGTTGAATTCTTTTCTGATTAAAATAAGTGAAGGAAAGTAAGGCAAGCGCTTCTTATTCTACTTTTTGTTTTCCTTTATTTTCCTTTGTTGTTTGTGTTACTTTTCTTAAATGAAGTTATTAGATGGAGTTTATTCTTTTATCTTTGCTGCATACTTGCCTGGAGATTTGAAGTTAAGCTTTTTTGCAATTTCAGATATTTCTGGATTTATTATTACAACTACCCCGCTCCATTTGCTAGTAAGCTTTTCGCTTCCGCACAATGGGCATTTTGTAACTCCTTTTGAAATGTATCTGCATTCTTTGCATGCTTTTTCCATATATAAACACCCTCGTATGTTTCATCTGGTTCTAGAGTTTATTTCGCTATTTATTTCTTTTTTGTTTTCTTTTCTTCTTTTTCTGTCTTTTCAGCCTTTGGTTTTTCTTCGTTCTTTTTCTCTTTTCCTTTATTTACTTTTTTATCTTCTTCGTAAAGCCAACTGACACTTCCAAGTCCGTCTCCTTTCATTGTCATAGCGATTTTTGTTTCAGGTATTGTTGGTTTTAAGCTTACTGACACTATTCTTGCTCTTACTATATCTCCTTTTTTAAGATGTTGTTTAGTTCCTCTTAAGATAAGACTTCCTGATTTTTTATCGAAATTAATAAAATCATTAGCTATCTGCGAGAGATGTACTAGTCCATCGAAAGGACCGATATTAATAAATACTCCGAAATCCATTACTTCGCTTACTTCTCCTTCAACTACCTCGTGTATCTCTGGCATGAATGTAAGAACATTGTATTTAACGTCGTAATAAGCAGCTCCATCTCCAAGCACAACCTTGCCTCCAGTTATGTCATGGATATTCCAGATCTTCAAAACCACTCCGTTGTCTAGATCCATTCTTCTTTCATACTTTTCCTGCAGTATTTTTAATATAGCAGTTCCTAACTCCATTGTAAAATAGGATGGAGGAACTCTTACAGTATCTGCAATAGTCAATACTTTATACATTAAATCACACCCATAATCGCTTAGAAAATGCATTAATATATAGAATTAAGAAGATTGCTGCCCATGCTGCATAAACGTTCATGATTAGTATATATAATATTGTTTAGTAATATTTAAAGAATTATCATTTTTTGTTTTTCGATTCATTACAGGCTTTCAGATGCATTTTTGCATGTTTCATCTTTCTATTCCGCATTTCAGCCTGCTCTTAAGCTTCTTCATTCAATTTTTATCTCCAGCACAGCGATGCCTTTTTCTTTGAGGTGCCTCTTCAATTCTCTGTCATAAGTTACTACTATAAAACCTCTGTCCTTTTTTATGTTTTTTATTATCCATTTGTCAGCTATCCCAGGTTTTTCCTCTTTTCCTATGATTTCTACTTTATTGTTCTTCTTCCAGTTTTCAATCATGAGCAGCGCAACTCTTGCATTCATTCTGTCCTTAATGCCTGTTTTCTTGGTTTCTATAACTCTGTTAAGCTCTTGTACTACAGGGAATGGAATCATAATCTTGAATTTGTTTCCAGCCATTTCCCTTTCTATCTCCTGCGTCAAATCTGTTTTATTTTGCACTGCGAAGATCAATGCATTTGTATCTACTATGATCTTCTTTACATCATCCGGGTTTTTATCTGTTTCTTTTCTATTTGATTTTTTATTTGCTTTCATTCAACCACTGTTTTTCATAGCATGATAACGTCTATCTCATTGTTTTAGCCTATCTCTTTCTGTCAGCTTATTTCTTTTCAGGTTTGATCAGTTGCTTTTTAATCTCGAATAAAACTGTTATTCCCACTAGCAATGGAGCAAGGTAAATCAGCTGCGCAAGAGAGAGCCTATTCAAACCAATGATAGCAGATATGAAAGGCGCGTAGAAAATAATTAATGCAATTGCTAGGACAACTGCGATAGAAAGTATGGTGTGCCTTGATATGTGGTGGACTGATTCAAGAATAGAATCCCTTATTGATATGGAATTCAAGATTATTGCAATTATTGAAGTGATTAATCCTGCTATCGTTATTGATTTCTCGAATCCTGTCATCTGATTAAGGGTGGTAAGCACTCCTATATATATTGATACAAACAATGCGACTATGAGGACAAATAAATATTCATTTGTGTCAGGGAATTTCTTGCTTGTTACATATCCGAGCGATTTATCATACACCTGCTCTTTGGAGAAGCTGGTGGAGATTGCAGTGTCTGCTATAAGGTTAATAAGTAGTATTTGTAGTGCAGTTATCATGTCGCCAGTGAAGATTATGGAGCTTATTATTATAGTAAAGAAAATAGAAAGGTCAGACATGAACAGTGCATAAAAGCTTCGTTCTATGTTTCTTCTCATATCCCTTGATTCCTCTATCATGTCCACTATTCTCTCGTATCTGTCTTCTTTTATTATCGCATCAGCATTGAATTTTATTATATCTGGCGCGCTTTCAACTGCTAGAGAAACATTGGTATAAAGGAATGGTGAGTAGTCTATTCCTGTAGATTCGACGTATGTAATCTGGTGCCCTTCTTTTTTAAGAGTATCAAGTATGATCGCCTCGTATTCATTTGTGGATTCCGCGAACACATTGGTTTCAAGTATTCTTTTTGTTCTTTCTTCAGGCCTTAAGTATTTGAGTTCGTCGCATATCATCGCCTTTCCCTTGTTTTTCTCTGTTCCAATTATTCCTATCTCCCTTGCAAAGCTCACTGCTTCCCCTATTTTTGCAGTTGTTATTATTATGGTGTTTATTCCTGCTTTGCTCAGTTCCTGGATTGTTTCTTTGACTTCTTTCTTTGGAGGGTCGTAGATTCCAACAATGCTCAAAAGTGTGAAATACTTCGGCTCTTGTCTTTTCCATGCAAATGCAATCGCATATGGTGTCTGGCCGTTTGCATTCATTTTCACCTGCTGATCCTCTATTTCCTGCCTTATCTTTTCGTCTATTTTTAGGAACTTGCTGTTTGAATAAAGCGATTTGCATCTCTTCACCACCTGTTCCACAGGCCCTATCATCACGTAAGTGGTCTTGTTTGCTTTTCTTATCTTTGATATGGTTATTCCATTCTCCTCCCTGGTTTCAAGCCTTGCCCACTCGCCACGTATGGTGTTTACAGGCATCCTGTTCTTCATTGCCATTACTACAAGCGCGCCTTCGATCGGATCTCCATCCATGACATACCTGTTGTTGTTGAACTCCAGGGTTGCATCAGTAGACGCAGCCACCATTTCTGTAAGCATGTCAATAGAAGTATACTTTTCTATTTCCTTGAACATTCCAAGAGTGTCCCATCCGTCGCCAGTGACCTCCACTGATTTCCTGTCTATCCAGATGTTCCTTACAGTGGGTTCATTCCTGCTTAGAGATCTCATTATTTCTGATGTTATAACTGTGGTTCTTCCTACTTTGTCTATGGTCCCTTCTTTCCTGATTACAGTATAGTTCGACACTCTTTCCAAGGTTGAGGCATAGATGTTGGAGGCAACAACATACACTGTTTCAGGTATTGCAGCAACACAGGCTGCTGCAGCGATTACAAGGACATTGAACAATGGCACTCCGTCAAGAACCAACTGGAATATGATCACGAATGATGCAATATAAATGACTCCTGTGAACGAATCAGTAGCTCTTTTTACTCTTCCCACTGCATCGTTCCTCTTAGGATCTGTAGATAAGATTTCCTTTATTCCGAATCCTCTGTAGTACTTAGTATCCTTTCCTGTTGCAGTGACTTTCATTACACAGTCTCCTTCTACTACAAAGCTGCCTGCGAAAAGCGATGAGGGGTCAGACTTATATGGCCTGAAGGTTTTCTGTACTTCAGATTCAGGGAGTTTTTCAACAATTCCGGTCTGAAATATTCTCTCGTCCACCATGCAATTGTTAGCTCTTATCACCACTCCATCTGCTGGTATGAGCATTCCCTTCTTCAAAACAAGCATGTCTCCAGGTACTACTTCTTCTATCCTTATTTTCTTTATTATTCCGTCTCTGAATGCAGAGGTATATCCATAGAATTCATGCAAATTTCTTGCAATTATCTCTTCTGTCTCCTTGCTCTTTCTCCAGTTAAGTATTATGGTGATTGAGATAATTGCTATCAATAATATTCCTTCATACAGTCTTACCGTGGAGAGAAGAATAGAAGCGAGTATAAGAATTAGGATAGGATAGCTGAACTGGGAGGCCAGCAGGTCTATGTCATTTGTCTTGGAGTAAACATATAGGTTGTTCATCCCATATTGTTTTTTTCTCTCTTCAGCTTCGCTTGTTGTTAATCCTATTGGAAGTGTCTTTGTCTCTGTTTGTTTCTGCGCCTCGTTTGTTTTCATTTTTTCAGAATCCTGTTTCAGTATTTTATTATTTTTTTTATTATTTTTATCGTTGACCATGCAAATCAGTTCTATTATGGTAAAATATTGATGATAATTAATTTCAATTATACTTATTATTGATAATTATGGTTAGACTATGTTCTCAGAATACTTTTTAGCAATGCCTGTTGCATATATAATCTTCTTGTAAGAATTCATTGCTTTACAATTACTCTCTCCCCTACGCTGCTTATTCTTTCTAGTTTTATCGGTATCCTTGTGCCGATCGGGGTCTGCGCTATTGCAGTACCTGCTTTTTTGTCTATCCCTATTATCTTTCCGATATATGCGCCTATCTCTGTGATTATTTCTTTTCCTTCAAGTTTCATGTTGGAAGCAAGGTTTATCTTTGTGTTTTTAGTGATCTCTATTGCGATCAGTGATATGATTATGGATGAAATTATTGTGATTACAAATTCATAGAACCAGGATTCACCTACTATCCAGGAGAGTGCGATGTAAGCAACAAATGAAACTATGATTCCATTTATTGAATAGAGAACGCTATCCACGAGCTCAAAGTAGCTTCCCTTTGGATAGAGTTCTATCGCTCTTCCTATGATCATCAGTACGATTATGAACACAGCGAATGGCCAGAAGATTGGTCTCAATCCATATGCTAGGGATTCAATCACTGAGTAGCCGTTCATTGCTGCCTTTGAATACTCGTTTATTCCTATCGAAATTGAAATCAATGCAAGCGCTATTATAGGAACATATACCACAAGTGCGATTCTTGTAGAAGGCATGAGAAGGTTTCTTACAGTGGAGATGATGAATTCCTCTACACCAAATCCTTTGAGCAAAAGGTAAAGGCCTACAATTCCCACTATGGGTCTCCATCCGTATCCGAGCGTATCGCTTATCAGGAATGAAAGAAGTATGAGGGCTGGAATTCCGAAGAAAAGCCTTGCATAGTATGGTTCTTTAAGTTTGCTTAAGAGTGTGACATATGTCTTTTCAAGTTCCTTTGCCTGCTTCATCACCACTGTTTTCTTAGAGTCAAGCTTTATCCTTGATGAGATCAATGGAAGAAGATCCTCGTCGTCTGCTCCGTCTGTTACGAAAATGCAGGAGGTTGCATGGAACTGCTGAAGTATGGATTCAAGCTGGGTTACTATTTTTTTGTCTGCATAATATCCTAATCTCTTGTCTCCTGTGATTGTGACCACTTCAGCCTTCTTTGTCTTGCTTATCTCATCATATGTCTTTACAGCCATGAACATTGCATTAGAATCGGTGTCTTCTGGATCCTTCGAGAGCAGGGCTGTCGCTGCCTGGATGTTGGCTTGTCTTCCTATTATTGGACCAGTCACTCCTGCTTTGGTGCCTAAGTCGTCGTCCCTGTCTACACATAGTATGAGAACCATTTCCTTGGCCATGAGAGCACCTTTTAATATGATAAATTTATATTTTCACTATTATAGAGTATATGGTAAAATATTTATAAATATAGCATTATAATAATATACCATACTATATTTATCAGATGTTACATTTATTCAGCTCAGAATTGCCAAATTATGTTGTGGATTGCAAATGAGCTAAATGCTTTCGATACTTTGATAGTTTATATATGAATCTTTAATTACATTATTTGTGAAGTTGATTTTTATGGAAGAGAGAATTGCTATTCCTGGAGAGGAATTAGGTACAGAAGAAGAGTTCATACCTGGAGAGGGAACAAAAGTAGATGAGTCTGGAGTAATAAAAGCGATTGCTGCAGGTGTAGTAAGGGTAGATGAAAACAGGCAGATAAGCATAGTCTCTGAGAACGCATTGAAAAAATTGAAGGTTGGAGACATTGTTTATGGGCTTGTGGAAGAGATGTTTGAGTCTGTTGCTTTTCTCACTCTTGAAAGACCGCTAGACCCTGAGATGAAAAGAATAGAACGAGATTCTGCAATCATTCCTGTTTCAGAGATAAAGGAAGGTTTTGTGAAATCAATAAGGGACGAGATTCATGTTGGAGACATTGTAAAGGGAGTGGTGAAGGAGATAACTCCTTTGAGGATAATTGTATCATTAAAGCCGGCAGGGA
>Ga0123519_10007951_pt1 | contig 16312 bp, 15 predicted proteins | sample YelNatPaOPRAMG02_FD_87396 | JGI IMG/M metagenome (GOLD analysis project Ga0123519, IMG submission 87396) | Hot spring microbial communities from Yellowstone National Park - Yellowstone National Park OP-RAMG-02 (version 2) | ecosystem: Environmental > Aquatic > Thermal springs > Hot (42-90C) ...
GTCCTTCCAAGAACTCCATTGCGATAAAATGCCGGTCGCCGTCCTTTCCGACTTCGAAAATGGTGACAATATTGGGATGACTAAGCCTGCCGGCAGCTTTGCCTTCACGCCAGAATCGTTCGATCCGTTCGCGGCGCTGTGCTCCATCCAAGTTCGGGGGAATCGAAAGCTCCTTCAACGCCACTCGACGGTTGATGCTGGGGTCGATGGCTTCGTAGACGATATCGTTCGACCGGGCAATTTCCCGGATAATTTGATATTTACCAAGAGTGTTGGTTGACGAAGTAGACAATTCTGGATCACTGTTCTTCTGTATTTATTTGAGTCCGAGAATTCCGGCAAGTCCTTTGCGTTTTTTGCGCGGTTCGTCTTGATCTCTGGGCTTAATAATATCTCGAACCGCGACAATCAACACCGTGCAGTTATCTCGACCACCATGGTCTAATGCAAGTTCCACCAGGTCCCAAGCGGCTTTTGACGGCGGTGACTTCAGCAGCGCATCCCTAATTTCGTCATCTGAAACCTCGCCTGTTAGACCATCCGAACAAAGTAGGAAAACATCGCCAACTTTCAGCTCGTCACTTAGGATATCGACCTCGACACTTGGCGTATTGCCCAGCGAACGGGTAATGACGTTCCTGAAAGGCGAAAGCTCCGCTTCTTCACGGCTCATCAGTCCGCGTTTAACTTGTTCGTTTACCCAAGTGTGATCTTCAGTGAGCTGCTCCAGCTTGCCTCCACGCAATCGATAGCAACGACTATCGCCTACATGGGCAACAAAGGCTTCTTCACCTCGAAGCACAAGCGCGGTCATCGTAGTTCCCATCCCCGCGCGTTCCGATATTGCCCGCGCGGCATCGTAGATAAGCGCATTCGCCGTCTGAAATGCGGCACGTAGGGATTCTTCAAGTATCGGCGATGAGTCCGAATAATAAGCCTTTATGGCGGTCTTCAAAGCTAGTTCGCTGGCAATCTGACCTGCGGCGTGTCCACCCATTCCGTCAGCCACAGCGTAGAATGCTCCCTTAAGAGCCAGAGTGTCTTCATCTTCAGGTATAAAGAACTCGTATTTGTCTTCGTTGTTCTCGCGGATTCTGCCCAGGTCGGTTTTGGCGCCTAAAGCAGTTACCAATCTGATGCCGCGGGCACGTTCCGCGCGCTTTTCCCATTCCTGAATGACCTCGGCGGAGTTGATCTTGGCTATTATCTCACGCTCATCTTCCGATACAGATTCGTTCATTCGGTTACCTCTATTACAAAGACCGTTTGCCCAATGGTGATCTCATCGCCAGGCTGAACCTCTCGAGCAACTTGTGGTTCCAGCTTTACGCCATTCACCAATGTCCCATTAGTACTGCCGACATCTGTGATTGTGAACGTCCCGTTTTCCACAACCAAGTCGGCATGTCGGCCAGATGCGTACGGATCGGGAACTACAATATCGTTTGCACCCTGGCGTCTTCCGACAGCGAACTTACCTTCAAATAGGTCAAATGCCAAAGAGCCGTCCGTAGAGACGAGTCGGGCTACCGATTTTGCCTCAGCTCGAGTTTCTTCCGCAACGACAGAATGAGCAGCTTCTTCGTCAATTGGAGCCTCTTCTACAGGTGCGGAAGAAGCCTCATCTTCACTACAAATTGAGGCTTGGGAATTAGCTGCCTTATATTTCAGTGTCACACTTCCGAACTCGATCTCGCATTCGTCAGCAAGCTCCAGTTGTTCGCCGACATTCAGCTTCCGACCGGATACCACTGTTCCATTTGTGCTGCCCAGGTCTTCAATAAGTGCGCGACCGTCTGCGATGGTGATTTTCGCGTGTTTTCTGGAAACCGTATTGTGCGTCAGAAGAACATCGGCATTCTCACGGCCTATAGTGTTTTCTCCTGGCTTCAGTGTGAATTCTCTTATACCATCCGGCGTGACGAGTGTTCCCACGCAAGGCGGTTCTTTTACCTCGAACATCACCGGCGCTTCAGAGCTAAGCAGGAATCCGCAATCGCTACAGTAGGTTTCCGAAGGAGGATTCGGTGTCTTGCAGACGGGACATTCAACATTGGCAGCATACTGAGTAGTCTCAGCGCCCGGCTGCGAGACTATTTGTGTTTTGCTTTCATCGTTAAAATTACCTATCACGGTCTTGTCCATGCCCACGTCACTCATCTGTTCTTCTCCCGATCAAGGTTAATTCCGATCAATGTCTTCTCTGCAGCCGCACCCTGCTTTATTTCGTTGATGGCCCGCTCTATATCGGCGGCCTGGAGTGTTTTCCCTTGGTCGATGAGCATCTGTCGAGTTTTCTCGAGCTCTTTCAATGCCTGGTCGCGGTCGATCATCTGAGTGCGCATGCCCATCACCGTGCGTTCGAGATTTCTCGATGCTTCTGCCACTTCCAATTCACGTTGAACCAATGGGTTGATGCCTCCCGCAATCAGCGCCGCATCAGTAGTGAACTCGATAACTACATCCTGGCTAACTGTTTCGGGGCGGCCTGTGGTGGAGTCGTCGTAGATAATTTCTACCTTCGCCACGCGATACTTACCGCCGGGTCTTGGTCCCAGCTCCAGCTCAATAATGGTAGATTGGGTCTCACCGCGCTCTAGATCTGCGAGTGTGACTTCCGCGCTGCGGTATCCAAAAGTGGGCAGCTTGCCGTATACTTGCCGAACCTGCACCCATCGCGACATTTGAATACGCATTCTCACGTTGCGTGCGACGGTCATCATCATAGTTTCAAGTTCTTTTCGGAATATTTCGGGGATCAACTCCGGTCGAGTGATATAGTAGTAATTACCGCCGCTACGCTTGGCAATGGCTGCCAAAAGTTCTTCGTTATATTCGCTGCCGAATCCGAGCGCTGTGATCGTGATTCCACGACTCTTCTGTTCAACTGCCTGGCCCACAATCGATTGAAAGTCTTTATTGCCAGCAGTCGGTTCGCCGTCGGTAAAGAGCAGCGCGCGATTTACGTAGCCTGGCGAAGCTACTGATGCCACTTGGCTTGCGCCCATTGCAATTCCGCCGTAAAGGTCTGTAGTGTTCCCCACCTCCAGGCGATTGATATGTTCTTTAATGAGCTGTTTATTTACTACGCGACGCGCTGGCATTATTATCTCCGCCTGATCGGCGAAGGCGACTATAGACAATACATCGGTAGGTTCCAGCAGATCGACCACGTATCCGCAAGCGCGCTTCATATACTCCATCGGCGGACCTTCCATCGACCCGCTGCGGTCTAAAATCAAGCACAGATTCAGTGGCATTCGCGCGCCCATAGTGGTTCCGCTGCCGGTTATCCTGGCCAGTACGTGCGTTCGTGTGCTTTGAGTTGCAAGCGCATAAGCATTTTCTGCGATGCATTCGAGCGAAAGGCCCTTGACACTGCCGGCCATCTGCGTGCGATTTCCTGTCAGCATGCCGCCAATCTGCGTCGCATTCGGGTCGATCCTGCCTATCTGGGTTCTGTTTGGATCGTCCGGAGGAATCATTTGCGTTCTGTCGTTGTTCATGCTTCCAGTTGCTCCGATTTATCGTTGTTAAAGCTCAAATCTGAACTTTGTGTTTCCTATCTGTATTACATCGCCGTTCGAAAGCTCGCAGCGAGTGATACGCGAGTTGTTGACGAATGTGCCGTTCGTGCTGTTCAGATCATAAATTACCCATCGGTCACCTTCACGCACAATGCGAGCGTGGTTTCGAGAGACTGTGTTATCCATAGGCAACCCTATATCTTTAGTAGCCTCGCGACCTATCGTTGTTTCAACGCCGTTGATAATGAACGTTTGTCCGACGTAAGGCCCGGCGACAGCTATCAATCTTGGTGCGTTGGTTGCGTTGGCTGCTTGCTGCATTGTCGGCTCTGCGAAGGGTGAAGTCTGCAACATCTGAGCAGTCGGCTGGCTTGTTTGCGGCTGAGTAGCCGGCGCGCTGATAGTGCATTGACAGTTGCCATTAGCGTCTTTCACAGATCCGCAGAATGGGCATACATGTTCGGAAGTCGGAATAGTAGGCCGCGATATAGACACACTTGCCGCGCTTACTCCCGACCGTGCTGTAGCTTTGTCCCTGAATAGAAACCGTGTTTTGCCGATTACTATCTCGTCTTCATCGTGGAGCATCTCTTTGGTGATTTTCTGTCCGTTCACGTATGTTCCCGCGTATGAGCCGAGGTCTTCTATAAAGTAATTTTGTCCTTGAGCTACTATCTGCGCGTGCCGCTCAGAGATATCCGGATCGCCAAATACCGGCAGATCGACCAATTCGCTGCGTCCCAACACCGTGACTGGTTTGAAAATCGTATACTCTTTGCCCTCGTTGCGACCTACCAAGCGCACCAACCAGGCTCTCTTCGCGATTTCCTCGATGAACCCAATGAACAGTCCAATTGAGCCGCCTGTTATCCCGTACGTGATAAAACGGATCATTCCGGGCGATAGCGGAGCAGCACCCGTTTGTCCGATCCACACGAGTATCTCGAAGACTGATCCGCCTATACCACCTCCCAACAAACCTCCAATAAAGCCGTTGATCATCTTCTTTGTTGATCCGGTTGCTATTCCTTGGCTGAGACCGATCATTCCACCTAGGAGCGCCCAGCCAGTGCCGCGGCCAATGAGAAGCAACAAGAATGTGAGTAAGTTGGGAGAAGCATGTGGAATGTGTTTCGACACGGACGCAGGTACAGAACGTCCGATTGCATCATATATTCCCGGTCCACCTGCAAGCGAGAGCGCTACGTTAAACACAGCATTACCAAAGCTGATTCCCAGTATCCCACCACCCGCGCCGATCAATGCGCCCATCAGGATGCTCATACCCGCGTCCCGATGCGAAAGCATAGAGATACTTTCTGCTGCGCCGATCGCAAGTCCCACAATAAGGCCAGAGATAAGACCGACGAAAAAGCTAATGGTATAGCTAACTCCCTGCATTCTATCGGGCAGCAGCGGAGTTGGTTCCATGATCGCCCACGCGATCACCGCCCCAAGCGCTCCACAAAATGTGTAACGGATTATTCTTGACATACGCTGTAATTCAGAGAGCTTTGCAATGTCTATACTTCAAACCTGAACCTGGTTCCGCCTATTTGAACCTCGTCTCCGGGTTTCAGCTTTTGCTCCGTTATGCGCGCGCCGTTGACAAATGTGCCGTTCGAGCTGCCCTCGTCGCGGATTGTATATTCTCCGTCGATCTTAGTGATGGTTGCGTGTCTGCGAGATACTGTCGAATCGTCAGCTAGAGCGATGGAGTTTCCAAGGTCGCGTCCGATGGTTACAGATTCAGAAGTGATTTCGAATATGTGACCAGAATAAGCTCCTTGTGCTCCTACAAGCCGAGGATTTCCAGGCGAATATGCAGGCGTTGCCGCTGGGCTGATAGTGCAAGCGCAGTTGCCTGCCGCATCTTTGCGCTGACCGCAGAATTGGCAAATGTTCGGGTCTACTGATGAGGCAGGTTCTGCACTTGTTGCGGTACCGGTAGTCGCCGTCGATTCGGGGAACTGAACCCCCATTTTTTTCAGTGCTTGCTGTGCCGTTACCCCTTTTGACTTGAGTACAAAGTAGATCACTGCAATTGCTATCGCTAGGAAAATCAGCCCTGCGATCATTTGAAAAATTGCATTTGCAGTGCTCTCAGCCCCTGGGCGAGTTTCTTCCGAGGGAGCTGCAGTCGGCTTGGTCTCTGTTACCGGCAGTGTTTCTACGTCACCTGCAACCCTAATCTCCCGCTCAAAATCCGGCGTTTTGCGTTTTGCGGAAAGCTCGACATCAGAGTCGATAGTTTTCTCAGCTCCTTCTGCCTTAACTCTTACGTTGATCTCGCCGGTAGCGACGTTCTCAAACACGGCAATGCCGCGGTCTGCCGGAGTGATGATTGCGCGCATCGGAGTGCCCTCACCGTCTGTAATCTCCACGAGTGCGCTCTCAACCGGCGCTCCGTCTTTCGATACAACCTTGAGTCTTATGGTGCGAACATACTGGAAATCATCGGACTTGAGCGCGACGGGCTTGGCGCTTTTCGGGTCCTTGGGAGCCGCGTAGTCCTTGATCGCCAGGTTTCCTGTGCGCTTATCCATCACATATAACTTGGCGCCGCTGAATTTAACTCCCAGTGGTTCGGTATTCAAGTCCGCACTCTTGCCCTTGAACTTTACGGGCTGAGTGACCTGATCCTTGCCGAAAGCGTCTTTGAACGTGAACCAATAGACGTAAGTGCCTTTCTTCTCCGTCGTTATCTTTTGCGCCGCCTGAACGCTTACAGCGATGAAGATCAGAACTGCAATTGGAATAATAGCCTTCCTCATCTCGTTAATTGCAATCACCCCTTTATGTATGATGGCACTCCTTGGGGAGCGCGGTGACTCGTGTTGCCTAAATAATATGCTATCCTAATATCAGCCAGCCTATCTTACAGAACGATCAAATTATTTTGAGTCAACCTCTTGCACTCCGGAAGACAGCCTAGTCATTAACAAATCTTTTATTGCTTCGCCTATGTTGTCTGCAACATCGCCGGCAATCATAGCCGCTTCGCTCAGCTTTTCGGCAGCCAGCTCACCGGCTCGGCCATGGAGGAAAACTGCCAAGCATGCCGCTTCGGTTGGGTTCATTTGTTGAGCTAAAAGACCGCCGATCATCCCAGCGAGCACATCGCCTGTTCCGCCAGTTGCCATCCCCGACGTGCCTGTTGTATTGATATAGGCCACGCCATCTGGTCCCGCCACTACCGTTCCTGCGCCTTTTAATACTACAGTCACTCCGTACTCTTGCGCGAATGCTCGGGCGATTTCTAGTCGGTTAGACTGCACCTCTGCAACGGTAGTTCCTAACAGTGTTGCCATCTCGCCGGGGTGTGGCGTCAAAATAAGTGGCGCCTTACACTGTTTCACCACGCTTACATCTTTAGATACGGCAAAAAGCGCGTCAGCGTCAACAACAGCAGGTTTTGTGATCATCCGGAGAAGTTCCAATGTAAAAGTGATTGTGTCCTCATCGCGTCCGAATCCCGGTCCAATTACCGTGGAGTCCCACTTTTCGATATAATCCTTAACAATGTTGAGTGATGCTGTCCCGAACGCTCGTGCTTTTCCTTGCGGAACAGGAATGCTCATGGCTTCGGTGACCTTTACTTCCATTATGTCGTTCAACGATTCAGGCACAAGCATCGTCACAAGACCTGTTCCGATTCTCAAAGCTCCCTGGGCGGTAAGAGCAGCAGCACCAGTCATTCCAACCGAACCAGCGACCACCGCGCAGTGTCCGAATCTCCCCTTATGCGCATCCGGCGGCCTCGGCTTTGCAATTGAAGCAACATGGTCTGCCGTCAGCAAATAGGTTTGGATATCGTTTTCGACGAGAGCACGTGCAGGAATGCTGATATCCGCAATGATCAAATCGCCAACATTTGCAGCGCCTGGATATGTGATCAGTCCTATCTTCGGTAGTCCGAACGTAACGGTTTTATCTGCTTTGACTGCTGAGCCCAATATTGCGCCAGTGTCGGCATCAAGTCCCGACGGTATATCTACTGCAATTATGGGCACTTTGCGCCTATGGAACCCGTTTACAAGATCGACCACATCAGCAAGCGGCTTGCGCACTTCTCCCTTTAAACCGGTACCAAGAAGAGCATCAATAACGAGATCAAAGCTTACGTGCCACGATTCCCAGAGCTTAACATCGTACGGGTTATGCTCAATATTAAGCCCCATCTTTTCGGCTATTTCGATATTGAGCAGTGCGTCGCCTTTTGCTTTGTCTCGTTCTCCAAAATAAGCTATCGAAACCAACGCTCCAGCGTTACTCAGGTGTCTCGCAGCAACAAAGCCGTCTCCGCCGTTGTTGCCCTGTCCGGCTACAACTAATACTCGGCGGTTGATGACATTGCCCAGTGTGCTAATTGCGGCCTGAGCTACTGCTCGTCCTGCGTTTTCCATCAGGATGAAGCTTGGTATCCCGTAATCCTCAGTAGCGCACCGGTCCAATCTTCGCATCTGTTCCGCTGTGGCGACTTTTAGTTGTGTCGTTGGTCCGTAAGCGGCTATCCTCACTCTTTTGCCTCCACCACTGCCACTGCGCAGGCGTAGTTTCTTGTATGAGACAGGCTTATATGGACGACTGCTCCATTTGCCGCTTCTTTCGCACGACGGTGGAGCACCACCTCAGGTTTACCCTTAACGTTGTTGATTATTTCAACCTCGTGCCAAGAAAACGAAGATCCGAGCGATTTCGCAACTGCCTCTTTAGCCGCAAACCGCGCTGCTAGGTGCAGGTAGCGCGCGGATTTCGGAAGGCAATATTCCAACTCCGAGCGTGTGAATACCCGTTCAGCAAAACCGGGGTTCTTCTCTACTATCCGGCGTATTCGTTCTACCTCCACAATATCGGTTCCTATACCCAGTATCGGCATATTCATCAGTCGCTTTTGCAAAGTCGGTAAAGAATACGCCGAATGTGCAACAAAGTCCTTTTCACGTCATTGGCAATTATAGGCAGCTTTTATCGCGATGAACGACCTCCAAGTCCTGCCGCAAGCATTCTGTGCTGTTCTAATAACGCAAGCTTCATAGCACGGTTGGCAAGGATGATACGAGTCAAACGGTGAAGTTGTCACATGAAAGTTTCGAGCGATGAAGATGAACGCTTAGAACCCAAGTTCAATTTGCGGAGGTTGGCGAGTGTCTCTAAAAGCTGGCGCAGCAAAAGTATGCATTACTCCCCCTTTAGGGATCCCGCTTGGCGGAGATTTCGTTCGACCCGAAGCAACTTTTGTTCATGATCACTTATGGGCCAGGTGTTTATATCTGGAAAACGGCTCTTCACGGTTGGCACTGGTCTCGTGCGATCTTCTTGGTCTTAGACAGGACGTGTTCGACAAGGTATTAGAGCTTCTCCGAACACCGCTCGGTCTCATGCCGCACGAGTTAATCCTCAATTGCACGCATACGCATTCGGGGCCGGATACGCCTGCTATTATCCACGGACCTTTTGACCATCCGTATATGGCGGAGCTTCCGAGTCTGATTGTGCAGGCGGTTTTGAATGCCGCGTCTAACGTACGGCCTGCAAAAGCAGGGTCGGCGATGAGTGAGCTAACTGGCGTTTGCACTAACCGCCGAATTCGCGTCAAAGGCGGCGAAGTTCGAATGAACTGGGAGAAGATTCTTCCTGAGGAAATCAAGGGCTATGGTCCTATAGATCCAGCTTTGGGAGTACTGAAGATAGATAGCGAGGATGGCGAACGAATTGCATCGGTTGTTCACTATACTTGTCATGCGGCTATTGTGAGCCCGTTTCCTCAGCAAATATCTGCTGACTATCCGGGATTGGTATGTAGAACTGTTGATCGTTTCTGGGGCGGCATCACTATGTTTTTCAACGGGGCGTTCGGCAACATCAACCACATAATGGTTCCCGGTGAATATGCCGCACTGAACAAAGATGCCAAGGCGCTGCCGTTTGAGGAAGTCGAGCGGGTAGGCCAGCCGATTGCTGCGAAGGCACTGGAGATGCTTCCAAATATCAAAGTTGCTGACGTCTCTATTGATTCTGCCGCGAAAACGCTCACTATTGCCGTACGACAGCCGCCTTACAAGAGTTCGGCCGAAGCGGAGGCTGAAATCCGCAAGCAAGAAGCGCGACTTGAATCGGCAAGGCGAAACGACGATCACGATGAGGCATGGTCTGCACTTGTTGATCTTACCTATGCACGCCATGCAATTCAAATGCTTCAGTCGGACGAAACCGAAGGAGAGATGCGATTGGGTGCATTCAGGATTGGCGATCTTGGCGTAGCGTGTATTCCGGCGGAAACATTCGTCGAAATCGGGTTCGCAATCAAGAATCGCTCACCGTTTTCCAAGACGTGGGTTACCGGCATCACAAGTGCGTATACCGGGTATCTGCCTACAGAAGAGGCCTTCGATCAGGGCGGCTACGAGGTTCGCACGTGCGGATGGAGCAAGTGGTCAAAAGATGCCGACAAAGCCGTTGCAGATGGAGCGGTGGAGTTGCTTCAAGAATTGGCAAATAAAACCCTGATGTAGCTCAAACTCAGCTTCCATTGGGCTCGAACGCTGAGATTGCCCGAATAAACTCAGTACTCTTTAAATCGTTTTCCAGCCTGTGCCGAATGTGCTGTTTGAGCATCTGCGCCAGATCACGGCGTGCACCTTTCGGAACGCTCATATCTTTGAGCTTGTGAGGTCCGACGCGCCGGAGTGCGAGCACGTATGATGCCGCTGCGCCCGGCACTATGATCGCATCACCAGGTGGATCGCTGCATTTCATGCACACGATTCCTCCCAGCGAGGGACTAAAAGCAATATGCTCGCGGTTAGGTTGACGTCCACAGCGCAGGCACGCGTCGAAGTGCGGCTCATAGCCCAAAAGTGTGAGCAATTGAATCTCGAAATAACGTGCTGTGATCTCAGGGTCGGTTCCGCTTTCGAGGATGTACATTGTACTCAGAAGAGTGTCAAATAAATCCGAATTTGGCTCTCGGGTCTCAGTGAAGTGATCTACCAACTCAAGCGTATAGACACCGTAAGCAATACGCACAATATCGCTTTTGACGTTTGGGAATGATTCCCTGACTTCCGCTTGGGTGAGGACGTCGAGTTCTCTGCCAACAGCGAGAAGCATGTTGCTGTAGGTGAATGGCTCGCTTGCGCCTCCAAGCTTGCTGCCTGGTCTTCTGGAGCCTTTGGCAACAGCCGAGAGCTTTCCATGCTTCCTGGTATAAACCGTTAGTATGCGGTCCTTTTCTCCAAGGTCGATCCGGCGCAGCACAATGCCGCTAGTCGCATAAGTACGCATCGGCAATATTTGTGAATCGACGGCAGATTATAAGTTATGTTCGGTCTTGTTCTCGCGAACCCACGGCCGCTTGTTTCCGGCTCCGAATCATAACTCATAATCCGATTTTTGTTCCTTTCTATCTTTTGCGTCCCGCACTTTCAAGATAGTCTTCAGGGACATATCCTTCTACGATTGCTGCGGCGTTGGAAGTGCCTATGCGACTGGCGCCAGCGTCCAGCATTGCCATTGCCTGTTCCGTGGTTCTAATGCCACCTGCCGCTTTGACGCCGATATCCGGACCGACGATGTTTCTGATGAGCCTGATGTCTTCAACTGTTGCGCCGCCGGGGGCGGTTCCGGTAGACGTCTTTACAAAATCACCGCCTGCGTCTCGTATGATCTCGCATGCGATCTTCTTCTCGTCGTCGGTCAGATAGTAGCATTCAATTATGAACTTAAGGGTTGTGCGTTTGGCATCCTGAGTCATTCCGGTAATTCTGGCAACATCGACCAGTTCTTTGACTTCCGCCTCAACTATTTGCCTCTCACCGGATTTCAAGGCAGAAATGTTGATCACTATATCGAGTTCCTTGGCACCGTTTGTGATGGCCGTTCGAGCTTCATATACCTTGACCGACCTACCGTTTGCTCCAAACGGGAAGCCGACTACAGTGGCAGGCTTGACGTCCGAGTCTTGAAGCGCCCTTCGGACCAGCGGCAGCCAAAACGGAAAGACCACAACAGCCGCGAAGTGGTAGTGTATAGCTTCTTCGCAGAGCCGAAGGATATCTTCACGGGTTGCCGTTGGTTTCAGCAAAGTCGAATCCATTAGTTTGGCAAATTGCTCTTTTGAGAACATATCAAACACCTCTTGAACGACCAATCACTCAAGCGTAAGCCACTACGCTTCTTTCAGACCTCTGACGAACTCTGCAACACGTTCCAGCAGATCGTCAGAAGCTGTATGATCGGCCACTATATTCACTAGTGCACTTCCCACCACTACTCCGTCGGCAAAGCTAGTCACTTGCCGAACATGTTCGGGCTTGGATATGCCAAAACCTACCACCACAGGCAAGTCCGAGAATTCCTTAATCGTTGCAACCAAGTCCCTAAGCTCAGTGGGCACGTCATTTCTGACACCGGTTACGCCAGTGCGGGACACGCAATAAATAAACCCGCTTGCCACCTTCGCCCCAAGCCTGATTCTGTCCTTCGTGCTTGTAGGCGCAATCAACTGTATTGTTGCAAGACCTGCTGCGTCCGCTGCTGGTTTCCATTCTCCTGACTCTTCAGGTGGCAAATCAGTCATAATAATTCCGTCGGCACCGGCATCGGCGGCGTCATGAGCGAACTCTCTTACTCCGTATTTGTGAACCGGATTATAATATGTCATTAAGACAATCGGCACATCTGTGTTGCGCCGGATCGACCTGACGTTATCCAGAACACCCTTCACTGTAGCACCTGCTTGAAGTGCTCTGAAGCTGGAAGCTTGTATGCTCGGTCCGTCGGCAAGCGGATCGGAAAACGGCACACCCAGCTCGACAATGTCGGCTCCGGCGTCTGCAATAGTCTTTACAAGTCTTGCAGTTGTCTCAAAATCCGGGTCGCCTGCCGTGATAAAGCACACCAACGCCTTCTTGCCATTCGATCTTAAGTTTTCAAAGCACCTATCTATCCGGTTCAAAGCGACACCTCCAAACTCTTGGCCACTGTGTGGACATCTTTATCGCCTCTGCCGGATAGGCACACTACTACTATTTCATTCTTACCCAAGGTTGGCGCAAACTTCCTGACATAGGCAATAGCGTGAGAAGGTTCAAGGGCAGGGATTATGCCTTCAGTCTTCGAGAGAAGTTGAAAACCTTCCAGCGCTTCCGAATCAGTCACGTATGCATAATTTGCGCGTCCAGAGTCTTTGAGATAGCTGTGCTCCGGACCAACACCGGGATAGTCCAGACCGGCAGAAATTGAGTGAGTTAGCTGCACTTGTCCGTCTTCGTTTTGCAAAAGATAACTCATCGACCCGTGGAGCACTCCAGGGCTTCCCAGATTCAACGTAGCACAATGTCGATTGGTGTTTATTCCTTCACCTGCAGCTTCAACACCGATCAGCTTAACGCTGCTATCTTCAGCGAACGGATAGAAAATCCCCATCGCGTTGCTGCCGCCTCCGACGCATGCAATGACATAGTCCGGCAGGCGACCCTCTTTCTCGATTATTTGCTGCTTGGTCTCTCGACCAATCACCGATTGAAAATCGCGAACCATCATCGGATACGGATGGGGTCCTACTACAGATCCGATTATATAGTGCGTGTTGCGAACGTTTGTAACCCAATCGCGAATCGCTTCGCTTGTAGCATCTTTGAGAGTCTGCGTGCCGCTTGTAACTGGAATAACTTCCGCACCTAGCAAGCGCATGCGGAAAACGTTGAGCGCTTGCCTATCCATGTCTTCGACTCCCATATATACGTGGCACTGTAAACCGAACAGTGCACACGCTGTGGCGGTGGCAACGCCATGCTGACCGGCACCGGTTTCCGCGATGATGCGAAGCTTTCCCATTCTCCGCGCCAACAATATCTGCCCCATCACGTTATTTAGCTTATGAGCGCCGGTATGGCAAAGGTCTTCGCGCTTTAGATAAATCTTGGCGCCACCTAGTTCTTCAGTCAGGCGGCTTGCGAAGTAAAGCGGGGTAGGGCGACCAACGTATTCGCGCAGATAATAGTCTAATTCTGTCAAAAATTCTTTATCGTACTTATACTTTTCGTATGCTTCCGTCAGCTCGTCCAGTGCCGGTATGAGTATTTCCGGCACGAACCGGCCACCGTAGCGGCCGAAATGGCCAAGTTTATCAGGAAGAACGGTCTGCGGCTCGGACATTGTGTATGAACTCCTTTATCTTGGTATGATCTTTGATCCCCGGAGAGGCTTCGACACCGCTGGATACGTCTACTGCGAACGGCCTCACAGTTCGTATTGCGTCTTCGACGTTTCCCGGGTGAAGGCCACCGGAAAGGAAAATCGGCTTGCCCAGCGACTTGGCGCGAACGGCGAGTGACCAGTCAAACGTCTCTCCGGTTCCTCCCATCTTTTCGCTCCTGTAGGTATCGAGCAAATAATAGCGTGCTTCAATGAATGTTGCGAGGTAGCCAATGCTACTTTCATCTGATATCCGTCCGACCCTGATCACGCGCGACGCGCCGAGCTTGCGAGCGAAGTTCTCGCTTTGCCCCCCGTGGAGTTGAGCGTAGGTCAAACCGCATTCATCCATAATCCGAATGACCTCATCAGATTCGTCGGTGAAGACTCCAACGGTTTTTACATCACCTGCAAGTACTCGTTGAATATGCTTGACGGTGTCCGTTTCTACTTTTCGGGGACTGTCTGCAAAGATAAACCCCAATAAGTTCGCGCCCAGTTTGACGGCGGCTATTGCATCTTCAAGATTTGTAATCCCGCATATCTTGATGAGGGTCACGTAGTAAGCTCCTTCAGCTTTGCTTCGATATTTCGTTCGCGCATCAGCGCTTCACCTATTAGTACCGCATCCACGTCCAGGTTGCCCAGCATTTCCATATCAGCACGCGTGAATATGCCGCTCTCGCTAACTATCTTGACATCCCCTCGCGAACTTATGCGAGCAAGTGGACCATTTGCCCACGCCGAAAGCAACTTGCGAGTGGTATCCAGACTGACTTCAAAAGTCTGCAAGTTTCTGTTGTTGATGCCGATAACGCTTGCTCCTATCGTCAGAGCCGTTTCCATTTCCTTTTCGTCATGGACTTCAACCAGACACTGCAAGCCGAGTTCGTGTGCCAGGTCTGCTAAACGATTCAAAAGATCTGCGTTCAATGCTGCAACTATAAGAAGCACCGCATCCGCACCAGCTACTCTGGCTTCGAAAAGCTGATACTGGTCTATTATAAAGTCCTTGCGAAGTACAGGCAGATCCACTGCTTCTCGCACTGCTGTTAAGTAGCTCAGTGAACCCTGGAAAAACTTTTCATCAGTCAACACAGATATTGCAGCAGCGCCCCCTGCCTGATAGGCACGGGCGATGGCTACCGGATCGAAGTCTGCACGGATCAGTCCTTTTGATGGCGAAGCTTTTTTAACTTCTGCTATTACGGCAGGCAAGCCTGCAGCGTTTTGAATAAGCTTCGCCGCGAAATCCCGTGGCACGGGCGAGTCTGCAACGCGAGCTTTCAATTCAATCTGTGGAATCGCCGCTTTGCGTCTGGCAACTTCGGCTTTTTTGTGTTCAACAATGGTATCAAGTATCAAGCTTGAGCAAGCTCCTGAGTTAGTGTTTTAAATTTCTCTAGCACATTCAGCGCCGCCCCTGAGTCAATCGACTCGGCAGCCAAAGCAATGCCTTCGCGAAGGTCCGAAGCGCGATCTGCTACAACAAGAGCTGCTGCTGCGTTCAGCAATACTATGTCCCGTTTCGGTCCTCGTTCACCATTTAATACTCCCATAAGCGCCCGAACGTTATCCACCACGCTGCCGTTTCCTGCGACAAGCTCTTCCGCCTTGGCTGTATGCAGTCCGACTTCTTCAGGCCGAAGCGTGTATGTTTTTACCTGATTGTCCTTTAATTCGCTTATCCTCGTCTCGCCCAGCGTAGACATCTCGTCGAGTCCTGCCATTCCGTGGAAGACCATTGCGCGTTCAGTGCCCAGCGCTTGCAGCACTCTTGCCATGGTCTCAGTGATATCCGGTGAGAACACTCCTATGGTTTGTCGTCTTGCTCCTGCGGGGTTAGTCATCGGTCCCAGAATATTGAATACTGTTCGAATGCCTATTTCCTTCCGTGGACCGATAGCGTTTTTCATTGCAGGGTGCATAGCGGGTGCGAACATGAAACCAAGCCCGATCGTATCAATGCAAGTTGCCACAGCTTCGGGAGACAGGTTCAGATTTACCCCCAACGCTTCAAGCACGTCAGCGCTCCCACAACTGCTGGATGCTGCTCGGTTGCCGTGCTTTGCGACGGTTACTCCCGCGCCTACGACCACGAACGTTGCCGTAGTAGATATGTTGAATGTATTAAGCTTGTCTCCTCCGGTGCCGCAAGTGTCTACTAGATCATTGCGTTTAGGACAGACTTTGACAGCCTTCTCGCGCATGACTTTCGCAAAGCCGGTGATCTCCTCAGCCGTTTCGCCCTTCATTCGCATTGCTGTGATGAAAGACGCTACTTGTGCCGGAGTCGCTTCTCCGTTCATTATTTCTGTCATTGCGGCGATGGCTTCTGCCTCAGACAGATCGCAACCTTCTACCACCTTCTTAATAGCTTCTCGAATCATTGGCCAGATCTCTCCAGTCTTAGTATATTGATTTTGTGCTATGTATTGCCTATGAAATTTGCCAACAGACGCTTACCTTCTTGAGTGAGTATCGATTCGGGGTGGAATTGAACACCCTCGATTGGATATTCCTTGTGTCGAACGCCCATTATTTCGCGCATATCAGTTTCTGCGGTAATCTGCAGACAATCAGGA